>Ga0101944_10000088_pt1 | contig 301528 bp, 252 predicted proteins | sample DewCreD2012metaG_FD_75245 | JGI IMG/M metagenome (GOLD analysis project Ga0101944, IMG submission 75245) | Hot spring sediment bacterial and archeal communities from British Columbia, Canada, to study Microbial Dark Matter (Phase II) - Dewar... ... | reverse complement strand
AGAACGACAACGCCCACTGCGAGCAGAAGAACTGGACACACGTGCGGCAGTTGGTGGGTTACGAGCGCTTTGGGCATCCCGAATTGGTCGATCCCCTCAACGACCTTTATCGCCTCTGGGGACAATACCACAACCACTTCTGTCCCACCTTCAAGCTGGCCCAACGCCGCAAAGAGGGTGGCAAGACCATCAAGACCTATGAAAACCCTCCCCTGACCCCCTACCAACGGCTGCTGTCCAGCCCGGACATTCCGGAAGCCACCAAGGCCAGGTTGCAGGCCGAACATGCGCGCCTGGACCCCTTCACTTTGAAGAAAGAGATTGAACGCAAACTCAAAAACTTCTTCACTCTCCTCGGTAACCTGAATCGTGAGTCAACCAAGACCCAACGGTCCCCAGCCTTCGGTAACATTTATCCATGAGTCAACTCGTGATTAGCAGCATGCCGGTGGATGGCTTGGAAGTGGGAGCCGATGAAAACGGTGCGGTAGGGCCGTACCGGGCGCCGAACCGGTTCACCGGCAAAATCAAGTCGGTAACCATCGAGTTGCTGGAGCCGTGAGAGGTGCAAAGTGCCCTCCGGTTTTCTCAAGGGATGAGGATAACCGTTGCAATTCCGTTGCCCTTGCCCATAATCCCAAGCCGAAAATGTACCACGACATCATGAACACCGATGCTTCTCATCCCACGGCCACACGGCGTCAATTTTTGAAACGCAGCACCCTGGCGCTCGCAGGCGCAGCCACCGCCGCGCAACTGCCCTTCGTCATCACATCGCACGCAGCGCCGGACGACCCGATCCGGGTTGGCGTCATCGGTTGCGGCGGCCGCGGCACAGGCGCCGTGCTGAACGTTTTAGGCGCGCAAACGAAGGTCATTTATCCTTCGAGCGGTTACCACACCGAAGATGTGGATCAGACCGGCCCCGTCCAACGCAAGGACATTCAAGTCGTCGCATTGGCCGATGTTTTTGAAGACCGGCTCGAACGCTGTCGCGAAAACTTGAGCAAGCTGAATATCAATATTCCGCAGGAACGATGCTTTACGGGATTCGACGGCTACAAAAAGTTGCTGGCCATTCCGGAAATCAACTATGTCATCCTCGCCACCCCGCCCCATTTCCGTCCCCAACAGCTCATGGATTCCATCCGTGCCGGCAAACATGTGTTCATGGAAAAGCCGGTGGCGGTGGACGGGCCGGGTGTGCGCATGGTGATTGAAGCCGGTGAACTGGCCAAACAAAAAGGGCTGGGCATTGCGGCAGGCACGCAGCGGCGTCACCAGCGCAGTTACCGCGAGACCATCAAACGTCTGCAGGACGGCGCCATCGGGGAAATCCTGTACGGCCGGGCTTATTGGTGCGGCGGGGAGATTTGGGTCATTGACCGCAAGCCCAACATGAGCGACATGGAATGGCAGTTGCGCAATTGGAACTACTTCACCTGGCTGTCTGGCGACCACATTGTGGAGCAACACGTGCACAATCTGGACATCATGAATTGGGTGCTCAACGCGCATCCGGTGCGTGCGGTGGTGGGGTGCGGCGGGCGGCAGGTGCGCACTGATGCCAAATACGGCAATATCTATGATCATTTTGCCGTGGAGTTTGAATATGAAAATGGGGTGCGCGTGTTCAGTTTCAGCCGTCAAATCAACGGTTGCGACGGCAAGGTGGAGGAGGCGGTGGTGGGAGTCAAAGGCTACAGCAACTGCCACAATTTCATCCGCTCAGAAAACAACCAGTTGTGGCGGTATCGCGACCCCGATGTCAACCCGTACGAGGCCGAACACCAAAACCTCATCGCCAGCATTCGCGCCGGCCAACCCATCAATGAAGCGCGCAGTGTTGCCGAAAGTACTTTGATGGCCATCATGGGACGCGAATGCGTGTACAGCGGCAAGGCGGTTACGTGGGATGCCATGCTCAATTCCAAGGTCCGACTGGGCCCCGAGAAATACGAGTTTGGTTCACTCCCCATTGCACCGGTCGCCATGCCGGGCCGCACAGCGCCCGCTGTTTAACGGCCGCTTTCGCGACGGTTGGGCTCCCTTTCAACCTCCTTAACCAGGAGCAGCAAATCCCCCCGGGCTTCAGGCTTCGGGGGGATTTTTTCTCTTGGCCGTGAGTCGGTTTGACCCCATTTGTACGCAGGCGTATAATTCTATTGAAGCCCGAAATGATTGCGTGCGGTTGATACCGTTAAGCAAAAAACTTTCGGCGCAAGATGCAAGCGATGGTTATGGTCAACATAATACAACCTTTAGTCTGCTGGAGGACTTATGAGTGACACCGTCAGCTTGGCCAAATGCCTTAGTTACATTGACGCACAGGTAATACCCCTGCCCGGCTCGGAGCAAAGTCATGTACCACGACGCCGTCTGGCTTCCATCACCTTAAGCCGTCAGGCGGGATCAGGCGGCCGCGCCGTTGCCGAGATGCTCGCCACACGTTTGCAGCAGGCAGAAAAAGAGCCCGGTCCCCCATGGACGATTTTTGACCGCAATCTGGTTGAAAAAGTCCTCGAAGATCATCACCTGCCCAAACGTCTGGCCGAATACATGCCCGAGGACCGGCGTCCCTTGCTCGATGATATTGTTGAGGAGTTGTTGGGTTTGCACCCGCCCTCTTGGACGCTTTTTCATCAAACGTGTCAGACCATTTTGAACCTGGCAGCCTTGGGACACACCATCATCCTTGGCCGTGGGGCCAACTTGATTGCAGCACGATTGGACAACACGGTGCATATAAGGCTCGTGGGCTCCCTTGAACGGCGCATCGAGCGCATCTGCGTGATGCGACATCTGACTCCTGAGGAAGCCCGCAAAGTCATTGAACAGGAAGACCATAACCGCGCCGCCTATGTCAAAAAGCACTTTGGCAGGGATGTGGAAGACCCGCTCAGCTACCACTTAATCATCAACACTGATTACGTGGAGCTGTCCGAAGCGGCTCAACTGATCGCCCAATTGGTGCAGAACAGGCAAGAGGCTCTGCGCGCACGCCGACAAGCCTGACCCGTCTCCCAAGTCAAAACCGGCAACCTCCCAAAATACCTTGATGGAAAATTTTTCGCCAAACGTCTAATGGCCGATGCGATTGTTTTTGCAATGCCTCGCCTTGGCGTTGGCCACAAGCATCTGTTGTTGTTGGAGCGCAGAGGAATTTCCGACAGCCGCCTCCAAAAAAGGTCTGCAGGTGCAAATGGTGGAGGACGCTCTGGCTTTGGGAGTTAAACACGCCGCCATCAACATTAATTTGACGGGACTGGTGGACCTCCAAGGTAACCCCGACAATCCCCGCTGGACAAGCGGCGGACAAACCTTTCATTTCCAAAAGGGGTATTTGGAAAGCTTGGACCGGCAAATCAAACCGCTTTCTGATAAAGGGGTTGTGGTCTATCTCATCGTGCTCAGCTACGCATCCAGCCGTCCCGAAGTGAACCGGCTCGCACTTCATCCCTCTTACGCCACAAACGCTCCCAACCGGCTTGGCGCATTTAACACCGTTACCCCGAAGGGCCGCCAGTGGTACACCGCTTGCATGGAATTCGTCGCAAATCGGTGGTCAGGCCCATCGCAAAACCATGGCCGTGTGGCGGGCTACATCATCGGCAACGAAGTCAACAGTCACTGGTGGTGGTGCAACATGGGACGCACTTCGATGGAAACTTTCGCCGATTATTACGAAGACACGGTGCGTTTGTTTCATCAAGCCATCCGTCGGCAGGCCGCCTGGCCGAGGGTTTATTTGTCTTTGGAGCATCATTGGAACATTCGGTATGGGGCCGGAGATGATTTGCAGGCTTTCGCCGGTCGCCCGTTCCTCGAATACTTTGCACAACTCGCCCGAAAACGGGGAGATTTTGACTGGCACCTGGCTTTTCATCCCTACCCCGAAAACCTTTTTGAACCTCGATTCTGGCAGGACAAAACAGCTACCCCCGAGCCCGGCACTCAACGAATTACATTTAAAAATCTGGAGGTGCTGACTTCATTTTTGCAGCAGCCAAGCCTGTTGTATCGGGGCAAGCCGCGGCGGATCATTTTGAGCGAGCAGGGATTTCATACGCCCAAAGGGCCTGACGGGGAGCTGATACAAGCTGCAGCCTATTGTTACGCCTATAAAATTGTGGAACGCCTCGACGGCATTGATGCATTCATCCTTCACCGGCATGTAGATCACGCCCACGAAGGGGGGCTCCTGCTTGGTTTATGGAGCCATCGTCCGGGGTCCATCGCCGAGCCTTTTCAAAAGAAGCGCAGCTACGAATGTTTTCGTTTGGCGGATACTCCGCATTGGCGCGAAGCCTTCGAATTTGCCCTGCCGGTGGTTGGGTTGAAAAATTGGGACGACATTGGGACTCACTCGGCCAAAAACACCGGACCATACAAATAATCTTTGCAAAACCCGTTGAACCCCTAAATTGACACCCATGAACACCCTTCAAAAAATTGTCATGGCAATCGCCGCTGGAGGCATGTTGCTGGCCTTGTCCAGCCCTGCGGCTGATCGAAAAATCGTCCTGCTGGCGGGCACCCCCAGCCACGGCCCCGGCGAACATGAGCACAACGCCGGATGCTTGTTGCTCGGACGCCTGTTGAACCAAGTTGGCGGAGTCAAGGCGGTTGTCCATACCAACGGTTGGCCCAAGGACATGACGATTTTCGATGGGGCCGATGCCGTGTTCATCTACTGCGACGGTGGTGGCGGACACATGGCGGTGCGGGACCGGCAGCGTTTGACTTTTCTAGGCGAATTGATGAAACGCGGCGTTGGATTTGGCTGTTGTCATTACGCGGTCGAGGTGCCCAAGGACAACGGCGGCCCTGAATTTCTTAATTGGATGGGGGGGTATTTTGAAACGCATTGGTCGGTCAACCCCCATTGGGATGCGGATTTCAAAGTCATTCCCAAACATCCCATCACCGACGGTGTGCGCCCCTTCAAAATCCGTGATGAATGGTATTTCCACATGCGTTTTCAAGAAGGCATGAAGGGTGTAACGCCCATTCTCAGCGCCGTGCCACCGCCCTCCACCATGAGCCGCCCCGATGGACCGCATAGCGGTAATCCGGCCGTCCGCGAAGCGGTGGCCAAAGGCGAGCCGCAACATGTTATGTGGGCCTATGAACGCCCGGATGGCGGCCGCGGTTTTGGCTTCACCGGCGGTCATTTCCACAACAATTGGGGACATGACGATTTCCGCAAAGTGGTCTTGAATGCCATTCTTTGGATTGCCAAGGCCCCCATCCCGGCAGGTGGCGTGCAGAGCGTGGTCACTCCGGAAGATTTGAAACAAAACCTTGATCCCAAGCGCCGTTAAGCGCCGCCACTCCATTCCAGTTCTGCAAAAACAGCCCGGTGCTGGCTGCGCCGGCCACGTTCCGTTTCGCATTTGATTGGGCGAAACGATGAACTGCAAAAAATGTAGTCCAGCCGCAGCCAAGGCCCGAAACCGGTCAATGGATTGGAACTGGCTCCGGGAAAGGTCAGTCCATACCCACGCCCGGCCTCAATGAAGGCATCGGCGAATCGGTTTTGAAACTGCCGATGCAGCCATCCGCGGCTGGGCATATTGAAATCTCCGGCCACAATGAACGGCCTTTTTTCCTTTTCCAAATGCGCTAAAAGCCGGCTGGCCAGCTCCGCCCTATCCTGCCACGCTTTGGAAATGTCCTCTTGAAAGCGGCTGGATCGGCCATCATCCATCGTTTCCCCCACAAGCGCCGCCAACATCCCCAAACCACGCAAGCGGTAAAGCTCACGGCGCGGACTGGGCAGATGCACATTGTACACCACCACGGTGCGGGATTGGACGCTCAATTCAAACCACGCACCCACCGGCCATCCGTGGGCATCGTACACTGGCAATGGTCCGGCATTTATGATGGGATGGCGGCTCAGCAGAACAAACTCACCAAAGGCACGCCCCTGATAATTGGTATAAGCGCGAAGAAGGCGCCCCATCTGGCCAATCGCCTCTTGCAACACAACCACCTCCGGTTGATGCTCTTGCAAGAATGCCGTGAAACTTTGACGGTTGTTTTGCCCGTAATTATTGGTCATGACCCGCAGCACAGGCCCTTGCGCAACGGGACGACTGTTCCATTGAAAGCCCAGCCAGCCGAAAGCCACCCACAGCACCAATCCACAATGCAACAGCAACCACCGTCGGCAAAAAATCCATGTCAGCGGCGTTAAAACGGCCAAAGGCAGCAGCCATGCTTGCGGTGGAATGAACAAGAAAAAAGCCGTCAGGTAATGACGCTCGCCGATTGCGGCTGTGAGAACGAAAACAAGGAGCAAAAAAATAAAATGGGCCAGGTTGACTGCAATCAACAATCGCCGGCCCCAGAGCGTGAGCTTTCGCAAAGCGCTATTGGGCTCATGCCGCCGTTGCCAGGCCAAGGCCAGAGCATCCAGAAAACGTTCCACCGCGCTGGGGCTTGGATGATCCATTCAAGTGCAGCCCATTGTGGTCTGTTGGCCGTGAAAAAGGCAATGGCGGAAATAAAAACACGGCGTCCCGGTCAGGACGCCGTGCTGTGTTCAAAAACCAACTAATGTCTGCTCAGGCCTTGGCGGCCTCGGGCTTTTTCCAATTCCGTTTGGGCGGTTTGACAATCAAACCTTTTTTGATGGCGCTGGCCGCCACACGCACATAGCGCACTTCACCATCCACCACCGCCTTCACCCGTTGCAGATTGGGCAGAAAACGGCGCTTGGTGATGGCGGTCACGTGCGTGCCGATGCCGCCCTTTTTCTTGGCTTTACCACTGCGCCAGATGATGCTGCCCTTTGCGGGGCGTTTGCCGGTCAATTCACAAACTCGAGACATAACAAATCCTGTTTTAATAAAGAGCCGAGAAATTAGCAATGCCGCGTGAACATGCAAGCCCATTTTTGAATTATTTTTCGCTCACATGGCCGTCTAGCGGTAAAAGAATGCATGAACCCGCCTTCTAATCCCGCCGTATTATGAGCGGTGCCAATTCCGGCTGGATTTTCTCATGGCACCTTGTTAATGATTGGGCATGTCCCAAATGCGGTTATACAGCAAAACGGAAACCTGGCTGGCAAATTTGCCTTACATCATCATGGTCTGCACTGGTGCTGCGGTGCTGGTGTTGGGGGGAAAAAATCAAACATGGGCTTGGGCAGCCGCAGGAGTGTATGTGCTTTATGGGATTGCGGGCGCTCTGTGGACCATGATTTTTATTTGTCCTTATTGCGCCTATTATGGGACCCGTGGTTGTCCCTGTGGATACGGCATGTTGGCCACCAAACTGGTGGAAAAAGCTCAGCACGAGTGCTTTGCCGAAAAATTTCGCAAACACATCCCCGTCATTGTTCCGCTGTGGTTCATACCGGCATTGGCGGGGGGATGGATGTTGTGGCGGCAATTTGATGCGACGTTGGCGATATTGTTGGGGATTTTTGTAGTAGATGCTTTTGTTATTCTGCCGTTTTTTTCGCGGCGGCATGGTTGTTCAGAGTGTCCACAAAAGGAATCTTGCCCTTGGATGGGTAAGAGTTAACGATAAAGCACAGGATTGGAGCGCCAATCTTTGTTCTTGTCGTGTCCGTAAGACTGAACCCGGGGCCGTCGCTCGCGCAAACGGATGGATTCCAAGCCCAAAAAGCAACCTTGTGATTGCGGGTTTTGTCCTACCGCCTCCAAACGCAAAACGTACTTGCCCGGAGCAGGCCAAAAATCAAGCAGATGAAATTCTTTGGCGGCGATCTCCGGCGAGTAGAAATCCAGTGGCCCACCCAATTTAACGCCGTTGAGATAGGGTTGATAGCGGCCAAAGTCATAAGAAGTTGTTCCGCGAATCAAAAGCCGAAGTGGTTCCTTATTGGTCACGGTAAAAGGGATTTCCACCCAAGCATTACTCGGTGAAGGTGGGCGGTAAAGCATCTGAGCCGTTTCATGGACGGCCAACTGCTGGCGGATGGCATCCCCTGCCCCGTGGTGAGCGGGCTGAAGGAAGTCTTGGGCGTGAACGATGATGCGTTCCAAACTGGGCAGCCGTCGCTCGCGGGCATGCGGGGCACGAGCCGTAAAGGTGGATGGACCGGTCTGATACCAAAAGGCAACACTGGAAATGTCGTCCTCGCGTTCGTTCCAACTATTGGATTTGTAGTCCGGGTTTTCATCGGGAGAAATCCACCCAAAATGTTCAAAGGCCACCTTGATGCCCTTTTGAAAAACAATCGGATCTGCCAGATGCCAGCGGTAAGCGCTGGTGTGGCCGCCCACGATCCCCCATTGGTCAAAATACGGCACACCAAAAAACGGCGTGCTTGTCGTCTTCAATCCCCAGGCGGACAGAAAATAGTCCTCCGTCCCCGTGCCCCAGATGGATGGCTGCGACTCGCCATCAATCCAAATCTTTTCGTCCCCCTCGCCAAACCACGCCGGACTGCGGGTGCGCACGCTCAAGACGGTGCCTACATAGTGGCCACGCCCGCGCGTCTCCAAAACCACATAATCCTTGCCCGAAACTGCCGGGTACTCCTGCCGATATTGCGCATGAAAATACGGCGTGTTGGAGGGCAGCCGGTCCAGTTCAATCCAGTCAATATTGTAATAAAGGAGACTGATGGGTTTGTCGCTTTCGTTGATGATTTCAATGCGGGCTGATTTGCGAAACGGCATGCGCCAAAAACAATTGTATGAATCGGCATCCTCCACCACCACCGGCAGGCTGATGACCTCCCGGCGCTCGCCGAATGCATTGGCAAAAAAATCACCCACCGGCGCTTCCACAGCGGGGCGGGGTTGGTCATCCCAATACATGCGCAGCAACATTTCCTGATGGTTGGCCGAGCCCTTGGGCGCCCATGTTTGTGGCTCCGGTCCAAGGAATGTGAACCAAATATGCGTAATGACGCCGGGGCCCTTGACATTCATCACCACCTGCGTGGCCCCGGGGGGTACGCGGAAATTGTCAAAATTACTTCTTTCATCCTTGTCCGCCCGAGGTGGTGCATTGGGGTCATATTTACCATCGGGACCCGCCCGCATGGTTGAAGTCACGCGGCGGCTGCGGCCGGGTTGAAGCTTCATTAAATCATCCAACAGCGCCCCCGAGACACTGAACATCCCCAAGACAAACAAAAGCGCCGTCAACCCGTTTGGATTGAATCTGAAAGAGGAAATATTATTCATAAATTCTGTGGTGCCATCCATCATAAGCTTTCCCAAGCTGTCGGCCAATGACAATTACTCTGAATGAGGCCCTTGTGTTGTGCGAGTTCCGAGCTTGCCAACTCTGGGAAAGCCGGAAATGATGGGGGGGTATCTATGAAAAAACTTTACCTCATTGTTGCGGCGATGTGTATCCTCGGCGGAAATGCGATTTTCCTTGGGGCGGCGGACGCCAAACCCACGGACGCTGAACGCGAAAAAATGCTCAAAGAATTCAAACGCATCCCGCTCAACACCACCGAAGGCGATGCCATGATGCTCCGGATTCTGGTGCAGGCACACAATTCCCAACGTGGCGTGGAGGTGGGGACGGCCACGGGTTACGGCGCCATTCAAATGGGCATCGGCTTCGAAAGAACCGGTGGCAAGCTGATCACCGTGGACATTGATCCCAAGATGGTGGCCGCAACACGCGAAAATTTGAAAAAGTTTGGTCTGGAAAAAACAGTCACCGTAGTGGAAGGCGACGCCCTGCAGGTTTTGCCCAAACTGGAAGGGACTTTCGATTTCGTGTTTATTGATGCGCTGAAGCGGGACTATCTTAAATACTTCAAAGCTCTGGAACCAAAACTGCGCCGCGGGGCCGTCATCGTGGCGGACAACGTCATCAAAAGCGAGCGCGACATGATGGATTTTCTGGCTTATTTCAAAGACAATCCCGCCTACGATTCGGTAACCATCCGTGCCTCGATGGAAAAAGATGATGGCATGTTGGTGATTTACAAAGTGCGGTAAACCGCCTTGGAAAAAGCCGGCCCTCTTAAGAGGCAAGCACCTGGCGCACTTTGGCGAGGAGTTCCTTGCTCGTGAAAGGCTTTTGCAAGTAAAATTCCTCATCCTCAGCGGCTGGCCGCACGAAACCGCTCGAGTAAATGATGCGCATTTCTGGGGAGATGCGCCGCAAGTGCTCGATCAACTCGCGGCCACCCATGCGAGGCATGACCAAGTCTGTAATGACCAGGTCAATTTTTTCGCCTGCATTTTGCACCACCTCCAGCGCCTTTTCTCCGCAATTGGCTGTCAAGACACGGTAACCGAAGGAGGACAAAACCATTTGCGCCATGGTCAGCACCAAGTCTTCATCGTCCACCATCAAGATGGTCTCGTTGCCCCGGAGGGCCGCCTTGTCTATCAAGGTATCGCGGATGACCCGTTTGCTTGCAGGCAGGTACACACGCACCGAAGTACCTTCGCCTGGAGTGCTGGAAATGGCCACGCTGCCGCCGTGATTGGTGATGATGCCGTACACCCAGGCGAGTCCCAATCCGCGATGCCCCTTCTTCGTGGTGAAGAATGGCTCGAAGACGCGGGGTAAAACGTCCGGAGGAATTCCGGGGCCGTCGTCCCGGACCTCAATGACCAGATACGCTCCCGGAGACAGTTGCACACCCTGATCATGAGTAGGTTCACGCAGCTCCAAGTTGCGAGTGCTAACGGTAATTTGGCCTCCGCCGGGTGTCAGCGCCTGGACAGCATTTTCGAGAATCTTGACCAAGGCTTGTTGCATCTTGGCCTCATCGTAGGTGGCCGTGTAGGGGTGTGATTCAAAATCGGCCTTCCACTGGATGTTGGCCGTGGTCCCCGGTTTCTGGAAAAGCTCCATCGCCCGTCGCAGCAACATATTCAAGTTGCCTGCGATCTGGCTTCGGCTGTCCTTTTCCTGACGGCTGAAAGCAGCCAAATCATTGGCGATTTCCGAGGCTTTCTCGGCCGCTTTCTCGGCCTCCACCAGACTTCCGCGCCAGGGATGCGTAGGCTCCATCTGGTCCAAGATGTGACTGATGTGGACGAGAATGCTGGTGAGGGCGTTGTTGAAATCCAGTGCCACTGTCCGGGTCAATTGGAGGGCGCAGTCCAATTTTTGCTTATGGGCCAGGGCTAAATCCGCCGCGGCGGCTCCCTCCTTTTCCGTCCGCGCAACCGCGACTTCCGGAGGGACTTGAAAAACAAAATACTTTTGGCCGTCGCGGATGATGTGACAAATCAACACATGCAACGTTGCCACACCGCCGCCACGGATGCGGAGGCGGAGTTGGTTTTGTGCCGGGATGCCTCGCTCCAGCCGGGCCAGAAATTGTTCGGCGGATAATTCATTGCCGGGCCCCCAAATGGAAGAAAGGTAGGAAGATTCCAAAAGGCTGCCAAACAAAGCGGCACACCCCTGGCTGGCGCGGCGGATGACCCCTTGGGCATCCACCACAAACGCAGGCCATGTGGCGTTTTCCAATCCAAAATTCAGGTCCGCTTTCATGCGCCCTCAAACAAAGCTTATCGGCATAAATCAGGCCGGGCAAAAGTTATTTTTGCTTGTCGGAAAAAGGCCGTCAAAAAGGTTCAAATCCTACAACCTTCTTTTTTCAGGCTGAGAAGCGGTGGGATCAAACCAAGGACGCGGTCTGGGCGTCATCTTAATCGGGGCCAACAACAATGACTCCGCCTCCTCCCCATACGGACCTTGCAAAACCACTTCTCCCTCAGTGTTCAGCAGAAGGGAACAACCAATGCATCGGCGCCCGGCCCACGGGCCGGCCGTCAAAGGGCCGACATTGCTCACCCCTGCAATCCACAGGCCGAACTCCCTGGCCACTGGTGCATAACTTTCCCGCCACAATTTGCCGTAAGGTTCCCGCTGTTGATCGTGGTCAGCGGAAACCGCCCATGCGCAGGGGCTTAAGATGATTTGCGCCCCCATCATGCCCAAACACCGGCTGATGGCCAGACCGGGGGCAAACCCATCCGCGCATATCATGAGCCCAAACCGGCCCAACGGCGTATCGGCCACCTGAAGACGGTCCCCCAGCGCATAAACATCATGTGCAATTTCCAACTCATTAATCTTGCGATGATGAATCAGCAGGCGTCCGGTTGGGCTGATGAGGACGGCGCTGTTGTAAATGCGTTTGCAATGTCTTTCCACCAATCCGGCACAGACATACAAATCAAGTTCCCTTGCGGCCTGTCGTAACGCAACGAAAGCTTCACCCCCCGGAATGGCGTCGGCTGATTCCTGTGCAGAAGGATGGGTCCAACCGGTGGTGAATGCTTCGGGCAACACCGCCACGGTGGCTCCCTGGTGGCGAGCTTCCCGAAGCCACCGACAGGCGCGCGCCAAGTTTCCGCGTTTATCCCCTGGGATGACCTGCATCTGAATCATCGCCAGAACAAAGGTTGGATTCATAAGGACGATGGTGGCTTTCCCCACCACGGCGGGCAAGTCAAACCCCGCCTGGGATTTCCGTTTTTTCTTTTTCGCCTACCGCGGTTGGGCGATAGTGGAGCTATGGTTTATGTGGTCTGCGTAACCTTGCTTCTGTGCGCAGCCGCAAGCTTCTTTTTTGCGGCGGCGGAAGCCGCCTTGTTCAGTTTGGGGCGCTGGCGGGTTAGGGTGCTGACCACTACCCAGGCGGAGCGGGGGCGGTTGATTGCGGGGCTGTTGGCCACTCCCCAAGATTTGCTGGCCACCATGACCTTGGGGAATACTTTGTGCAACGCCCTGATGGTGGCCTTGGTCACGGGCACCGGCGTGGCAGGACATACGCCGGCATGGTTGGTGTTGCCGGCGCTTCTGGTTTTACTACTTCTGGGATGCGAATTAATACCCAAAACTCTGGCGGTGCGTGAGCCGGAGTACTGGGCGTTGCGAGTGGCCGGGCCCATGCACTTGGTGATGCGCCTCACGCGGCCTTTCCGGCAACTGGCCCGGTGGTTGAATCGTGGCATTCTGACGGTCGCCGCCCGCCGCTCGATTGTTCCCACTGCCGGCATCACCGATGAAGAGTACCGTGAGTTGGTGGAAATGGCCTGCCAACAAGGCACCTTGGAAACCTCCGAAAAGGAGATCATTTTGCAAATCATCGGTCTGGATCGCCGCACAGTGGGAGAAGTCATGAAGCCGCGCAGCCAGATGGCTGCTGTTTCGGACGATGCCACACGGGAAGAAATGATTGAGGCGGCGCGGCGTCACCGCCACCAACGCCTCCCCATCTACGATGAATCTCCCGACACCATCGTGGGCATTCTCAACACCCGAACACTTCTTCTGAATCCGGAGGTGGATTTGGCCGAGGCGATTGAATTTCCGTCATTCGTCCCCTCGACGATGAACTTGCTGCAACTCTTCAAAAGCCTTCAACGGCAACGCCGCGGGTTGGCGATAGTGTTGGATGAGTTCGGTGGCACCGCTGGCATCGTGACGATGGAAGACATCCTGGAAGCCATCGTAGGAGATCTGCGCAATGAAGGGGAGACGGCTGGTTTCCGTATGGAAAAATTGGATGAAAACCGCTGGCGCGTCAGCGGCACGATGCGATTAGAGGATTTCCAGCGGGAGTACCCAGCCTTGGGCGAGTATCCGGGTGTGGAAACTTTAGGGGGCTTGGTGGTGGCCTTGCGCGAAATGGTGCCGGCGGTTGGGGAATCGGTGGTGTTTCGGGGATTGCGTCTCACCGTCACCGCAGCAGATGAGCGGCGTGTTCAAGAATTATTGATCGAACGACTGCCGGGGGGGCGGGGGAAAGGAGGCGGAGCATGAGCACCGGCGCGTTGGTGGCCCTGCTGGGGTTGGCTCTTGCGGCCTCGTTCCTCTTTTCCGGAATGGAGGCCGGAGTGTTGAGCCTGAACCGTCTGCGCTTGCGCCAGCTTCAACGCCAAGGCAATCGTCGCGCGCAGATGCTCCATGGCTGGTTGGAGCAGCCTGAGCCGTTCCTCTGGACCATCCTTGTGGGCAACACCCTGGCAAATTTTGTGGCCGCGGTGTTGGGAGTATTTTTATTGAAACGCAGTTTTGAAGGATTGGACTGGCCACCGCTGATGAAACAACTGGTTTTTTGGAGCGCGTTTCTAGGCGGCGTGATTGTCGTGTTTTATGGACTATGCGATCTGTTGCCAAAGGTGACGTTCCGCCTGTTTCCAACACGCCTATGCCTTCTGCTTGCGCCGTGGTTTAATGTAGTCCGGCGGTTGCTCGCGCCAGTGGTGATGTTGGTTACATGGTTGGCGGAAGGATTGGCGCGGCATTCCGGGGGACGTCGTTTTACGGGCCATCTGTTTGCAAGCCGGGATGAGTTGCGTTTTTTTGTGGAGGAATACGCCAGCGGTTTGACCTCCGAGGAGCGGGCGATGATTCAACGTGTGTTGGATTTGCAAAACCGGCGGGTCCGCCAACTGGCCATTCCGTTATCCGAGGCGGTCACGGTTCCCGCCAAAACCCCTCTGCAAGAAGCTCTGAACCTCTGCCGTGAACATGGGGTCTCCCGCCTGCCCGTCTGGCAGGGTGAGGGGGCTCAACGCCGGATTGCCGGCATCCTAAGTCTGCGAGCCGTCTTGTACCGCCCCGATCTCAATATAGAAAAACCGGTGCAAGATTACCTGCGCCCCGCCATCAGTCTGGACGAAAACATGACCCTCGAAGCCGCACTGACACGCTTGCAACGGGCCGGCGAACGGGTCGCCATCGTTTTGGACGCCCGACAGCGCGAGGTGGGGATCATTTTCCTGCAGGACATTCTGCGTGCCATTTTTGGCGAAGTACAATTGTGAGCCATGCCTGAAGCCGCAACCATATTGGATTATGGCTGGCGCATCCTCGCCGTGCTGTTGCTGGTTTTTCTGAATGGCTTTTTTGTCGCCGCCGAGTTTGCGCTGGTCAAGGTGCGGGATACACAGCTTGATCCACTCATTCAAGCTGGACGGCGCCGGGCCTTAAGTGTCCGTCAGGTCATCAAGCGTCTGGATGCCTCCTTGAGCGCCTGCCAACTGGGCATCACGCTCGCTTCGCTGGGGCTGGGTTGGATTGGGGAGCCGGTGTTCACCAAACTTCTTTTGCCCGCGCTGGATTTTTTCAAGGTCAGCCCCGAATGGCGGCATTGGATAAGTTTCATGGTGGGCTTCACGGCCATTACGTTTCTGCACATCACCGCCGGCGAGCAGGCCCCCAAATGGCTGGCCATCCAAAAGCCGCTGCCCGTGTCCCTCTGGGTGGCCGGTCCCCTGCAATTGTTTCACCGCATTTCCTATCCGTTCATTTGGGTGCTCAACCACGCCTCGCAATGGATGCTGCGGCAGGCCGGCCTTTCTTCCACAGGCGGCAGTGAACATGCCCACTCGGATGAAGAACTGCGCCTTCTTCTTGCGGGCGATCACCATGTGGATTTCGGGCGGGAAATCGTGCTCAACGCATTTGACCTCAAGCACCGCGTGGCCAGGGAAGTCATGCGCCCGCGCCAACAGATTACGACATTGGACACCGAGGCCAGCATTGCCGAATGTTTGGAAGTGGCCGAAAAGACGCGCTATTCACGGTTTCCTTTGTGCGAAGGCGGCGACGTGGAGAAAACGCTGGGCGTTATCCACATCAAGGATTTATATGCGGCGCGCAAACTGGCCGCCACAGGCCGTGACCTGCTCCGTTTTGCCCGCAAAGTAATGTACGTACCGCCCACCGCCCACTTGGAAGGTTTGCTGCGCAGCTTGCTGGAGCGCCGCTGCCACATGGCGCTGGTGGTTGATGAATACGGAGGTATTTTGGGACTGGTCACGCTGGAAAATATTTTGGAAACGCTGGTCGGCCAGATTCAGGATGAATTTGACCAGGAAAAACCCCTCGTGCTTCAGAAGGCCGATGGAGTTTATGTGGTGGACGGCGCCCTGCCCTTGCATGAATTGTCCGAGCTGGCCGGTGAAGCGCTCACCGGCGAGGGCATCGCCACTGCCAGTGGTTGGATTACGCAGCGCCTCGGTGGCTTCCCGCAAACTGGCGATTCCATCACACTCTCCAAGTGTGAAATCACCGTCACACAATTGGATGGCATGCGCGTGGCCACCTTCCAACTCATCCGCCGCCCCCCTTCGGCCGCCGATGCAATGCCCGGCACTTGAGCTTGTGCCATAGCAGATGCAGTAGAAGAGCAAAACGGGAGGCAGTGTATGGTAAAAGTCTTTTAACTGCGAGTTGACTCATGGAAATGTTACCGGAGCTGGGAGGTGGACAAGGGTGCCCCCGATACGTTGACTTCTATTCATGGTTACCGAAGTGTCAACCATGAGCAACTCGCCCTCAGATCTTCCGAATTAGGCATTGGCTTGACTGTTGGGCATGCGTTGAGGGGGCGATGTGGAGGCGGGCGGCAGGTGGCGGGCAGACTGGAGCGTCCAGACGCAGTGGGTCTGGGGCAAATTATGGTATGGTCACGGGATTGGGTTGGGCGTTCTCCGCGCCTTGAGACTACCAGAAGCCAAAGCGGATTTGGCCCACAGGGGGCAGATCGGGCGGAAGCCGGCTGGTGCGCAGTCCCTCGGCCACCGCCAGGGCCAGGGCCCAGTCGGTCGCGCGACGGGCCCACTCATACAGCCGTTTGCAGTACCCATGACAGAAGAGGGTCCAGAGAATCTGGGCCACCTGCATCAGGGTGTAGTAGTTCTTGGCGCCGGTGGAGTCCGCGCAGAAAACATGTTCCAACCCGATCCCGTGATTTTTCTCGGTGTTGAAGGTGTCTTCGATGCGGTGTCGTTGCCGCCCTAAACCGGTCAGAGTGAGGACGCGTTCGGGCGCAAGATGGCCAAAATTGGTGACAAAGGCTCACAGTGTGGCCGTGGGCTGGCCGGCAAAGCGGGGATCGCTGGCCGCCTGGCCGCAGAGTTCGCCCAGGTTCCAGGGGGCCGCGCCGGTGTTGAGGGTTTGATCGAAGGCGTTGCGGGAACCGGCGCGTCCTAAAAAGAGCAGGGTGCCCAGCCACCAGAGGTGGGAGGCGGTGTAGCGGCAGCGGCTTTGGCGGCGGGGGTCGGGCAGTGGGTTGAACCAGTCGTTGAGGGGGGCAAAACAGCCCCGCACCACGCGGATCAGCCTTTGGGTGGCGATTTCCGGCTGGAGGCACGGCCGCGGCGGGCGGCCCGCCGGCGCGCGACATGGCTGCGGATGAGGGCCAGGGAGTGACGGGTGACGGTGCGGATGAGTTTTTTGAGCTGCTGGTAGTTGCGTGTCCATACCTTGACCTCGGCGACCAGGTCCATCGGCACATAGACGGTGCGGGTTCGGCCCTTGTGCTTGTAGGTGAGGTGCCAGCCGGGCTGGGCGCAGCCCGGGCGCTTGAAGGCGCTCAAGTGGCCTTCGAGGAAGGGGCCGACGCGGGCGAGTTGGGCCAGGGTGGCGTTGCGGCGGGCGGCGTGCTGGTTGGGGGGCGGGGTCGCGTTCATGTCAATAAGGTAATATACTTATTGAATAGGGCAAGGAAAAAAATGAGTCCGAAGAATCTTTTTTTGCCCGAGATGGGGTTAGCCCCCCCTTCCCATCGAAAAACCGCCTGCCCTCCGCCCCCTTCCCATTCCACTCCCAACCCGAAGAATTCCTAATTCGGAAGGGCTGGTATGGGATGGCGGGGACGCCGTCTCTCCCGGTGCATGATGGCGTGAAATATTTCCCTCATCTTAGCCCTCTCCCACGAGGGTGGGGCATCATCGCGGCAGGTACACCCCCCCGATGTTCGTCCGCAACAAATCATTCGTCCCCAAGCTCAACACCGCAATATTCGTCACCCCCAGCCACACCGCACCGGCGGACACACCCCCCACTCCATCCTTCAATCTCTCCAACATCCCCCAACTCCTCCAATAACTCCTCTCCGCCCCCCCTCCTCCGCCAAAGTGCACACTGCCGAGCAAACAATAAAATTGAGATGGGCGGCGACCTGTTTCCGACATTGAAAATCGTTGCCTGAATCCCGCTTTTGCGGCACATTAGCCTTGCCCGGCGGAGAGATGGCTGAGTGGTTTAAAGCGCACGCCTGGAGAGCGTGAGTGGGCTAATACCCCACCGGGAGTTCGAATCTCCCTCTCTCCGCCATTTTTTTCCGAACATTTCAGGGTTCATCCTCTGCCTGCCTCTCATTTCGGAGAATAAAATGCCCTGCATCCCAAGGCTTTACATCAGCCACCTCACAATAAAATTCCCCTAAAGTTCTCCTGTGATTTGCCGAAATAACCATTGCAGCCATTTGCCTTTGTGCGAAGGCAAATGGAGTGGCGGGTTATCCCGAAAAGGCAAATAACATGAACATAAGCCAAGTGGCGGAGCAAAAGCGGCTCGCTGCACTGCAAGAGTGGGCCATTATGGACAGCCAACGCGAAGAATCCTTCGATGACCTGGCACACTTGGCCGCCCATTGCGCCCAAACCCCCATCGCGGCCATCACGTTCTTGGATGCGGACCGGGCGTGGTGCAAGTCAGTTGTTGGAGTGGATTTGGTTGAGGCGCCCCGCGCCAGGTCCTTCACTGAATTGGTGGTCCAGGCCAATGCGCCGGTTGTTATCGAAGATGTACAGGCAGATGAGCGCCTGGACGACCGCCGCCACGGTTGGCTGGCCATGCAAATTGGTTTCGTTGCAGGCGTCCCGTTAAGAACATCTGAGGGAATTGTAGTGGGGACGTTGTTGGTAGCCGACCATCACCCCCGGCGTCTGAGCAACCAACAGCTTGAATCCCTGGAACGCCTCGGCCGCCAAGTGATGTCTCAAGTCGGCTTGCGCGACAGCCTTCAAAAGCTCGACAAGGCCCTCAAAGAACAAAAAGAAACCGAAGCCAAACTGGCCTACGAACGCAATCTCTTCGAGACCCTCCTCAACAACATCCCGGACTGCATTTACTTCAAGGATTTGGAATCGCGATTCGTTAAATGCAGCCAGGCTTTGGCGGAACGCTTTGGATTTCCCGACCCCTCCGCCATGGTGGGCAAAAGCGACATGGATTTCTTTGGCCCAGAACACGCCCTCCAGGCTTACGAGGACGAGCAGCGCATTATCCGCACTGGCGAACCGATGGTGGGCGTCACCGAAAAAGAGACTTACAACGACGGTCGGATTACATGGGCTCTTTCTACCAAGATGCCTTGGCGGGATGCCAGCGGGCGCATTATCGGCACCTTTGGCATTTCCAAAGACATCACCGATTTCAAAGTTTCCGAAGAACTCCTGGCCAAGCTGGGACAGCGTCATCAACTGATCCTCAACGCCGTCAGCGAGGGCATCGTCGGCGTCAACCACGACGGACACTGCATCTTTGCCAATCAAGCAGCGGCCAAAATGTTGCGGCAAACAGCCGAAAACATGGCCAACAAGCCCTTGGAGAATTTCCTTGTAAATGCCGCCTCCATCTTGGGCCAAGACCACCATGGTCACTCGGGCGAAGGTGAGTTTGTGTGCCCGGATGGCCGGGTGTTTCCCGTTGAATTCACCGTCCTCCCGCTTATCGAATCCGACACCCTCACCGGCAGTGTCATTACTTTCCGTGACATCACCTCACGCAAACGCGTGGAAGCGCAGCTTGCTTTTGAACATGATTTACTGCGCGCCTTGCTGGACAACATTCCAGATCGCATTTACTTCAAAGACCTCCAGTCCCGTTTCCTGCTCTGCAGCAAGACCGTCGTTTCCGGGCTGGGCATCCAATCCGCCGATGAAGCTATTGGTAAGTCGGACTTTGACTTCTTCACTGAAGAACACGCACGGCCCGCCTTCGAGGACGAACAACAAATCATCCGCACCGGCCAGCCCATCATCGGTAAAGTAGAACGTGAAACCTGGGTGGATGGCCATGAAACCTGGGCCTTGACCACCAAAGTGCCCCTGCGCAATTCCCGCGGTGAAATCATCGGCACCCTCGGCGTCACCAAGGACATCACCGAACTCAAGCGAATCCAGGCCGAGCTCGAGCGCGCCCGCGATGCCGCACTTGAATCCACACGCCTCAAATCGGAATTCCTGGCCAATATGAGCCATGAAATCCGCACACCCATGAACGGCATCATCGGCATGACCGGTCTCCTGCTCGATACACCTCTAACACAAGAACAGCGCGAATTTGCAGAAACCATCCGGGCCAGCGCCGACTCCCTGCTGACCATCATCAATGACATACTCGATTTCTCCAAGATCGAGGCCGGCAAATTGACCTTTGAAAATGTCAATTTCGATCTCTCGGAAGCCGTGGAAGGTTCCGTTGAACTGCTGGCAGAGCGCGCCCGCGCCAAAGGTCTGGAAATAGGCTGCTGGATTCAGCCCGATGTGCCCCCATGCCTGCGCGGCGATCCCGGCCGCTTGCGGCAAGTACTGGCCAACCTTCTGGGAAATGCCGTCAAATTCACCGAGCGCGGCGAGGTGTATGCTGAAGTGAACGTTGTAGAACGTACCGCGCGTGATGTCACCCTGCGCTTCGTAGTGCGCGACACCGGCATCGGCATTCCCGTCGAGGCCCAAAAACGCTTGTTCCAAGCCTTCACACAGGCCGATGGCAGCGTTACCCGCAAATACGGCGGCACTGGCCTTGGCTTGGCCATCAGCAAAAAACTCGTGGAATTGATGGGGGGCCAAATCGGCATGACCAGCCAGGTGGGCAAAGGCAGCGAGTTTTGGTTCACCGCCCGTTTCGGCATCGGACAAGGTATTCCCGAGTCTTTGGAGCAAACCGGCAACCTGGCCGGCTTGCGCGTGCTCGTGGTGGATGACAGCGAAACCAACCGCCGCATCCTTCATCACCAATGCGAGGCATGGCAGATGGAGGACCAATGCGTCAACGACGGCGTGGAAGCCATCACCACTCTGCGCGCCGCCGCCAACAAAGGGCAGCCGTTTGATATTGCCCTGCTCGACATGCAAATGCCCGGCATGGACGGTCTGACCTTGGCCCGGCTCATCAAGTCCGACCCCATGCTTTCCGGCACTCGCCTCATCATGCTCACTTCGCTCGGGCAACGATTAACACCGGAAATTCTCTCACAAGCAGGTATCAGCGCCTACTTGGTCAAACCCGTAAAACAATCCCGTCTGTTTGATTGTCTGGTCCGTGTCCTTGCCGGCGCAGGCGCCCGCCCACAACACACCGTATCCATGCAAAAGCCCGAAACACCACCAGCCCTCCCGCGCCTGCGCGTATTGGTGGCCGAGGACAACATCGTCAACCAAAAGGTCACCGTCCGCCAGTTGCAAAAAATGGGCCAGGTCGCCGATGCCGTGGCCAACGGTGCTGAGGCGGTCAAGGCGCTCCGTGCCGTCCCCTACGACGTAGTGCTCATGGATTGCCAGATGCCCGAAATGGACGGCTACGAGGCCACTCGCATCATCCGGCAGGAAGAGGCCGCCAATCCCGAACGACATCGCGCTTACATCATCGCTCTCACCGCCAACGCCCTCCAAGGCGACCGCGAAAAATGCCTGGCTGCCGGCATGGACGACTACATCAGCAAGCCCGTTCAAGTCCAAGCCATGGAAGCCGCCTTGGAGCGGGCAGTTAAGGCACTGAGCAACAAGAGCACCCCTGCCCCACCTCCTATTCCACAAGTTTCAGAACCGTTGGATTCCCCCCAAACCTCACCCTATGAGCATTTGCCGTTGCTCGATCCTGATACGGTGAAAAACCTCGGCATGTTGGAATCCCCTGAAATGCCGGACCCCGTGGGTGAATTATTTGAATTGTTCCTCGCTGACGCCCCCAAGTACATGAGCCGGTTGCAATCTGGACTGGAACGGCAAAATGCCTCCGAGCTCGCTGCTGCCGCCCATGCTCTTAAAGGCGCCGCATCCAACCTCGGCCTGCGCCGCTTGGCTGCTTGTTGTGCAGACATGGAAAAGGCGGGCAAAGAAGGCGACCTGAACCTTGCCGCCACCCTTCACCCCCTGGTGCAAAAAGAAATGGAAGCTGCCCGCCATGCGCTTAACGGCAAAGAGTCCCACGCATGAAAATCTTGGTGGCCGAAGACGACCGGACCAGCAACCGGATGTTGAGCATCCTCTTGCAAAAGTGGGGCCATGAGGTCGTCTCCACCACCGATGGCGCACAAGCGTGGAAAATGCTTGCTCAACCAGGGGCCCCACAACTCGCCATCTTCGATTGGATGATGCCCTTGGTGGACGGCCCCACGCTCTGCCGGATGGCCCGGCAGAATCCCGCCCTCCGAAGCCTCTACATTATTCTCCTCACCACCTTGGGCCGCACCGAAGACATCGTGGCCGGTTTGGAAAGCGGCGCGAATGATTACATCGTGAAGCCCTTCAATCACGCCGAGCTGCAGGCACGCATCAATGTCGGAGTGCGCATGGTGCTCCTCCAAAACGAGCTGGCCGCCAGCCGCAGGGAATGTCGCGAGGCACAGGAAGAAGTCAAACAGCTCCGCGGCATCATCCCTATTTGCAGCTATTGCAAAAAAATCCGCGATGACCAAAACTTCTGGACACAAGTGGAAAGCTACATCGCCAAACATTCCGACGCCACCTTCAGCCACGGCGTTTGCCCTGACTGCTTCGAAAAGTTTCTTAAAGACGCCCTGCCTGCCTCCTCGCAAAACAATTCTTAATCTCTGTCCCCATTAAAACCGTTGCCACTGGACATTCCTACGGCGGAAAGCCCATGATGCGTCATGGCCCTGCACGTTTTAATAGCGCCCGATAAATTCAAAGGCACGCTCACCGCTGCCGCTGCTGCCGACGCCATGGCCGAAGGCTGGCTCAAGGCTCGTCCACATGACAAAGTCCGCTGCCTGCCCATCAGCGACGGAGGCGACGGCTTCGGCGAGGTGCTCAGCAATGCCCTGGGGGCCCAGCCGCAATCCTTGGAAACCGTGGATGCCGCCCACCGCCCGCTTTCCGCTCAATGGTGGTGGGAGCCTCAAAGGCGTCTCGCGATCATTGAATCAGCCCGCATCATCGGACTGGCCCTTTTGCCTCGCGGAAAGTATCACCCCACGGCGTTGGATACTTTTGGATTGGGCGCTGCCCTCCAAGCCGCAGCAGCCAAAGGAGCGCGACGTTGTTTGGTGGGCATCGGAGGAAGCGCCACCAACGATGGCGGCTTCGGGCTTGCACGGGCTCTGGGATGGCAATTTTTCGGGCCACACCAACGCCCCATCAAATCTTGGCCGGAGTTGGTGAATTTAAAAACATTGGTTCCTCCTCCAAAACGATGCCGCCTGCCTATCACCGTGGCGGTGGATGTGCAAAATCGCCTGCTGGGCAAACACGGTTGCACCCGTATTTACGGGCCCCAAAAGGGACTGACTCCCGCCGATTTTCCGGCTGCTGAAGCCGCTCTGCGCCGCCTGGCCATGGTAATGCAACGTCAGTTCGGCAAGGCGTCTCATCGGGAGCCCGGTAGCGGTGCCGCCGGCGGACTTGGATTTGGGTTGATGGCCTTTTTGGGGGCCCGGTGCGTGCCAGGTTTTCAGTTATTAGCCCGCCATGCCCGCTTGGCACAAGCCCTGCGCCAATCGGATGTAGTGCTTACCGGGGAAGGTGCGTTGGATGCTTCCTCGCTCATGGGCAAAGGGGTGGGAGAGTTGGCGCAGATGTGCGCAGCCCGAAAAGTTCCCTGCCTGGGTTTGGCGGGTGTGATCATGCCTTCCCACCGCTGGAGCCGCTGGTTTGCAGGTACCTTGGGCTTGGTGGAACTGACGAATCCAGAAGATGCCCAATCACGCGCCGCTTATTGGGTCACTGAGGCGGCAGCCAAATTGGCTGGTCAATTCTCCGCCGGTTTAACCAACAAAGTTTGAACCGGCCCCTCGCCGATACGCATTTGCAATCGCAGGATTCCGTTGGTTTGAGGTGGCCACTGGCCGGAAAAGATTACTTTTTTCTGCAAGCGCGGATGCTCCCCAATAAGCTCGAATTGGCGTGTGGCCTGTACCGTCGTAACGCGCCCTGCCTCAGGAGCAGTCCTTTTTTCCGGAGAAGACATAAGCAGCTCGCGAGCGCCGGCTTTTTCCGTTGTGCGTTGTTGATTGCGCGAGGCGGGCAATGCAACAACTTTATTGAACCGGCCCTCGTACACCACACCGTCGCCATCCACCAGATAGACGATGTCATTGGTAACTCGCAAGTAAAAGACAACAGGCTGACTATTGGAATTGGCCGGGTCTGATACGATATAACGCACCCCCCGATCGTCCCGCGACACGTCCGCGGCCTCACCAGCAGGGGGCACAACACGGAGCTGTTGCTTGGCAACAACCTTTTCTCCGTCAGGGCGGGAAATCATGGCCTGAAAGAGGGCTGAATCCACCTGAGCTGTTGTGCTTTCTCTTCCACGCGAGAAGGATAAATTGAGCGGGCGGTCTTGAGAGAGAGTCTGCTGCGCGAGGTAAAATTCGGCCAGACTCTGTGCTGCTTTAGGACCGGGTAGCGTGTTGGTTTGTGGAGGAAGTGTTGTTTGCCGTACTTCAGCCGGTTGCGGGGGTGTCCGCCGTGTTCCTGCTGTGTCCGTTGGTTTTACCGGCGAAGGCGCGCCGCGCATGGCCAAGGCCGGCGGTGGTGCTGCCGCGGGCAATGGCGCTGACACAGAATCAACCTTTCGCTCCCCAGCTGTTTTGCTTGCCAACTGCTCTTCTGTCATTCTGCGGTCACCAGCACCCTCGGCACGCACGGCATAGCGTGCTGGTCCGGTTTCGACTGATCTTGCCGCTTTCTCCTCCAGTTTGGATTCAGTTTCCTTGGTGGCCTGGGTTGGCTCAGTTGTCCTGACGCCGGGAGTAACGGGCACGGAGCGGGCGGCCAAAATGGGCTCCGTTGCACGCTCCATCGGTGCCGGAGGTGGCGCAGTATCAGCGTCCTTTTTCTTCTCCGCAGTCCTTTGCTCCAAGGCATGCCCGCTGGCCAATGTTACCTCAGGAGCAGGCTTAAGAGGTTGCCTATCGGTTGCATCTTGCTTGGCCATCAAGTGAGGTGTAGTCCCCCTGCCTTGCGGATGGCTTAGCCACAGGAAATAGGTGGCAACACCAAGGGCAACCACCAAGGCTGCGGCATAGGCCATGCGCGGAAAGGCTGGTAACATCCAAAATGCCCACCAAGCACGGCGTTTGGAGGAAGGTGTTTGGTACACACGCCGAACCTCCGCCAACAACCTTTCCTTGTCAGCGGAATGCAAATCGAAGGGCGGCCCGGCTTCTTGCCGGCGCTTTTCGGCGTACCGGCGAAGCCAGCTCTCCATCGGATGCGGTGTTTGTTCCGGCGTCATAACCGTTTGCCTGCATTACCGTCCAAGGATTGGACGGGAGCCGCAGCGGAATGCTGCTTAAAAAGTTTGCGGGCAACTTCGCCCAATTTATCCAGACACTTACTGAGGCGCGAACTGACGGTTTTAGGATTCAGCCGCAAGGCCGCGGAAATTTCCTCATAACTCAAATCAGCAAAGTAGCGGAGCTCAATGATCTCACGGCAGGGGTCCCCCAGCCGCTGAAGCGCCTCCACCACAAGGCAGGCATCTTCCTGAGCCATCAATGCCGCATCCGGGCCATGGGTATGACCCGGCAAATCCAAGGTCAAACCCGTTTCCGGGTCCGGCGCTTGGAGGGAAACCGGGGAAACGCCCCCGCCCCGTTTGGCGGTCTGGCGTTTGTCCACGAAATCGCGAGTTTTGTTGACGGCTATGCGGAAAATCCAAGTTTGCAGCCGGCTTCGCTCGTTGAAATCTGCCAAATGGCGCACCACAGACAGGAAGACCTCCTGGGCAATTTCCTGCACATCTTCATGGCTTAGGTCATGAGAGAGCTGAAAGATGAAGCGGCAGGTGGCGTCGTAGTGCAGGGCAAAAAGCTCCTCCCATGCCTGGGAATCACCTTGGCGGCAACGCTGAACCAGTTGGGCTTCCTCACCCATGCGTTTTCAGCCTAGCACTAAAAAAGATTTCTGGCACATCCAAAAAAAAGCGGGCCACAAGGGCCCGCTCTGAAAGGTTGTGTCAGGCTGAAATTATTTGTTCTTTTCGGCCTTATCGCCCGCTGCAGCCTTTTCCTTGCGGGATGCGCCGCGCTCAGCTTTCTTGTCGCGCTTATCCCCTTCAGCAGCCGCTGGCTCAGCAACGGGCGGCGGCAGCGGGGTGCTACTCTCGACGCGGATTTTAAGCGTGGCACGTACCTCGGGATGCAGCCGCATTTCCACTTCATGTTCACCCAGGGTGTGGATGGGCTTTTCGAGGTGGATTTTCTTGCGGTCCAACGCGATGTCGAACTGCGTCTTGAGGGCGTCGGCGATGGTGCCGCTGGTCACATTGCCGAACATCTTTCCATCCTCACCGGTTTTAACGGTGATGACGCAGATGAGCTTCTGCAAACTGCGGGCCAGCTCAGTCATGGTGTTGTATTCCTGAGCTTCGCGCTCGGCCCGGCGGCGACGCAGAGCCTCGAGACGTTTCTTATTGCCCGCGCTCAAAGGGATGGCCAGTCTTTGCGGAAAAAGGTAATTGCGGGCATAACCGGCGGCCACCTTCACCTGGTCGGATTCGGCTCCCAAACCGGGGATGTTACTCGTGAGGATTACTTCAGTCTTTGGCATAAATTAAATCAGGTTTCAATCAATCAGGATTCAACACATGGAACTAGAGATTCAAAACGGCACATCGTCATCCAATGGAGGCGCATCGTCAGCGGGCGGGGGAGCGGGAGCGGCTACCGGAGCGGGGCGGGAGGCGCCACCGTTGGCGGCAGGCTCTCCACGGCTGCCCGGACTGTCCAGAAAACTGAACCCTTCCAAGACCACGCGCAATTGGGAGCGTTTTTGGTGGGTGTTTTTGTCCTCCCACTGGTCCAGCTTGAGCCGTCCTTCCACGAACAAGGGGCGACCTTTTTTGAGGTATTGAGCCAGGACTTCAGCCTGCTTGCCGAAGGCGTCAATATCCACGTAGGTGACCTCCTCCCGCTCTTCACCCTCTTCCGTGCGCCAGCGTCGGTTGACGGCAAGCCCGATGCGTGCCACAGCCTTTCCCTTGGGGGTGTACTTCAGTTCAGGGTCCCGTGTCAGGTTCCCAATCAGGATGACTTTATTGTAACTGGCCATATGAGCGCAGGCTGGGCAAGGAAGTGTGTTTGACTCAAGCTGTCACCGGTGCGGCCGGGGCGGCCACCTTGGGTGCCACCGTGAACATCACCCGGAAGACATCCTCGTTGAGAGCAAAACGCGACCTCAACGCTGCGATGGTCGCCTCCGGAGCCTCAAAAATAATGTTCACGTAAAAGCCCGCGGTGACTTTCCGGTTGCGCACACGGGCAAAGTTGCGCTTGTCCATCTTTTGGATGGTTTCAACCTTGCCGCCGGCCGCGGTAATCTCGGCCACGACTTTGTCAATGGCTTCCTTGACGCTCTCTTCGCGTCCCGCCATGTTCAAAATGAACAGTCCTTCGTACTTTTTCACTCCGCATTCTCCTGATTTAAGGGCCGTTCCACCGGCCCGTTAAACTGATTCATGGCCGCCTGCACTCCGGCGGCCAGCCAGCATTCCACCTGACAGGCGGCTCGTTCCACCGCCTTGTCCGCCAACCCTTTTTCCTCCGGGCCAAAGCGGCTCAACACATGGCCCACGAGCTCTCGCGGTTGCGCCGTCTGGCGCCCAATGCCAACTCGCAACCGGGCGAACGCCGTTGAACCCAGCCGGTTTTGGATGGACTCCAACCCGTGGTGCCCGCCGGAGCTTCCCTCCGGTCGCAACCGGAGGACGCCCAACGGCAAATCTGCATCGTCCACGATGACCAGCAATCTTGTCAAGGGCACTTGATAGTAATCAAGCGCCGCTCCGACGGCTTCGCCGCTCAAGTTCATGTACGTCAGCGGCTCGCACAGCCAACCTCGCTGTTCGCCATAGACTGCCCGCGCCATCCGGGCCCGCAACCGCCGCGATTCTTCCCACGCACATCCCCAGCGCCTGGCCAGGCACTCGACCACTTGAAAACCAACATTGTGGCGTGTCTGGGCATATTCGGCTCCGGGGTTTCCCAAGCCGGCCACCAGAAAAGGCGCATCCATAAGGACGAAACAGCCGCCCGGCGGCAGGCAAGAGCCGGGCTTGGATTATTTCTTTTTCTCGGCCGCAGGAGCCTTTTCCGCCGGGGCCTTGGCGGCCGCTTTGTCCGCAGCAGGCTTGGCAGCGGCCTTTTCGCCTTTTTCCTTCTCGGCCGCAGCTCCCTCGCCGGCTTCTTCCTTCTTTTCCTTGATCATCTCGACTTCGCCGGCGGCCACAGCCTCTTCCGCCGCGGCGGCGGCTTCCTGCTCTTCGGTCAGCGGCGCAGCAACAGCCACCACCGAGATGTGCTTGTCGCCCAAAATTTCAACGCCGGGCGGTGGGGTGATGTCACCAATATGTACCGCCTCGCCAATGGCCAGGTTGGATACGTCTATGATTACCTGCTCAGGCAAATCCTTGGGCAAGCCCCGCACTTTGACCCTGAAGAGCACGTGTTCGAGCACGCCGCCTTCCTTCACACCCTTGGCCTCGCCAACGGTTTCGACGGGCACCATGATGGTGACCTTTTCATTTTCGTGGACTTCGTGAAAATCCACATGCAACACCGCGCCGGAGAGGGGGTGATGCTGCACTTCGCGTAGAAGGGCCAGGCGTTTGGGGCGGGGATCACCTTCAACCACCAGGTCCAGCAAAAGATTTTCCGAACCGGCATGTCCCAGCAAATCCTTGATCTGCCGGCTCTGCACTTCGAGGTTTTGCGGGGGGGCATGGCGCCCGTAAATGACCGCCGGAATACGGCCGGAATCCCGCAGTTTCTTGGAGCCGCCACGCCGTCCCAGCGTGCGCGGATAAGCCGTCAATGCTACTGTTTTCATGCGTTAATGTTATTCAAGTCACCTTCGGACGGCCGGTTGACATCAACTGGTCCGCCCGCCTCTAAACTCGAACAGCGAATTAACGGACAGATTGTTGGCTATCCGCTTGATCGCTTCGCCGAGCAGTCCTGCCACTGACAGGGTCGTGATGTTCACGCCCCGAATCACAGGGCGGCATACACTATCAGTGGTAATCAATTCGTCAATACAAGAATTTTTTAATCTTTCGATGCCCGTTTTATTGAGGATGGCGTGTGATACACAGGCCAGGATTTGCCGCGCCCCCCGCTGCCTAAGCAAAGTGGCCGCTGCGGTCAACGTTCCAGCTGTTTCGGTCAAATCATCCACCAGCAAAACGTTTTTATTGCGTACGTTGCCGATGACGGCCATGGATTCCACCTCATGCGCGCTCTTGCGGCGCTTGGCGACGATGGCCAGCTCGGCCCCCAGCACCTGGGCGTAAGCATAGGCCATCTTGATGCCGCCCACATCGGGGCTCACCACCACGAGGTTGGGCAGCCCCTTTTGCTTGAGGTAATTGTACATGACCGGCGCGGCATACAGATGATCCACTGGAATGTCAAAAAAACCCTGAATTTGCTGCGCATGCAAATCCATGGTGAGGATGCGATTGGCGCCGGAGGCCACCAACAGGTTGGCCACCAATTTGGCGGTGATGGGCACGCGCGGCTGGTCCTTGCGGTCCTGCCGGGCATAGCCGTAAAACGGCAGCACCGCGGTAATACGGTTGGCGCTGGCCCGGCGGAGCGCATCCATCATGATGAACATCTCCATCAAATTGTGGTTGGTGGGCGGGCTGGTGGACTGCACCACAAACACATCTTCACCACGCACATTTTCCTCAATCTTGACAAATGTCTCCCCGTCGGGAAACGCGCTGACGGTGCAGCGTCCCAGCTCGACACCTATCGAGTCGCAAATCGCCCGTGCCAGTTTGGGATTGGAATTGCCGCTAAAGATTTTCACGATTGCAGTGTTTTCGGGTTCCCGCAAAACAAAAGACCACCTTGCCGGTGGCCCGTTTCAATGACCGCAATGTAGCAACCCCCGCCGCCAGTGCAAGCGGAAATTCAGTCACCGCCGAGCTGCCTCAGAATAAATGTTACCGGGGCTGGGGATCGTCAGGTCTTCGTTGACTCACAATCAAAGTTAGTCGGCCATGGCAAGGCAATCTTGAGTTGATAGGTGCAAAAGGCTCAAAAGCTGTCCAGAATGCGTTTCCTATGAAACTGACCGGCACGCTGGTAGCGGCGGTGTAAGACGGCCAATAATTCACGTTGGGCGGACTTGCTCATGGTTGGTTCTTCGGTAACCATGAATAGGAGTCAACGTATCAGCGGCGCCCTTGTCCACCTCCCAGCCCCGGTAACATTTATTCCATGAGTCAACTCGACTGCACACTGGAGCCGGTGGCGAGGCTTGACGGGGGGAATGGGATGAGAGTTAATGGACGCCGCTATATGAAAATCACCATCGCACGCAAATTGGCATTGTTGCTCGGCATCCTCATGACGTTGGCTGTCACAAACTCCAGCGCGGCCACGGGCCAATGGGTGGACCTGTTTAACGGAAAAGATTTGACCGGCTGGATTCCGGTGCACGATGTGAAACCGGCGGTGGTGGACGGGTGCCTGCAAATTCACAAAGGGATGGGATGGTTGAGACTCGAAAAAATTTACAAGGATTTCATCCTCGAATTTGAATGGCGCGCCTATGACAACGACTACGACAGCGGCATCTACATGCGCGCCCCTCTGGATGGCAAGCCTTGGCCCGATGCCGGATTCCAAGTCAACCTGCGTTACAACGCCCTGGGGGCCCTGGTTAAAAACCGGAAGACCATCGTGCCCGCCGAGACTCCAAAATTGCCCATCAACAAATGGCATAAAATGCGCATCGAAGTGCGCGGTAACAAAGCCAAACTCATCATCAACGGTGAAGATAACTGGGAGACTGATTTGATTGATCGCCCTGAAGGTTACATCGGCATCCAAATCGAGGATAAGAAATTCGATTTCCGCAACATCCGCATCATGGAGCTTTAAGGGACAGGGGTTGGGCGGGGCCTTCCGCAGAACTTGTTTCACCTGCCTCATCCGGCACCCACACAGGTTTGGCGCGGCAGAGCCGCATCAAGGATTCATCCGCCCTCCAGCGGTTCGGAAAATCACGGCACTGCTGGGGTTTGACGGGCTGCACCAAGCAATCAGTCCCCTGCAGAAAAACGCAGGCACCGTCGGCTTGCTCCGTCAACGCCAAGCCGCGACGGTCTTGACGCAGACGGGTGTAGCGCTCGATGAAATGGCTTTCTTCGACTCCCAAGTACCCGGCCATGGCCCGGATTTCCGCCTCGGAAACCTTGACCTCACCAGGCCATCGGCAACAGGCAGTGCAACGCTGACATTCCCAATACACGCCCATTGCTTTATTGTGCCCCAAATTCGTTCCACCGCCAACCCCTTCCCGATTCTCCGCGCTTTGCTTGAGGGCGCACTTTGAACATTCCTTACATTCTTATACGCCACTGCTTCCATGAAGCATGCGAGCGCCTGCACTCCGGCGTTGCGCCGAAAGAAATCCTCCACTACTGTTGGCCGGAGTGACACGGCGGTTATGATGCTGGTCATAGACAATTACGATTCGTTCACATTCAACCTGGTGCAATACCTGGGCGAAATGAATGTACCGATGCGCATTGCGCGCAATGACCAGATCACGTTGGAGGAGATTGCTGCATTAAAGCCGGAGCGCATCTTGATTTCGCCGGGGCCCTGTTCGCCGCGGGAGGCCGGCCTATCCAACGACATCATACGCACATTCGGCCCCCGGATTCCATTGTTTGGGGTTTGCCTGGGGCATCAATGCATCGGGCACACTTTTGGAGCGCGGGTGGTGGTGAATTACCGGATGATGCATGGCAAGGTGTCGCCCATTCATCACAACGGGCGCGACTTGTTCGAAGGCATGCCCAATCCATTTCGCGCGACGCGCTATCATTCTTTGGTTATCGAGCGGGCTTCGTTGCCGGACTGCCTGGAAATCACCGCAGAATCAGACGAAGGTGAAATCATGGGGGTGCGGCACAAGGAGTATCCGATATGGGGTGTTCAGTTTCACCCGGAAAGCATTCTCACCGAAGAAGGCCGCAAGCTGGTGGGCAACTTTTTGAAGTTGGGTTGACGGCGCATCCGCCACTCAGGCGCGCGGATGGAAGCGGCGGTGAATCTCCCGCAATTTGCTTGAAGCCACGTGCGTATAAACTTCGGTGGTGGTGATGTGCGCATGGCCCAGCAGCTCCTGAATCACGCGCAAATCCGCGCCATGTTCCAAAAGATGCGTCGCAAAACTATGCCGCAACATGTGCGGTGTGATGCGCCGTTGGATGCCCGCTCTGCGGACACACTGCCGGATCCGCCACCACAGCGTCACGGGTGAAAAAGCAGTGCCGCGCTGGGTGAGAAAGACGTTGCCCGGAGATTTCTTGGTGACCAATTTTTCCCGCCCCTCTTTCAAATAACGATTCAAAGCCTGAATGGCCACCTGGCCCACGGGCACAACACGTTCTTTGTTGCCCTTGCCAATGACGTTAATGAAACCGGCTTCGAGATGAAGCTGTTCGAGCCGTAGCGCACATAATTCTGCTCGACGCAAACCGCACGCATACGCCAATTCAAGGATGGCATGATCACACAAAACCCGTGGCGAGGCCGGATCATCGGGTGCCTTGAGCAGCTTTTCGATTTCGGCATCGCTCAGGGCCTTGGGCAGGCGTTTCCAGCGCCGGGGAAGAGACAAGGATTCGGTGACGTTGACCGGCAGGTATTTTTCCTGTTCGGCCCATCGGTAAAATGCGCGCAAGGCGGCGATAATCAGATAAACACTTTCCGGGGCGAGCCGGCGTGCGGATGGCTGGGATTCGGTGCGTAGAGGACGGTTGCGCTCCTGTTCGAGGTAGCGCATCAAGTCGGCTAAACCGACCTGCCCCCAGTCGGAGAATCCTTCTTTTCGCGCCCATTCTACAAAAGCGCCCAGCAACGCAGCATAGGTACGCTGGGTGTGTTCCGCCATGCCGCGCTCCAGGCGCAGATGCATGAGGAAATCCTCGACCAGTGCTTCCATGGCGGAACGGAGCAACAGTCCGCCGCCGCTTTACAAATCGCGTCCGGTCAGGCGGCTGTAGGCTTCGAGGTATTTGGCCTTGGTCTTCTGTACCACATCGTCCGGAAGCTTCGGAGCGGGAGGTGATTTATCCCAGTCCAAGGTTTCCAGATAATCGCGCACAAACTGCTTGTCAAAACTTGGCTGGCCGCGCCCGGGTTGGTATTGGTCTGCCGGCCAGAAGCGGGAGGAATCGGGCGTCAGGACTTCATCAATCAAAATGAGCTGGCCTTGGTACAAGCCGAACTCAAATTTGGTGTCGGCGATGATGATGCCACGCTGGCGGGCATAAGCACGGGCGTGGTTGTAGATTTTCAAGCTCAAGTCCCGCACTTTTTCGGCGATGTCTCGCCCCACAATTTGGGCAGCTTGTTCAAAGGAGATGTTTTCGTCGTGACCCGTTTCAGCCTTGGTGGCGGGCGTGAAAATTGGTTCAGGAAGCTCGCTGGATTCAAGCAACCCGGGCGGCAACGGAATGCCGCAAACGGTGCGCGATGTCTTGTACTCTTTCCATCCTGAGCCGGCAAGGTAGCCGCGCACCACGCACTCGATGGCCAGGGGCTTCGCCTTTTTTACAATCATGCTTCGGCGGGCCAACTGGTTGGAGTAGGCGGATAGCTCCGGCGGCAGGGCATCGCCGGTGCGCAACACGCGGTGGTTGGGCACCAGGGACTCGGTCTGGTCAAACCAAAAGTGGGAAAGCTGGGTGAGCACTTCCCCTTTGCGCGGGATGCCGTTGGGCATGACGACATCGAAGGCTGAGATGCGGTCTGTGGCTACGAAAAGGAGGTTTTCACCGAGATCAAACACCTCGCGGACTTTTCCGCTTTTGAGTTTCTTGATGCCCGGCAGCTCAATGCTCAGTAACGGTGTCTCAGTCATGCGGGTGAATATGCAAAGCCCTGTAAAAAGTGCAAATGAAAAAGAAAAAATCTCCGGATGTTGTGTTTGTTTCCCGGGGCTGTGAGGGAGGCGGAACAGGATTGTATTATTTATGACCCTTTTCGGCTACTTTACAGGGAGTCTGCCTGCCTGCGAAACGTCCACTGTTCCAATGCCCAGCGCATGCGCAGGCGAATTGGCATGGAATCTGGCATTGGATTGCCAAAGGTTCAACAACAGGGGGCGGTTGGTATAGACGCCCGGCGGCGGGTTCGTGACCATCTGGCGGGCGCTGTATTGATTGAGGGTCACCCATTCATAACGGCCGCTCTCGGCAAAAAAGAGGTTGTTGCTCCAATTCTTGACCGCCTGAGAACCCTCAACGCGGATTTTGCCCGTGGCGTAGAGGACATTCCGTTCCAGAGTAAAATCCGTTGAGCGCGGGAAGGTGAGTTTGGCATCACCAAGAACCATGAAAAGGTTTTGGCGGATGGTGTTGTTGGTGGCCATGTGGTTGTGGGACGGCCAATTGACCCGGATGGAAATATTGGACTCAACAACACAACCAAAACTGCGCTCATCCAAATAATAGGCAGAGGCACCATAACCGCCGGTGTCCACGATGTCGCGGGCCAGATTGCCGCGCAAAATGCAATTGGTGGCTGCAAACATGTAGATCGCGGCACCGTCGTGCAGCACTTTCATGCAATCGTAAATCAAGTTGTTCTCCACGATATTGGACAATCCACCGTAGTTGATGGCTGAGTACGAGCAATCATGAACCTCGTTGTGAGCCACGCGGCATTGACGCCCCCCGCGAAAAATGCCAATTGCGCTTGGATAGGCGCGGCCGATGCCGTGGACATGATTATTGATGATTTCGGCTTGTTCCCCTCCGATGTAGATGCCTCCGGCGCCGCAATCGGCGACTTCACAATCCCGCACCCGGATTTGTCTGTGTCCGCTTCCTCCCTTCAAACCATGGCCTGCAACACCGCTGATTGTCAGGCCCTCCAAGCTGCATTGCTCGGCGAATTGCAGTTGAATGGCACCATCGAATGCCGCTGCGGCAAAACCGCCGGAAATGAGCGGCACCGTGGTGGCGGCCAATTTCAATCGGCGCAACGTTACATCGCGCACTGGCCGGTTGCGTTCGCCGCGCAGGTGGAGAATGGTGGTTTGTGTCGGAACAACCACGCGCAACGCAGACATCGTCTCTCCAACTTTTGGCCAATAAACCACGCGCTGGCGCACGCGGTCATGGTACCAGTTGCCCGGCTCCAACATGCCCTGCTCAATGTTCCACAAAACATACTTTTGCACGCCAAACGCCCCGGGCGGATGCCCAGTCTTGGGGGAAAGTTTCAGGATGCGGTTGGTGGGATCATGCGAGGAAATGCCGACACATGATTCATCCCACATGTGAAAGACGGTGATTTCTGCATTGGCCACCTCAAGCCAATCCCCGATGTCTCCTTTGCGGTATTGGAGCGTGGTCAATTCTTCATCAGTTGGCGGACGCTGCCAGCCGCCCCCCGTGCTGGACATCCAAGGGACTTTGAAGGTGGTTTCATGAGGAAACTCACCTCTGGAGGGATAACGCGCCCGCGGGCGGGATTCGTCATTGACCAAAAGAAGCCTGATTTGCCATGCCCGCCCCGCAGGAAGTGGCGGCAGCGAAGCAGTGTAAAATTGCCCCGAAGCCTGCCAGTTGGTCAGTGCAATGCCGCCATGCAGGACGGGTGCATCCGGACCCACGCCTTCAATGATAAGTCCGGAGTCCTGTGGCCCCAAGGTAACTGAAACATCATAATAAACGCCGCTTTGGATCAAGATACGATGCGGCCCAGAAGATTGGCGGCTGGCATTGACGGCCTCCTGCAGTGTTGCAAAGGGGCGTTCAGCGCTGCCATCACCGTTGAGTGCGCCGGCGGCCACGTGCCAGTCTCGCGCTTGAAGGACGAAGGCCGTTAAAAAGACAGCAATGTAAATCGCGCCACGGCAACGGCGTGCGGCGAAGGCCATGAAGTGTTCAAACATGCCTCCATTTTGCCATGCTCAAGTCTCCGAAAAAAGCAGGATGTGTAAATTGAAACGCAAAGTGGTAGCCGGATTAGCAAACGACTGGCTTGCCTGCGGGCAGGAGGTCTCGTAACGGACAGCTCTCGCATTGCGGGGCGGCGGCGCGGCAAAAATGTTTCCCCACCATGACCAGTTGGGCATGGTAGTCTTGCCACAAGTCGAGGCGCTCGGACGTCGGCACATGATTAAGTGCTGACTCACACAGGGACTTGAGCGATTCGTACTCCTCCGCAGTCTGCGTTTTTCCTTGTCGTCTGGGACTCGCCTCGGGCCGCCACCAACCATGACGCAAAAAGATGCGCTTGGTGTACGCATCCACCACAAAACTTAAATGACCGCCCGCGTATAAAAGCATGCTGTCGGCGGTTTCGCGTCCGATGCCGGGAATGGCCAGCAGCCTTGTGCGTACGGCTGCAGTATCACCCTCGAAGAGGCGCTCCAAATCTGCAGCGTAGTGGTGAACTAAAACTTCCAAAAAGGCGCGCAAACGGCGGGTTTTGACATTGAAGTAACCGGCGGGACGGATGAGTTGGGCCAACTGTTCCGGAGCCAAGGCCAGAAGGGCTTCCGGGGTCAAAGGAACGGCTCGTTTTAGATTTTGAATGGCCCGCTCAACATTAGACCACGCGGTGTTTTGGGTGAGGATGGCTCCCACACAGACTTCAAAAGGTGTCTCGCCCGGCCACCAGTGCTGATGCCCAAAATGGGCGCGCATGAGATCATAAGCACGTCGCAGGGTCGAGGTTGCAGCCGGCGCAAGCTGTGGACGGTGGCTTCTCTCGCGGCGGGATGGAGCCTTCGCTTTATTCACGTGCGGAAGCTAACAGGAACAAAAATTGGGGTTAATGACCGGCGGTGACAACCAAGGTTTGCTCCAGCGTGGAAATACCGGCACGGACTTTGTCGAGGGCCACCTGTCGCAGGCTGCGCATGCCCTGCTCCATGGCGACTTTGGCGATTTCCATGGAGCTGGCGCGTTTGATGATGAGTTTCCGGATTTCGTCGGTCACGGTCATGATCTCTATGATGGCGCAACGGCCCGAGTAACCGGTGTTTTTGCAACGGTCACATCCACGCCCGCGATAGAGGTCCACGCCTGCAAAGAAATCCGGCGCAATCCCGAGGTCCTGGAACATGCGCGGTGGATACTCCACCTTCTCCTTGCAAACATTGCAAATCCGCCGCATGAGACGTTGGGCGCAGGAGAGGATGACCGCCGAGGAAATCAGGAATGGCGCAATACCCATGTCATCGAGGCGGGCGATGGCTCCCGGAGCGTCGTTGCAGTGCATGGTGCTGAGCACCTGGTGACCGGTCAACGCCGCTTCCACCGCAATCTCGGCGGTTTCCTCGTCGCGGATTTCCCCGATCATCACAATGTCCGGGTCCTGACGCAGGATGGAACGCAAAGCGGCGGCAAAAGTAAGGCCGATTTCCTTTTTCACGGGCACTTGATTGATGCCCGGGATTTGGAACTCGACCGGGTCCTCCACCGTCACGATGTTGTAATCGGGATTGTTGAGTTCGTTCAGGCAGGAATACAGAGTTGTGGTCTTGCCCGAACCGGTGGGACCGGTCACCAGAATTAATCCATGGGGCGCATCCACCGCAGCCTTGAGGCGGCGGAAGCTGTCCTCATCCAGGCCCAATTTATCCATGCTGGCGGAAAGGTTGGACTTGTCGAGCACGCGGAGCACGCATTTTTCGCCGTGGACGGTAGGCAAGAAGGAAACGCGCAGGTCAATGTCGCGTCCGCCCACCTTGACACGCATGCGCCCGTCCTGTGGGAGGCGGCGCTCGGCGATGTCCAGATTGCTCATGATCTTGATGCGGGAGGTGAGCGGAATCTGCATCGCCTTGGCAATCGGCGGTTGTTCAATCAAGGCACCATCAATGCGATAGCGCAATTTGACCATCTTTTCAAATGGCTCGATGTGAATGTCGCTCACCCTGTCTTTGATGGCCTGCACCAAAATGATGTTGGCAAGTTTGATCACCGGCGCCTCACTGCCGGATTCGGCCATCTGGTCGAGGGAAATTTCCTCCTGAGCCTCTTTGGCCACTTCGAGGCTTTCGGCATCCTCGGCCACTTCGGCCTCGGCGGCCTCGGCGGTTTGGGAGACAATTTCAGCCAAAGTGGCGCCTTTGCCGGATTCGATGGCGGCAATTTTGTCGAGGATGGCCTTCTCCGGCGCAATCAACGGGGCCACTTCCATCTTGGTCACCCGCTTGACGTCGTCCTTGGCAAGAACGTTGAGCGGGTCGGCCATCGCCAGGTAAAGCTTGTTGCCCAGCCGGGACACCGGCACGACCTTGTGATTGCGGGCCATGTCCACCGGAATAAGGTCGGCCACGTCCTTTTCAATGCCCACACGGGCCAAGTTCACCGGCGGGGTGTTCAACACCCGGCCCATGCACACCACAAGGTCCTGGTCGGTGACCAGTTTTTCATCAATGACCAGGTTGAGAAAGCGCTTGCCCTCCTTTTTCTGCTTGGCCAGCAGCTCGTCCACCTGCGCGCTGGTCAGCAAGCCATCTTCTATCATGGCATCTGCGATGCGTTCGCCAAAAGGCTTGTTGACCGGTGGCATAGGCGGTGAAGGCTGTTATTTGAAAACTTTTTTAATGACTCGAATCAATTCCTGTGGCGGCGAGATGTACCAAATAATGCGGTCCTTGTCCTTGCCGGCCTCGGTGATTTCCTTGGCGGCCTGTTTGTTGAAAGGGTTGCACGTCGCCACCATGAGCGATTTGCTCATGCGATCAATCGGCAGCACACACCAACGCTGACAGGTCTCGCGTGGAAACTTGCGGGCCAGTTCCACGTCCACATCATAACGGTCCAGGGGGAGGAAGGCGACGCCGGATTTGTCGCACAACAGCCGCAGCGATTTGTCCAACGGCAGAATGTTTTTATCGTGCAGAACCTGAAGGAATGGCTCAACGATTTTGCCGCCAGACGAGGGAGGTGTGACCCAACACAAATCGAAATCACCAGAGGTGATGTGCTTGCCTTCCACAAACAACTTGTACATCAAATCCCGCCCGTCATCCACCTTGACCTCGGCCCCTGGTTTGGCGGTGGCCGGCCGGGCGGATTCAGCCTCCAAGGGCATGGGGCTGGCGGTCATGCTGGCCGCTTTGTTTTCTATCTCCGCCAAGGCACGCCGCACATCAGGATCGTCCGGGTACTGTTGTAAGATGGTCTCGTATTCGAGAATCGCCGAGGAAAGCTGTCCCAATTGCATGTAGGCCTCGGCGATGCGTTTGGCGGTATTGATGGCTTCCTTGGCCCGGCCCAGTTTGGAATAAGCCTCCTTCAGGATTTCCAGAGACTGATAATCCTGAGGCTGGGACTGCGTGATGACCTCGAACATTTCGATGGTCTGCAGCAGTTGGGTCTCTTCACTGGGTGTCAATCCATTCATGACCACTGGCACATGCCCCGCAGCGCAAAGCGGGCTTTGCCCCCTTCAGCGCCTTGCCTGGCATGCTTGACACCATGCAATCTAATGGTTTGGCCACGATAACGCAACTGTTTTACCATTGGTTGCTATTTTACATGCTTTTAAAAAGGGAATCTGGTAGATTGATCGTATGTGGAAGACCCGGCTCACGATTGTGGCGCTGTTGCTTGTGATTTTGGCGACATTGGTGCTTGTCGCGGGCTTTCTGATGGCGCGTCTGTACCAAGGATGGCAGGGGCCAACGCAACGCAACACGGCCGTCTTTCTGCGAAACATCCAGACTCTCAATCATTTAATCACCGTCCAGCAGCGTCTGGAAAAGGTGGTGGTGTTGGAGGACCCGCCCAGTGGTAAATTGGCCGTGATCGCCGGAGAAAGCCGGGTGATTTTAGTGGCGCATGGTGTGGTGAAAGCCGGTGTGGATTTGTCCAAACTGACCACTGAGCACATGAAATTAAGGGGTACCAACCTCATCCTGCGGCTGCCTCCAAGTCAAATCATGGATGTGTATCTGGATGAAGAACGCACGCAGGTGGTGGAGCACAAGACGGGTTTCTTGAGGCGGTTTGATGCGCAATTGCCGGAGATGGCCCGCCAACGCGCTCTTGAAGCGATGCGCCGCGCCGCCCGGGAGTACGAGATTCTCAAAGAAGCCGATCAACGCGCGAGGTTGAGTATTCAGAAGTTTCTCGAACCCATGGGCGTGGGGGTGCAATTTGAGGATTGAGGCTGCCGGTTGAGTTTTCACTGTCTTGAGGCGAAGGGATGACGGAAGGAACTCCAATTGCCTACCGGGCTTCGGCTGGTTACATTGGAGGCATGGCTTTTGTTCGCCGCATCGGGTTGTTGATTTGCCTCTGGGGCTTGGTTTTAGGGTGCTCCTGGGGGCAAGGCGTTCTGTCTGCTTCAGCATCAGATGCAAATTCGGACATCCTGGAATTTCTGAGTGGAGACATCTTGCGCGGGCGCCTGTTGGGCATGGATACCAATGGCCTCCGTTGGCAACATGGCACCAATCAGCCGGTGCTGACCGTGAAACCTGAGGGGGTGTACAAGGTGCGCCTTTCGAAAACGCATGCTGTTCCCGCACATCGGTCGGACACCATTGTGCGCCTTCTCAACGGGGACGAACTTCGGGGCGAATTGCGAGAGATGGACGACCGGCTGTTGGTGTTGCAAACATGGTATGCAGGAGAATTGCACATCCTGCGGCAGGGACTTGCATCACTCCAGACTGGTTTGTCGCGTTATCAGGTTTTTTACGAAGGTCCGGAAGGGATGGCGGGTTGGACGAATCAGTCGGGTGTGCGGACCGACAATCAGGTCATTATCATCAATGGGATCATTCAAACACCCCCAGCTTCCCTTCCGCCCAATACCATGGCCAACGGCTGGCATTACTACAACGGAGCTTTCTACGGAGTGAACAGCGGATTCCTGGGACGTGCCATGAATCTCCCGCCAGTGTCGAGTATTGAGTTCGATGTTTCGTGGCAGGGGAACCTGGGGCTGGGAATTTGGTTCTACACCGACCGTCTCGGGTCTCCCGATGGGAACGGCTACTTTTTGCAACTTTCCCCCCGAACCTTGCAGCTCTACAGGGCCACGCGCACGGGGCAAAACATGACTCTCGGGTCTGTGGAATTGCCCGAAGTTGGCAGGAGCTTCCGCGTGGCCATTCGGACTGATATTCCCAACAAGACTCTTGCCCTTTATGTGAACGATGTGTTGCTCCGGCAATGGCTGGACATTTCGAATCTTGAAGGGTTGGGAAATGGCCTCGGCTTTCATCTGGGCGGCATGTCTCAAAAAGTGCGTCTTGCCAACCTGCGTGTAACCAGTTGGGACGGCCAGATTGACCGGATGGGCGAGTTCCCTGTATCTCCGGGACAGGAAGTGGTGCGGCTCCAAAACAAGGACCGCATCACCGGAAAGGTCAAAAACATTCGCAATGGTGAGTTGGTGGTCCAGGCGCCATTTGGAGATTTGCCGTTACCTTTGGAGCGGGTGGCAGGGATTGATTTTGTCACCGGCACCTCCACCAACACTAATGTGACCAACCCCGACGCCCAGATTATCCGGGCTTTTCTGCATGGAGGGGGCCGGTTGACCATGCGGTTGGAAAATTGGAATGACCGCCAAATTACCGCCACGGGTCCTTTTTTCGAGCGGGCAACTTTTCACCCAGCTTTGTTCCAAAGCATGCAGTTCAACCTTTCAAAACCTCGGCTTGATTTGGACTTTTTTGACGCGCCTTCCAGGTTTGTTATCGCGCCGGAGATTCTTCTGGACGGGTTTTAAGGCAAGGACAGTTCCTTTTTGGGAAGATTAGGGTAAAAAAAACCCCACCCTGGCCGTGTGTAACAGTTCCTTTGAACTGCTCAAGAACAAGTGGAACCCGATCGACGCCGTTCGGCTACCAGTTCACGGGTGAAAGGCTTGCCGGCAGGCGGCGAAATAGAGGCTCCTTATTGAGGATTTTACGGTTCAAGGACTTTGTTCCTAATCACGTACCGGGCAGGGAAATTGTTTTTATTTCCAGCCCTATTTCAGGCTGTCAAAGAGCATTCAGCAAGAACTCACAACCACATTCCCGCTGACACTTTTATCATCGGCCTTTTCGGCAAAAATCTCAAGTCAAAATCGCAAAAAAATGACCGTTTTTTTGATGAAAAAAAGTGCAAGCTGTTGAAAAAAACTTGACGCTCCAAGGCCGTTGTGCAGCGGGCATTTCCGCCCGTCATTACGGCTGTTTGATGCCTACGCAGTAAAGGTTGGTTTTGCCGCGAATGTAAATGCGCCCATCCACCAAGGCCGGCGTAGCCAAGACGGAGTCCGGCAACGGGCAACGGCCCAATTCTTGAAACTTCGGCCCGGGCGCAGCCATGATGGTAAGGCCATTTTCGGCAAAGAAATAAAGACGCCCGCCACCGGCAGCCGGTGAGGCTTTGAAATCCGTTTCAAGCTCGTGCTCGTATTGTCGCTTGCCGGTGGCCAGTTCGTACACGGTGAGGATGCCGGAGCTGGTCAGCAAATAGACATACTGTCCATCGCTCAACGGACTGGAAATGTCGGGAATGCCGTCGAGTTGTTTCCACAAGACATGAGTTTTGGTGACGTCGCCGGAGCCGTCGGGCTTGGTCACCACAAGCTCTTCGTTTGCGGTAATGACCCGGTCACCCGCAACAATAGGAGAAGGAGTCACTTCCCCATGACAAACTTGGGCTCGCCACAACTCGGCACCGGTGTCGGGATCGTAGCTCATCAGCCATGGATTGCCGACGGCAACCAATTGAAGACGATTGGCGGCTTGTGCGACAATGGGCGTGCCCCAACTTGCTCCCACCGGTCGCGGCGCCGTTTTCCAAACCTCCGCTCCCGTGGCTGTGTTAAAAGCGAAAATGACTGATTTGCCGGATTCCTCATCTCCTTGGTCCCACTGGACAATGAGAAGGTTTTTATGAACTTCCAATGACGCAGAATGGCCATATTGGTTGTCGGGCTTGCCCAGGTTTTTCGACCACACGATCCGCCCGCTGTAATCCAGAGCCGCCAGATCACCGGTCTCAAAAACCACATAGACTCTCCGGCCATCAGTGGCACAGGTGGAAGGCGCAAAGAAGCGACCTTCCTCATCCTCGGGCGGCAGAGGTTTTCCGGGTTGTCCCACCGGCCGGCGCCAGAGCAACTGGCCGTTGGTGGCGTCCACACAAAAAACTTCACGCTGAGCCGAATTGGCGCCGGTCATGAACACGCGATTGCTCCAAACGACGGGTGAATTGGGACTGCCGTAAGGCATGGGCGTTTTCCAAATAATTCCTTCGCCACTGGTGCCGTCCCAACGAGTGGGCAAGTTTGTCCAATACGCCACACCCGAACCTTCAAACCCGCGAAAACGCGGCCACTGCCGGGCCATTTCCTCTCTTGAGGGAAAACTTGTGTCCACCGCCTTTTGGACGGCGTTTTGTTCATTAGTGCTGCTTGAGGTCTTCGCCAAAACCACATTCAAATCGCTCTGCGAGGACTTGACGCTCCACAGAGCCAGCCCCAAACCCAACGCCGCCACAGCCCCTACCGCCATGCGCGAAAGCCGAGCATCGCGTTCATAGAGATCGGGCCGGGCAACGTATTTCCCGGGACGCGGCAGCCGCCGCCGCCACGTGGCGAAATGGAGCGCCGGCAACAAAATCAGCGCTCCCCCCAACAGCATCCAGCCGCTGAGTTGAACTCTGGCCACATAGCGGAAATGGGCGGCGCGGAGTTGCAAATCAAGGTCCCGGATTTGTTGCTTGAGTTGGTCATCGGTGGGTTTTTGAACCAAGGCGGCTTTGAGTGCAGTGAGCTGGGGATGGTCCACTGGATTGGTGCGGCGGCTCTGAAAATAGCTGACCATCAGAGCCAACGATAACAAGGCACAATAAATACCGGCCACCCAGGCCACACGCCGCGCTGGTTCTTTCCACGGATGGTCATCGCCCGACGCCGGAGACTTGGCGGCTGGCGGTGTCTTGGGTTGGGCGGGAAGTTCAGGCATTTTTACTCAAGGAAGTGCCGACAGGTGCAGCACTCAAGGGAATGGTTTTGGCCCGTTGTTCGCGTTTGATGCGGGCTTGTTCGTTGGGGCAATGGGTGTAACAACGCGCACAAGCCACGCATTGCGCAGCATCGGGCTCAAAGGAACAACGTCGCCGGTCGAATTGCGACAGGCTGAATAATTTTAATCCAAGAACCAAGCCCGCAAACGCCCCCCAAATCATGGTGCCTGTAGCGAAACGCCCCCGGATTTGTTGGGCTTGAGCATAAAGCTCCTCCACCGGTTTTCCGGTATCATGGAAGGCCTTGCTGGCATCGGTCATCTGATGGGCGCGACCGGTGGCCTCCGCTGCAACTTGTTCAGCCAAGGCCACGGTGGCATTCATCTTGGAAAACGGAACTGCCAGTTGCCGCCCCAGCCATCCACCGACGATGACCAGCAGAAGAGCGAGCACACCAAGTCCCACCTGCCGCAACCGCAATTTTTTCGGGTCTGGTGCGGGCAACAGGCCCGTAGGCTCACGAATGGCCCCATAGGGGCAGGCCACATCGCACAACTGACAATGCACACAGTCTTCGGGCAACAAGGTCACGTTGTGCCTCGAAAACCGGCTGCACAAACTTAACAACGCCCCATACGGACAAAGGAAACGGCAATAAGGACGCCCAAGAATGGTGCCCAACAATAAAAACACGCCTCCCAGAGCCACCATGGCAAACGCCCCGCTCCGCCGGTAAAGCGAGATAAACGGATCGTACTGACAAAACAAAAAGGCGCTGCCGGTGGCGGCAAAGAGGACGCCCGCACCGAGGTAAATAAACGGGATGACACTTAGAGCGTGCTCCACCCACGGCGGCAACGTCTTGGGCTTGACCACCACCAATTCTTGAATCGCGCCCAAGGGACACACGGCGGCACAAAAGACACGTCCAAAAAACAGCGCGAACACCAGCGGCAACAGGAAAAACGCAAGCACCGACCACGGCACGGCGTAATGGGAATTGAAGATGGCCAGCGCGACATCCTGCGTTGAGCCCACACTGCATACACAACCTTTCCGGTAAAAACCAAAATACAAAACCGAAAACACAGTTAGCCAGAAGACGTGCTTTCGTGAGCGAAGTTTTAATACGAAGTACGCAGCAAGCGAAAGGGCGGCCAGCAACACCGCCACGTCCACATATTGCATGATCTCCGCCCGTGGCGGCGGGGCTGTTGTGGCGGGAAAAGTATAACCCGACTCAAAGTCCGGCGGGGGAAAGCGCTCCACACCCCACAAAACAAGCGCGGTCAGCCAAAGTGTGCCCATCACCGCCAGGGCCACCCACCCGCGTCCCAACTTTGCCCAAGGCCCTGCCTCCCTCTGCTTCATGCGTGATGTTCCCTCGATTTAAAATGATAAGGGTGATCAGCGGATACCCTTGAGATGGCCTGTGAAGGACACACCACGGCAATGGAACATTCATTGCAATTCACGCACACATCATGGCGAATTTGCAGATGAAAGGAACCATTCCCAAACAAGGTGCAGCCTTTGACGCACTTGGCGCAGCCGATGCACAGGGACTCATCAATCGAGTATTCAAAATAAGGATCCTCCAGCGCACGCCGCTTGATAGCAGCGGTGGGACAGAGCTGGTTTTCCGCCGCGGTGTTGAGCTCATTGGGCTCCGGCTCGAAATAACCCGTGCACAGTTTGCAGTAACCGCACATGGGATAAATCTGCACGCACTTGACCGCCGAAGGCTGCAACACGCAAGCCGTCGCGCATAAACCGCACCACGTGCATTTATAGGGGTCAATTTGCCAGACGGTATGGGCGGCGCTGGTTTTCAACGCCAGCCCCCCCACCAAAACGCCCAGACCGGTCATCGCCGCCGTGCGGGCCGTCTCGCGTAAAAATTGCCGGCGAGCCACCCCGGTAGGAGGCTGTACCGATGCATTTTTGGCAGGGCAGCTCATAAATCATCAAGTGGACGCCCCGGTTTTCCGCGGCGTCATGATACTCAAAGTATTGCTGGCCTGGTCAAGCACCAGCACGCGGCCCTGACGATCCGCTGCCGCATCCAGTCCGGCCATGGAACCATCCCACTTGTTAAGCACAGCTCCCGTCCTCAAGCCCTCCGGGAAATTTTCAGGCCCGAGGACCACGCCTTCAAACTCGCCTTTGGGACTGTATCGCTTCACGCGGGGGATGCCTTTTTCACAAGTGATGCAACGGCCATCGGGCAGCAAGGCGATGTTGATGGGATTGCAGCAACCGCAAAATCCCTCAACGCCCATGCTGGTCTTTCCCCATGCCCCAAGCAGTTCACCCTCAAAATTGTAAGTTTCCACCTTGTGTTGGCCGGGGTTGGTGATGCGCAACAGACCGTCCGGCGCCACTTCCACGTCAAGGAATGGACTGGGCACCACTAGCCCTGGAATTTTACGGCTGGGATCCTTTTCCCCCAATCGTCCGAGCAACCGGCCCGATTTGTCATAACGGAGGACGACGCGGTTGCGGGCATCGGCGGCGAATACATCTTTTTCCGCCACGGCAATGCCGGTGAACCAAGTGTTGGCGTCGGGGATGTTCCACGGTTCCAACCGGCGGCCAGTGGTGTCAAAAACTTCCACGTGGTCCTTGACCGCGAGAAACGCCCGGCCATCGGAATCCGCCGCCACGGCACGAATGACATCCAACACCTCAATTTCCCGCACTTTTTCCAAGCGCAGAGAAAAAATCAGGAGTTTTTTTCCGGCGGTGATCCAGATTTGGTCGTCGGGGCCGACAGCGACGCGACGGCCATTGGGGACGGGGATTTTGAAAGTTGTTTGAGTGTCGTATAAGAGGTGTTTGGGGTCCGTTTTAAAAAGATGGTCCACCTTGTACTCGTAGGGATTGGAGCGCGGTGGCGGCGCCGGTGCGCCTTTGGCGGTAGCAGCGGCTCCACCGGCCAAAGCTCCCAAAAACCAGCGCCGGCTTAGAGGGATGGGCGCGTCGGATGGTATGGAGTCTGGTTTGTTCATGGGCGAGGTGATTCCAGACGCCGATAATCCAGAGCTTGCGGCAGTTGGCAGCGGGCCAACAATGCGCACCCACCACAGATACCCCCACGCGTGCAGGTTTGGCCACGCAGAACGAGCGTCAAGCCCACGGCGGTCAAGGTGCCCAACATCCCCCTGCGTAACCACCGGTGCAGGAATTGTCGGCGATTTAAATCGGTTACCTCTGGTGCGCTCATATGCCCGGTTAAGACATCGGCGCCAGTTTACTCGACATCACCATAATATACCAGCAGTTTAGACGCCATAGGGGTCGCAAATCATCAAGTTTTGTCCTAAATCAAAAATGGTCTGGATAAACCTTCGGGAATGGCCGCTTGAGGATACGCTATTGGTTTGGGCGCAAGGTTCCAATTTCTGCTTTGCAGAGGGAACGTTTTTGGCAGACTTTGCCCCGTGGGCATCAAACCCGAGCAACTTTCCCGAATGATGGAGCGATTGCAGCGGCCCAGGAAAACGCCTGAGCCAGCCGTCGCACCTGCTGCCGGAGGCCCACGCTCCCGTGAAGGTCTGGTGGTGCTGGGGATAGACCCGTCGCTGCGAGGCACCGGTTACGGTGTGGTGCGGCAGGGCAAAAACGGCCCCTCAGTTCTTGCGCAAGGCACCATTGCCTGTGGCGCAAGCTGGCCGGTGACACGTTGTCTGGGGCATATTGCACAGACCTTGCGGCAGGTGTTGGCGGAATTCCATCCCACCATCTGCGTCGTGGAGGGCCTGTTTTATGCGCAAAACCTGCGCACGGCCATCGTGATGGGTCAGGCACGGGGGGCCAGCCTTGCCGTGGTGGCCGAGGCCGGTCTTGAGGTTTATGAAATGGCCCCACGCAAGGTGAAGCAGGCCATTGTAGGCTATGGCGCAGCACAGAAGGAAGCCGTGGCCAAGATGGTGCAACGCATGTTGCGGTTGACCGAGTTGCCGGCCCCGGATGCCGCCGATGCCCTCGCCCTGGCCATCGCCTATTTACAGGAAACGGGGCGTTACTTAATCGCAGGCCCGAAAAAGATTTGATTATGATTACTTTTTTGCGAGGTACGCTTGTCGAATCCCTGCCCACGCAGGCGATCGTCGAAGTCCACGGCGTGGGTTATGAGGTTTTGATTCCCCTTTCGTCCTACGACAAACTGCCGCCCCCCGGAAAAGAGGTCAAACTGTTGACCCACCTATTGGTGCGCGAAGATGCGCACGTGCTGTATGGTTTCATGACCGTGGCCGAGCGCGAATTATTCCGGCTGCTTATAGACAACGTCAGCGGCATTGGCCCCAAGACAGCGTTGAACGTGCTCAGCGGCATGAGCGTGGCCGCCTTCCGGGGAGCCGTGGCCAACGGAGATGTCAAAGCCCTGGCCCAAATCAGCGGCGTGGGCAAAAAGACCGCCGAGCGCATGGTGGTGGAATTGCGCGACAAAATCGGCGCCGCCGGCGCATGGGAAGCCAGCAGTGAGGCGCGCGGACTGTCCCCCCAAGATCAACGGGTTAATGACGCCGTGCTGGCGCTGATGGCTTTGGGTTTCAAACAAGTGGAGGCCCACGAGGCTGTAAAGGCTGCGCAAGCCATGCTGGGAACAGCCGCCACGGTGGAGGAACTTGTGCGCGCTTGTTTGAAAAAAGGTTGAGTGACACGTGGCCACTTTCCGACAGCGCCCTCTACGTTCCGGTGTCGTCAAACCCCATAACGTGCAATGGGGTGGACGCGCTGCGGCACACTTGCTGTTTTGGTTGGTGAAAGGTTGTGGCGCGACGCTGCGCATTGATTATGAGGATGAATCAGGTTTGTTGAACACCGAAGGGGTGGAGCGTCCGCCGGTGATTTTCAGCATTTGGCACAATCGGCTGGCATTGACGCTGCGAATGCGCCAAGTCCTGCTTGACCAGCGCGGTCTGGCCCGGCCGATGGCGGCGATGGTCAGCGCCAGCAAGGACGGGGGGCTTCTGGCGTGTGTGCTTGAACTGGCCGGCATTCAGCCCGTCCGCGGTTCCAGCAGCCGCCGAGGCCCCCAGGCCTTGCTCGAATTAAAAAGCTGGGCTGAACGCGGCTACGACCTCACCATTACCCCGGACGGCCCCCGTGGCCCCCGCTGCGTGGTGCAGGATGGCGTGGTGGCCTTGAGCCAAATTACCGGCCTGCCCATCGTCCCGGTGAACGTGCATACAAGATGGAAATGGACCGTGAACAGTTGGGACCGGTTTCAAATCCCCCTGCCATTTGCCCGCTGCCATGTGCGGGTGGGAAAAATCCTTCATGTGCCCCCTGATGCCGATGACGCCAAACGGGAGGAGTTAAGGATCGAATTGGAGAGAAGGATGCGCGAGCTGGCGCCGGATTGAGTCCTCAGCCAAAGCGGCGCGTCAACCGCCAATGATGGTACGCCCGGCGTTGATCGGCAGTCATGGCTTCAAAATTGGGAGCGCCATTGGGAAAGGTAGGCCACGGCACACCCGGCTTTTTCGAGGAGGAGTCGGAAGCAGCGGTTGGCTTTTGTGGCGTTGTCGCGAGCGGATTGTTCTGGACATGCACAGTGGCCCGCCGCGCCGCCGAGCCATCGTAGTGCATGGTTTGGTCTGTTAATTCCAAATCTTTTTCGAGGGGCAGCCGAGGTTTGATGCCTTTGGCCTGCAACACACCGTGGTACGCCCGGACGGCTTCCTCGGGGGATATCCGCCCATCGGTGATGAGCCGGAGCATTTCGATGAACGCCAATTGGTGCTCGGCATGATTGATCTTGCGGCCAAACAAGGCCACTCGCGCTCCGTATTTCTGGGCATCATGAATCAACTTGAAGGCATCGTAAGTGGTCCCTGCCCCTCCCCCCAATATGCCGATGACCAAATTTGGATCGTATTGTGCCAACTCTTCCAACGCGCGCGGGCCGTGATAAACAATCTTGAGAAACAGCGGCCGCCCCGCCTCGGTCACTCCGGCCAAAGTGCGCAAAATCTGGTCGTTGATGAACTCGCCCAATTTTTCGGAAGGGATGCCGCTGGGGACGTTGGGATCGAAGACTTCTAAAAAGTAGCGAAAACCTTTGCGCTCGGCTTCCTCGCGAAATTCCTTGAACCAAAGCAACGTCTGGCGGTCCTGCTCCAAATCATTGACAAACGTCAGTGAGTAAAGCCCCAGGTTGGCCCCCGGAAATTCCGTCGTGCCATTTCGTTCGCATTCAATTTTGCCGCATTGAATATGGTCAATGGTGGCGCTGCGAAAAGGCTGGGCCGGCTCGCGCGTGTAGCAACCGTGCCTGACCACCCAGATATCGGTGGTGTCATTGGCCCGCGCCGCAGGAGTGACGGGGGAGTTCTTGAAGAGTCCTTCCTTGATGGTGAGTTGTTCGTTGACGTAGGCGCTCATTAGCATGATGTCCACCACGCCTTGATGCACCACCTCCCGAATGACATCCAAAAACTCTGGCAGATTACGATAACCAAATTCCTCGCGCGTCCAGACTTCCGGAGAAAAACGCGCCGGGCGCTCGCCGCGCGCGGAAAGGTAATAGCGCGGCCCAGGCGCGCGCACGCCAAAGGCCATGTCCGCGTCTTTGGCGTCGGCGAGGATGAACGCGCGCGAACGGGGATTGGCCTTGATTTCAGCCAGCTTGGCGTCGAGCGAGCGCATCATTGCAGGCGGCTCATGATTTGATCGGTGATGGCCTGCACCAAGGCCTCGGCCTGCGGATCAGGCGCAGGGCCGGTGGCTTCCGTTTTGGGCGGAACCATGCAAGTCACCCCCGGCCGCCATTCGCTGTTGTCGCAAAGCTCGCACTCCTTGAGGCCCACACGCGCATCGGGTATGCCGAGGGTGGATTTGATGCGGAGAATATCCTGGAGATACTTTGGCTCAAACGATTTGAGGGGCACCCCCAAGTGAGTGCCGATGACGATGGTGTTGCAGTACGCCTCGAGGATTTCCATCTTGAAATAGGCGTCTTCCACATCCACATGGCTCCATGAAACAGCCCCGTGGTTGCCCATCAAGATGGTGTTGTGTTTGTCCACCAAATCGGCCACCAGTTTGCCCATCTCCGGTGTGCCAGGTGTCCGGTACTCGGCCACCGGCACGGTCCCAATCATCACTTCAATTTCAGGAATCATGCAGGTGGGCGGCGATAGATTGGCCACCGCAAACGCGGTGGCAGCGGGCGGATGGCAATGCACCGTGGCCACGGCGCGCGGCTGCCGTTTCATGATTTGAAGGTGCATCAAAATCTCGCTGGTCCGCTTTTTTTCGCCCATCAATTGATTACCCTCGAGGTCCACCAGGCAGATATCCGACGGCTTCATGAAGCCCTTGGATACGAGGGTCGGTGTGCACAAGGCCAAATCTTCGCCCACGCGGATGGCAATGTTGCCGCCGTTGCCATCCACGTAATTGCGCTGCCACATCCGCCGGCCAATGTCGCAAATCTTTTCCTTCAGCGCATGAATCTCCGGAGAGTTGAAAAACGCCTCGAGCTCGGCCTTGGGACTTTTGGAGGTTGGAGGACGCACAGGAGCCGCCGCATTGGCGCGAACGCCACCGCCGCTGCTGCCGCCCGCGCTCTTGCGCAGGCCGCCGTTGTCTTCCAAGTCACGCAAAAAGTCCCGCGCCGATGGTGTGAGTATGGCATCGGCAGGCAGGGCGCTCAAATCTTGTCCGCGACGAAGCATGTCTTCGAGGTCACGGACACTGATCACGTTTTTCATAAAATTAATTTCAGGCTTTCACATCCCCCGAATTTTCCGGAGGACGATAAAACATTTCATCCACCAAAGCGGTGCAGATGGCATCAATGGGAGTGGGAGAAGCAAAGGGCACCGCGGCTTCGCGTCCCTCCACAAATCCGATGATTTGTCCCACACCTCCGCCAAGGGCATCGTAGGCCACAAGGCTGGGTTCACGGCTCAGGCTGACCTCCCCTTCGAGCCCTTGGAGGTACTGCTCACGGCCCAAGGGATTGACAATCAACCATCGAGCGCCCGTGACGCTGGGCACCGCCTGGCTGAGGGTCACCCGCCCAATGACTCGTCCCAATCTCATACGCTCAAGGTCATTCCCGGCTCATCCACGATCCCGATAATCATCCAGCGGGCCGGACTGTTCTCGTCCCCCACAGCCACACGCGCCGCCGCGCCATCGGAGGAGATGATGACGCGCTGGTGCATGCCTGCGCCCCAAGGGTCCAAGGCGATTTGCGGCACACCTTCGGCGCGCCCCTCGCTGTCAATCGGCTGGCAAATCAACAACCGCCAGCCTTCGAAGCTCGGGTGCTTGCGCACCGCCACCACACTTCCTTCTACACGCGCCAGAAACATGGCGAAAAAATCCCTCAGAAAATCCGCAACTTGTCCACCATCACGCACCTTCGCACGCGGGTGAAAGTCCGTGGATTGCAGATGCCCTCCCCCGTGGTGGTAGCGATGCTGAAGTTGGGATATCCTTCCCCACCAGCACCCAGCCCGGCCAGACAGGAGCCGTTTTTGACAAACAAGGTGGTTTCCAACGCCTTCGCCATGGCGGTCATGTGCGCCACGTCGTGGGAATGAATCATCGCGGAGTGCTTGTAACCGCGCTCGGCCTTCTTGGACCGCTCAATGCCCTCTTCCACCGATTGAACCCGCACCACGGGCAGAAACGGCATCATTTGCTCCTCCAGTACAAACACATGGTCCGGCCCAGTTTCCGCGAACAAAAGCTGCGTCCCTTTGGGGATGTTCACTCCCGCCACTTGTGCCAAAACTTCCGGGTCCTTGCCCACCAACTCACGGCTCAATACCGGGTGGCCGCAACCGGCCCCCTGCCCCGGAATGGTAAAGGCGGCCTTCGTGAGCCGCTCCACCTGGGCCTCGTTCAAGCGCACAGCGCCGGCCTTTTCCAAGGCACTCATGAACCGGTCAAAAAACGGCGCCAACACAAAAACTTCCTTTTCGCCGATGCACAGAAGGTTGTTGTCATACGAAGCGCCATAAACCACATGCTGCGCGGCCCGCTCCAGACAGGCGGTGCCGTCCACCAACACAGGCGGGTTGCCCGGCCCGGCGCAAATGGCCCGTTTGCCGGTTTGCATGGCAGCCTTGACGACTCCCGGCCCGCCAGTAACGCAGAGCAATTTCACCACTTCATGGGTGGCGATGGTTTGGAAGGATTCCAGCGTGGGGTTTTCAATGATGCAGGCGAGGTTCTCAATGCCCAACTCGCGATAAATGGCCTCATTCAAAACCCGTGCCGCCATCACGGCGCACTTGGCGGCACTGGGATGCGCATTGAACACCACGGCATTGCCCGCCGCGGCCATGCTGATGATGTTGCAGGCCATCGTGGGAATGCTGTGGGTGGAAGGCGTCACCGCTCCGATCACACCAAAGGGCGCGTACTCTTCCAATGAAATGCCATGGTCACCGCTGAAGCCCAGGGGCGCCAGAAATTCCACACCCGGCACAGCACGCAGCCCCTTGAGCTTTTCAATCTTGTGGTCCAGTCGTCCGATTTTGGTTTCCTGCAATTCCACAAATCCCCACTCGGCGGCATTCTGATTGCAGATGTCTTTGACGAGTTGGACCACCTTGTTGCGGCCTGCCACGCCTTTGGCGCTGAGTTGGAGATAGGCTTCCTGGGCGGCTTCGCAGGCCTGCCGGGCGTCTTGGAACACCCCGAAGGCACCCCTTACCGGCACGCGTTCAGCGGTTTTGATGACCACGTTGGATGCCGCAGGCGCCGGGGCGGCCGGTGCGTTTGGAGGCGCGGACGCAGAAGCTGCCGCTGCGGGAGCGGCTCCCCGATTTAACCGCCCCAAAACTTCAGCCACCACATCACGAATCAAATTTTCATTCACTGATGCATTCATACGACAACATCTGTTTGCAGCGTCATGCGGGTCTTGGCAGCCGATGTGAATTCATTATCCGCCGGCATGACGCGCGTTGTAGATTTCCTTGCCCAACACATCCACCGTGTCCACGATGCCAATGACCACCGCATCCACCGGCGCATCCTTCAGATTGGGCGCTAGCCGCGCCGAACTGCCCTGACAAAAGAGCACGAGCTCCCCTTCGCCCGCTCCCACGCTGTCCACCGCCACAATCGTGTTGGCGCCATTTCGAAACTTGGTGGGGTCCTTCTCGTCCACCAACTGCGGCCGCAGCAGGAGCAGTTTCCGTCCGCTCATACTGGGGTCCTTCTTGGTGGAGACCACCGCCCCTTCCACGCGTGCCAGAAACATATTTGAGCTCCAGACTGGCGGCGGGCCAAAGCCGCGCCCGGCGTTCACCTCCCCTCCCCAACGCCCGCACGCAGCACGACCCGACGCAGGTTATTTGGTTTTCTTGGGCAGAACCGCTTCCACATCGGGATGGGGACGGGCGATGACGTGCACGCTGACCAATTCGCCTTTGATGGCTTTGATGGCTTGCGCGCCGGCATCCGTCGCCGCCTTGACGGCGGCAACATCCCCCACCACCACAGCGGTGACCAGAGCGTTGCCCACCTGGGTCATCGGTCCGGCCAGTTCCACGTTGGCGGCCTTGAGCATGGCGTCGGTCCCTTCCACAAGGGCGACCAGGCCGCGGGTTTCAATCATTCCAATGGCTTGAGGCATGGTTTTTCAGTTGTTTCGAGGTTAAGGTTTTACACGTTCAAGTTGGTTAAAAATGCATTGTGACTCAGGCAAACGGGCTTGGCCGTTGCCAAAGACACTTCTGTTGGAAAGAAAAAGCTCATGAGGCGTTCCTTGCTTCGGCCATCAACAGCCTTCGGGCTTCCCGCGCAACCACCAGCTCTTCATTGGTGGGTATGACCATAATTTTTACACGGGATTGAGGCACGCTGATGACAGCTTCAGTGGCACGAGTTTGGCGGTTGAGTTCGGGGTCCAACACGATTCCCAACTGGTCCAAATCACGACAGACCGCCGCCCGCACCTCCGCATCATTTTCACCAATGCCGGCGGTGAACACCAAAGCGTCGGCGCCGTTGAGCTCCAGGAGAAACGCCCCCACCCAATGGCGGATGGCGTGGACAAAATGGTCCAGCGCAAGACGTGCGCGAGCTTCACCCTCCCTTGCCCGGGCCATGATGTCGCGCATGTCGTTGAAACCGCCGGACAGGGCTTTCAGGCCGGATTCCTTGCAAAGCTGGCGCTCGGCCTCGTCCAACGTCATGCCGGTCTGGCGCAAAACATAGGGCAGGGCGAAGGCATCCAAATCGCCGACGCGATTGTTGTGCGGCAGACCCGATTGAGGGCTCATTCCCAGACTATTGCCGATGGCAATGCCATCCCGTAGTCCGGTGATGGATGAGCTGCCCCCCAAATGGCACGAAATGACCCGCAACGCCGGAGCGCGCACCGGCGTGGCTCCGGCGTCCACGTAAAGTTGCCGCACCCGGCGTGCCACATCCTCGCGGCCCAGCAATTCAGCCGAGCGTTCCGCAATGTATTTGTGGCTGGCGCCGTGAAAGCCGTAGCGGCGGACTCCCATTTCATGCCACGCCTCGGGCACGGCATAACGTTGGGCTGCCGGGGAGGCCCATTGGTAAAAAGCCGTTTCAAACAACCCCACCAACGGGACGCCGGGCATTTCTTTCGCAAACAGCCGGATGCCGGCGATGTAAGGCGGGTTGTGTGCGGGGGCAATCCCATTGAAGGCTTCCATGGCCGCAAGCACCCGCTCATCCAATCGCACACAACCAGTGACCCCTTTGGCCACCACGGTCTTGAAGCCAACCGCCGCCAAATCTCCTGCCTGCTGAATGTGCCCCGCCTGCCGAAGCTGCTCCAGACAGGAGCGGATGGCCGCCGCATGGTCAGTCACCCGCTCAAGCCCGCCTTTGTGCAAAAGGCGTTCCTCCTCGCCGGCGAAATCGAACAACCGCCACTTCAGCGAGGTGGAGCCCAGATTGGCAACCAGGATTTTCATGGCGCACTCAACCGCCACCGCCAACCTTGGGGGTTGGGGTAACGGATTCAGCGGCTTATTGGAGCCACTTGCCCAGTCCCGACAATCCTTCGTGCGGACGAGGGATGACTTGCACGGCAATGACCTGGCCGACCTGTGCCGCCGCCGCGGCACCAGCATCAGTGGCCGCCTTCACCGCCGCCACGTCGCCACGGAAAAAGCCGGTCACGTAACCGCTGCCAATTTTCTCCCACCCCACCAACTGCACGTTGGCGGCCTTGAGGCCGGCATCGCAGGCCTCGAGCAGGGCGCACAGACCCTTGGTTTCGATCATTCCAATTGCTTGTTGTGCCATAAAACAATGAAGTTAAAGGTTGTTATTCTGGCGGGTTATTTGCCGCTCTTGGCAGGCTCGCCCACGAAGGTTTTGACCAAGTCTTCGTGAGGACGCGCAAGGATGTGGGAACTAATCAATTCACCCACCTTGCCGGCTGCCTTGGCTCCGGCGTCCACCGCGGCTTTGACACTGCCCACATCGCCACGGCATAGCACGGTAATCATGCCGCCGCCGATGGGGATGGTTTTGACCAGGGTAACGTTGGCGGCCTTGACCATCGCATCGCTGGCCTCCACCGCTCCCACGTAGCCCTTGGTTTCGATCATTCCGAGTGCTTCACTCATAGGTTTCCTTTGGGTTGCGTACGGGTTGAATTAAAGGTTTTAAGGATTGAACGGCGCTAAAATCATTTGATGAGCTCGCAGGGTGTATCGGCCTGCAAGTCGCAGGCATTTCCCTCGTCGGTGTCAATATGGACCTCAAGCTTGAAGCTGGGGTCCACACGACACAGCAGTTTTTCCAAGGTCAAGGCACATGGACCGCCAATTTTCAATTTCATCCAGTCGCCTTGTTTGACTCCGTAAAAGGCCGCGTCATCCGGATGCATGTGCACATGCCGCAACGCCCGAATCACGCCCTCTTTCATCTCAAAAAAACCGGCCGGCCCCATCAACATGGCTCCAGGTGTTCCTTTGATGTCCCCCGAAAGCCGGAGCGGCAAATCAAATCCCAAGGCGATGCCGTCCGTGTAGGCCAGCTCCACTTGGTTTAACGTGCGACAAGGTCCCAAAATACGGAGGTTGGAAATCACACGACTGCGGGGACCAATTAATGTTACTGTTTCTTTGGCGGCAAACTGCCCCTCTTGGTACAGCCATTTATAAACCTGCAGCTTGTAGCCTTTGCCAAAAAGCATTTCCACCGCCTCCTGTGTCAAATGGCAATGGCGGGCACTCACATTCACCACCAACGGATTGGGCGCACGCGCCGCCTTGGGCAAAGGCAACCCCAAACGTTGATACACCGCCTGCCGAACCAAATGTTCGACTTCGGCCCGATGGACTGGTGGTGCCGTGACAGCCATAAAACTGTTATATGGAAGGAAAAAAACAGAAATTGGCAGAAATGTCAAATAAAATCTTGCAATAAAAATCTTATTATGCCAAAATCTTCCATAATCTGCCAAATATATGGCGTATTTGCCTCCAGAAGAGCGTCAACGTCGCATTGAAGAATACCTCGCACGGGTTGAATTTGCTTCTTTGGACGAGTTGGCGCGGCAGGTGGGCGTTTCCATTTCAACCGTCCGGCGGGACTTAACGGCGTTGCAAGCGCAAGGGACGGTTCGTCGTACCCACGGCGGCGGTCGCATCATCAATCCGCGTTCCGATGAATTTGTTTTTTCGCAGCGTGACACCCACGAACTGGCCGAAAAGGAGGCCATCGGCCGGGCCTGCGCGGAGTTAATCCGGCCCAATCAAAGTCTCATCATGGACGCTGGTACCACCGTTTTTCACGTGGCCCGGCACCTTGAAGACAAAACTCCGCAAATTGTCACCAATTCACTGCCGGTGGCGCAGCTTTTCATGAATTCAAACCAGGTGGAGGTGCTCTTGTCAGGAGGAGTGCTCTATTCACGCATGGGGGTGTTGGTGGGGCCGCTTGCGGTCAAGACGTTCAGTGACTTGCATGTGGATGTTGCGATCATGGGAGCTGGCGGATTGACTTTGGAAGGCATCACCAACTCACACGCCTTGTTGATTGAAATTCAGCACGCCATGATCAAAGCGGCACAACGGGTGATTTTCTGTCTGGACCACACCAAGTTTGGCCGACGCTCCATGTCGCACCTTTGCGGCTTGGAAGTGATTGACACAGTAGTTACGGATGCCGGGGCGCCTCCCGATATGGTGGAGGCGTTGAGAGCCCGGGAAATCGAAGTGATTCTTGCACCCGTGGCGCGTGAGCAAGAACTTCACGCCGAGGAGTCCAAAGGGGCCGTAACTTTTTAGGCCGGTACGTCTGCCGGCTATCTCTCAGAATTCAAACCCCATGCTTAGGCCAGCCCCGGCAATGGCCCAGTGCTGTCCCCGTGTCGTTCAATGGGAGTGCCAAAGGCCGACATCATCGAGACAAACAGGTTGGCCATGGGTGTGTTACGCGGGTAACGGATGTGACGGCCGGTTTTGAAGGCACCGCCTGCACGTCCCGCAAGCAGGACCGGCAAATCATCATGATTGTGACGGTCCCCATCCGAGATGCCGCTCCCAAAAACAATCATGGAATTGTCCAGCACCGTGCCCTGCCCTTCCCGTGTGGATTTGAGTGTTTGGAGGAAACGCGCAAAACGCTCCACATGAAAACGATTGATGCGGGAAATCATCTCCTGCTTCTGGGCGTTGCGACCATGATGGGAGAGCTCGTGGTGGCCTTCGGAAATGCCGAGGTTGCGGTAGCTCCGGTTGCTTCCGTCGTGCGCCACCATGAAGGTGATGATTCGGGTGGTGTCGGTTTGAAATGCCAACGTCATCAAGTCATACATCAAATCCAAGTGCGTGATGTAATCCTTGGGAATGGCGTTGGGTTTCTCAGTGGAAGGGGTGACAGCAGCCGCAAACTTCTCCGCAGCTTCTATGCGCAGCTCCAACTCCCGAACACCATCAAGGTATTCGTCAAGTTTGCGCTGGTCGGTGGCTCCCAGATGACCGCGCAACTGCCGTGCATCCTCCAAAACCAAATCCAGCACGCTCCGGTTTTGTCGCGCTCGGCGGGCTTCCTCTGCAGACCGCGCACCGCCGCCGTGACTGAACAGCCGTTCAAATACCAAACGGGGGTTGACTTCCGGCGGCATGGGCATCGAGGGCGTCTTCCAAGAAACGTTAAACGAGTACGCGCAACTGTAACCGGAATCGCAATTCCCCGCTGTCTTGCTGTGGTCGCAACCCAACTCCAGCGATGGCAGAGGCGTTTGGCGGCCCATGCGCATCGCCGCGACCTGGTCAATGGAAACACCCACCTGTATGTCGGCTCCATGCGTCTTTTTCGCCTGGCAGGCGGTTAAAAAAGTAGCACAGGACCGGGCATGATCTCCGGCCCCGTCCCCATTGGGCCGAGCTTTGTCATGCGTCAACCCCGTCAACACCAATATATCTTTTTGCACGGGGGCCAATGGTTCGAGAATGGGGGGCAATTCAAAGGCAGCCCCTTCACTTTTCGGCGTCCAAGCCGGCATGTGGGCCCCATTGGGAATGAAAATGAAGGCCATGCGCTTGGGGACAGCCGCTGCGGCTCCGCCGCCTGCCTTTGTACCGGCGGCTTGTAGGGTGGGCGGGATCATGGCTTCGAGCAAAGGCAAGGCAAGCGTCGCGCCCAAGCCCCGCAAGAAGGTTCGGCGCGGCAACAACCAACGGCGTTCGATAATCATGGCTTATTTATTGATTCACTATACTTAATTGCACACTTGTGCCATGCCCGCAACCCCAAAAGAATTTTTTTTATCGGCCACCGTCCAATATTCAGGTCTGGTTTTGCAAACTGGAAAGCGAAACGCTCAGCGCTTGTTGGCTCTGGACAATCAAGATGCAGGGGCGTAAAAGTTAAAGCACACACAATTAAATATAGTTATGGCAAACACAACTCGTCGGCAATTTGTACAAACCACAGCCCTGGCCGCGGCAGCCCTGAGCACCGCGCCGCAGCTTTTGGCGGCAGCCAAAAAGAAACTTCCCATCGCCCTGCAGCTCTATTCCGTGCGGCAGGATTGCGGCAAGGACTTTGATGGTACCTTGGAACGGGTAGCGAAAATGGGCTTTGAAGGGGTGGAATTTGCCGGTTACCACACTTATGGCGGCAAGGCCAAGGAGCTGCGCAAGCGTCTCGACGATCTCGGATTAAAGGCCGCCGCCACGCATATTGGCACCAACAGTTTCCGGGGCGACAACCTTCAGAAAACCATTGAGTTCCACCAAATCCTTGGTTGCAAGTTCTTGATTGTGCCGGGGGATGGCGATTTCACCAATCCCGACAAATGCAAGGCGCTGGCGGATTTGTTCAATGAAACAGCCGCCAAGCTGAAGCCCTTGAACATGTACTGTGGCTATCACAATCACACGGGCGAATTCAAAAAATTTGGTGAGACCACCTTCTGGGATTTCTTCGCCACAAACACCACCAAGGACGTGGTGCTGCAACAGGATTGCGGTTGGACCGCCGCCGCAAAGCTCGACCCGGTGGCCATGATGAAGAAATACCCGGGCCGCATGAAGTCCACTCATTTCAAACCCACCGTGGTGGACCGCGAACCCGGCAAAAAGGCATTCATCGGTCAAGATTCTGTGGATTGGAAGGCTGTCATCGCCGCCTGCATCGAATACGGTGGCACCGAGTGGATTACCTTGGAACAAGAGGCGTATCCCGACGGCAAGTCCCCAATGGAAGCCACGGAAATTTCCTTCAAAGCGCTGAAGGAATTGGTGGGCTAAGCCTTTGCGTAGGGGCCAACATTAATGCCCCGTTTCAACCAAACTGGTTGAGATAACTTGAAAAATCGGGCGCAGACAATGCCGTCTGCGCCCTTTTTATTCCAATCCCTCAATTGCGCTATTAAACGATTGCGCATTTTCGTTTAATAGCGCTTCGCCTTATTAAACAACCGTTAAATAACGTCCAGAGCTCCCCCCCGTTTGCACCCAACTAAATAGGGCTTAGTGCAAGGTGCCCTTTTCAAGAAGGGCGATGAAGTGCAGGGAGCGGTCAAAAAACCAGGAGGCGGGCGGGGGGTATAAACCCAATTGACGGATGCAAGTGGTGGGACGCAGGCCAAGTTCCTGCCATGCCGTCTGCCATCGTTCCCAAGACCAATAATTATACGGCAGCGTGACGCCATGCCGGGCATTTCCCACCCAATCCATGAAGCGCAGAGTTGGCTCGGCCAGCCAGCCGTCACGGCAATGGTCCTTGATGAGCAAGGCCCGACGGGCGACACGCGCCGCTTCGCGCAGCAATACCATCGGATCGGTGGTGTGGTGGAGCACATCCACAAACATGACGACATCAAACTGGCCGTCCGGGTAAGGAATGTGTGCCCCATCAAAAGCCATCACCGGAATGAAGGTTTGGGGACGGACAAGGACATCTATTCCCTGCAATCGCGTGTCCGGACGATGGTCCATAAGCGCCCGCGCTACACGGCCGTCCCCGCAGCCCACATCAAGGACGGAGGCTTGGGACGGAAGGAGACGTGCCAAATGCGCCGCCAACACCCTCACCCGGCGCTCAAATACCAGCCGCCCATGCAATGTATCCAAACAACTCATCGGCGTTTGAGTCCCAGCACACTAAGAAAGAAACTGGAGAAAAGCGTCTGGATACCCAACACCAAGGCCAACAAGGCCGGAATAATGGTGCGCAAGGTCTCCGTGGGTTCCAACGGGCCGAAATGAGTCTGCCCCCAACTCCAGACGGCCCACACGGAGCCTCCCAGTCCCAAGAGGGTCAGAACGATACCCGCGGTTAAACCAACTTCGAGGGTAATGATGCGAAAGAGCCTTTCCAGGCGTGGGTCTGGAGGCAAGAGCCCCTCGCTGATGGCAAAAACTTTGGTGAACACGGCAAACAAGACAGCTTGATAACCCATCAAAACCATCATGGAGGCGTACAACAGCGTATGGACATCGAACGTAATTTCACCCACCTTGCGCGGGCCGGGAAGGAGCCATCCCATCAAAATAATTCCCGCCAACATCAACAGCACGCCGGGAATCAAGAACAGCCAGCGCGGGCTGTAAAGGAGCATGAACCGCAAATGCCGCCAGCCATCGCGCCATCGCCGTAAATGAGGCGGCCTCCCGCGGCCATCGGGGGAGAGCGTCACCGGCACTTCGGTGATTTTCAGCCCCATCAATGCGGCTTTGACCACCATCTCGCTGGCAAATTCCATGCCGGTGGTACGCAAGGCCATCCGCTCCACAGCCGCCTTGCTGAAGCCGCGCATGCCGCAGTGAAAATCCCGCGCAGGCGCCTGGAAAAACAACCGTCCCAAGCCGCTCAAGACCGGATTGCCCAAATAACGGTTGAGCCACGGCATGGCACCCGGCTGGATGCCGCCCGCGAAGCGGTTTCCCATGACCAAGTCATAACCTTCGCGCAATTTTTCGACAAATGGCCAGATGGCTGTCCAATCATAACTGTCATCGGAATCGGCCATGATGAGGTATTTTCCGCGGGCCGCTGCAATGGCCCCCAAAAGAGCTGCGCCATAACCCCGCACCGGCACATCCACCACACGGGCCCCCAACTGCCGTGCCAACTCCTGCGAGCCATCCGTGCTGCCGTTGTCGCCCACCACAATTTCGCCCGAAAGCCCGTGCCGTTGGAGCGCCTCCTGGGCTTTGCGGATGCAAAGGCCCAGTGTTTTGGCCTCGTTCAAGCAGGGCATGATGAGGCTGATTTCAGGCTCAGATTGATTGTTGGTTGCATTCGGCACGGGCAGAAATATGGGTCAACTTTGGGGTGGGACGCAAACAGGAAATCCTGCTCCAAGGCCGAAACATCCGGCTGCTCGGTAAGCCCCCAGCCGAGCTGCGAATTGAACTTGAGGAAAAATGGGGCGTGTGTCAAATAGGGCCATGCAAAAAAACATCCCTCAAGACAGCGTTTCTTTGACCCGGCGTCGTTTCCTTTCAGGCGTTGGCGCCGCAACGGTGACTTACACCATCCTGGCCCCTCAGTGGGCGGGGGCCGCAGAGACGGGTCCCAAAATCAAGGTGGCCCTGCTGGGCGCTGGTGGGCGCGGCCAATGGATTTTAAAATACTTCAAAGAACATGGCGGCTATGAGATTGCCGGTGTTTTTGATTACTTTGAAGACCGAGCCAAGGCTGCCGGCGACAAATATCAGGTGCCGGAAAACATGCGTTTCAGCGGCCTCTACGGTTATCGCAAGCTGCTCGAAAAGCCGGTGGATGCCGTTATCATCCAGTCGCCTCCCTACTTTCACCCCGAGCAGGCGGCCGATGCCGTGGACGCAGGCAAGCATGTTTACTTGGCCAAGCCGGTGGCCGTGGATGTGCCGGGGTGCCTGTCCATCGCCGCCAGCGGTCAGAAGGCAACGCAAAAGAAACTGGCCTTTTTAGTGGATTTCCAAACCCGTGCCCACCCGTCCTATCAACAGGCCATTCGCCTGGTGCACGAGGGCAAGATTGGGCGGATTGTTTGCGGGGAGGCCAACTACCAGTGCAGCCTTTATTTTGCGAGCATGGATGCCCGCTTCCGAAAAGACCCCAAAAATCCGGAAGAACGCCTCCGCGCCTGGGCCATTGACCGGGTGTTGTCAGGCGACATCATCACCGAGCAAAACATCCATGCGCTGGACGTTGCCTCATGGGTGCTGAATGCCGAGCCCATCAAGGCTTACGGTACAGGTGGCAAGGTGCGTCCATTTTTGGGAGATTGCTGGGACCACTTTGCATGCATCTTTTACTACCCCGAGGGCATCATTTTGAGCTTCAGCAGCAAACAAGTGGGCAAAGGCTGGGATGACATTCAATGCCGCATCTACGGAACCGAAGGAACGCTGGACACCCATTACGGCGGGCCGGTGAGATTGCATTGCGACGACGCCTACAACGGCGGCACCACCAACACCATTTACGAATTGGGCGTGCAAAACAATGTGCGAACTTTCTATGAAAGCATCGCCAAGGGCGATTTCTCCAATCCCACCGTCGCGCCCAGTGTGCGCAGCAATTTGGTAACAATTCTTGGACGCACCGCCGCTTACAAAAACACCGAGATAACTTGGGCGCAAATGATGAAAGCGCGGGAAAAATGGGTATTTGACACCAAGGGACTCAAGAGCTGACATCCCGAATTTTCAAGAAGCCTGGCCGCCCCGGTACACCCGCGGGACGCGGTAACTGATGTTGGTGAGCACTTCCCAGGGAATGGTGCCAAACCATTCCGCCAATTGGGCTGCGGTGATTTCACGCCGCCCCTGGCGCCCCAACAAAACGACCTCATCCCCCACTTTGGCGTGTGGCAGTGCGGTAACATCCACCAAAGTCTGGTCCATGGTTACCCGTCCCAAGACCGGACAAAGCTGCCCGCCAATCAACACGCTTGCGCGCTGGCTGCCGCTGCGCATGTAGCCGTCGCCGTACCCGCAGCCTACGATGGCAAGCCGTGTTCTTCGCCGCGTGTAGCAAGTATGCCCATAGCTCAGGGGCGTTCCGGCCGGAACCTCTTTGACGAGCGTCACCCGGCTTTTCCATTGAAGGGCTGGTTTTAGATGACGCGCCAACATCGCAGACGGTTTGCGTTTGCCGGGAGGGATGATGCCGTAAACCAAGAGCCCGGGACGGACCAAGTTGTAAAGCGCTTTGGGTTCAAACAATACGCCGCCACTATTGCAGGCATGAATGTAGGGCACCACAATGCCCAACGCTTCAATGGCCTTGATGACTTCCGCAAATTTCTTTTCCTGTTGCCGCGTGAAGGCCACATCGTCCTCCACCGCGCTGAAGTGAGTCATCAACCCGGCAAGGCGAAGTCCAGGCAAACGAACAATAGCACGGGCCAAGTTGGCTGCGCCCTCGGGACACACCCCCAGCCGGCCCATGCCGGTGTCCACCTTGAGATGCACTTCAACAGTCTTGTTTTGACGCTGGGCCTCTTTACTAAATGAGCGGGCTTCCTCAAGAGAGGAAAGGGTGGGCATGATGCCGTCACAAACCACTAGCGAGACATCCTCGGGCAGGCAAGCGCCCAACATCAAGATGGGCCAGCCGCGCCCCACTAACCGCACATTGCGAGCCTCCGCCAAATTGGCGACGCCGAAAATGTCCGTGCCGCTTTGCATGAGCAAGGCGGCAATTTGTTTCAAACCGTGTCCGTAAGCGTCAGCTTTGACAACTGTCAGAATGCGGGTGTGAGGTCCCACCCGATGCCGCAACCAAGCCAGATTGGAACGCAACGCATCGAGGTCCACCTCAGCCCAACAACGATAGGGCGCAGTCATAAATCCGGAATCATTCGGGGCGGTGGCGCCTTGGCAAAACGCGCCTCGCGCAAATAAATAGGTGTAAGTTCCTCGCCTCCGCCCAAGGGTGACGACTGACCTGCCAACCGGGCCAAATCTACGGCGCTTGGGTGCCAAGTCTCCCCAAGGGGACACCATCGAGCCACATCAGGCCCCAAGATTTTTTGGCCGGCCACAGCCCGCCGGCAGACTTCAGTATGAGACAGCAGCACCGACGGCGCCGTTTCACGCCAGCCGTCATCAGTGATTTGATAGGCGGCCCAACAGGCTTCCTTCCGCTGAGCGTCCACCGCCAAAAAAATCTCTCCACGTCGTCCTGCGCGCCATAATCCCTCGGCCATGACGTGAAAACTGCTGATGCCCCAAAGTTTTATTGGACGTGCTGCACGCCATCCTTGTGCCGCAGCAATGGCCATGCGTATGCCGGTGTAGCTTCCGGGACCCAGCCCCACCGCAATGCCCTCAACATCATCCCTTTGCCAGCGGGCGCTTTGCAGCGCCTGTTCAATCAGCGCAAAGAGCCGGGTGTGACGTGTATGAGTCTCGGTGGCCAAAGTGGGAGGGCCACCGTCTGTGTCCCAAGCGGCTACCGAACGAACGTCTGCTGACAGCTCAAACGCCAAAATCTTCATGGATAATTACCCGTTCGCTTTCGCCGCGAATTTGAAGCCAGGCCAGCCGACAAGGACGGGGGAGTGCGCTCAACACTTCAGCCGGAAGTAGGGAGGTTGTTGATTCAAGCCGCTGCCGCCATTCATGCAAGGCATCAGGCAACCAGCGCTCAATCCACTCCACAACCACAATGCCGTTGGAGGCCAAGAGGTACTCCTCCAACCCTGCAGCCACAATTTCCGGCGGATCGTTTAACCGATATAAATCCAGATGATAGAGCGGACAGCGTCCGCCGTGATATTCCACCATCAAGGCAAAACTGGGGGAATGCACACGGTCCGGGCAACCAAGGCCGCGCGCCAACCCGCGGACGAGCTGGGTCTTGCCGGCACCCAGATCACCCATCAATCCCAACAACCAACCGGCAGACAACTCAGCGGCCCACCTCTCACCCAATGCCTCGGTGTCTTTGGGACTATGCGAAATGTTCGTAACCATGCAAATCCATCGGTTCCACACTTTTTCGGCGGCGGATGCGGATGCCGGGGGCGGCGGTCACCTTGCCGATGCAGGTGAGTTTTAGATTTGGAAAGGCCTTTTTCCAAGCGTCCACCAACGGCACGGCTTTTTGAGGGGGCACCGCAAAAAGCAGCTCAAAGTCTTCACCATCCGTCAGGGCCGCCTCCAGTGGAGGTTTAGCCTCCGGTATTTCGCGATGACGCCGCCGGGCTGCGCGGCTGATGGGAATGGCTTCGGCAAGCAACTCGGCCCCGAGTCCGGCAGCATTCATTAAGTGACGCAAGTCCCCCGCCAAACCGTCGCTCAAATCAATCATGGCGTGGATGGGAAAATGTTCTGCAAGCCATCGGGCCTCGGCCAGTCGCGGCTCGAAGTCCAGGTGCTTGCCCGCCAAAGACCCGCCAAGTTCGCCGGTAACAAACAAGCCATCGCCCACTTGTGCGCCCCGGCGGTGGACGACGCGATGAGTTTCGACGCGTCCCAGAAGGGCGATGGAAATCCAGATTCCTGACGTGCTTGTGGTGGTTTCCCCGCCGACAATGGCAACGTGAAATTGCTCGGCACATGCTCGCAGCCCCTGATACATCGCCTCGATACGGTGGGTGTCATGATGAGCAGGCAATCCCAACGTTACGAGGGCATGCATGGGTACACCCGCCATCGCAGCCACATCACTCAGGCAACGGGCCAAAGCTTTGCGCCCGATTTTCTCAGGCGGCGTGTCCGCCGTGAAGTGCACTCCTTCCACCACGGCATCGGTTTTCAAAAGATGGTAAAAACCCGGCACGCCGAGATCGAGAACGGCGCAATCATCCCCCACACCGGTCACCACGCCTTGAGGCGTGGGCAGGCCGTTGGTCAAACGGGCGATGAGTTCAAATTCATTCATGGCACCAGTGCTCGCAACCATTCAAAGTAAGGATCGAGATTCCATTGGCATGTGAGCACGAGAAAGTTGGCGGCGTTGAAGAAGGCATGGATGAGCGTGGGCGTCCACAGATTATCTGTGGCCTCATAAGCAACCACCAGCGCCAAGGCCAGGACAAAAAGCGGGACCATGGTCATCAAATTGCTGTGATAGACCGCGAACAACAGGGATGTGCCATAGAGGGCGGCGCGTGGAAAGCCGGCTTGTTTGATGGTGGGATAAAGGATGCCGCGGAAGAGCGCCTCCTCCACCACCGGCGCCACGACGATTGTCATGAGCCCGAGGCCGATCAATTCGAGCCACGGCGGTTGTTGTTGCAGGTATTGAACGGCCAATTGTGACTCTGCGACCCCGCCGGAGCGCTCGATAAGCAGGCCGGAATATTTGCTCAGGGTCCAAGTTACGGGCAGGAGGATGGCCACTGTGCCCACGCTAAGCGCCAAAACTCGGAGCGGGGAGCCATTTTTCCACCCGAAAGCTTCCGCCCAAGAGAGTTGGTTGACTTTCAGAAAAACAGAAATCATGGCCAGCAGGGCGCCATGCACAAAGATCAGGTTGCCCCCCAAAACGAGAAGACGCTGCTGATTTTGGGAGGCGTTTTCGAAAAAACTGCTCACCACCGCCACCACCAAGTAACCGCAGCAAAGGCTGAAAAACATCCCCACCACCAGGTAGGGGACGGTCTCCGGTCGCCAGCGTCTTTCACTCAGCACGCCGCCTTCATATCGCACCGGAGCGGATGCGCCAAACAAGTTTTTCAACCATGTTCATGCTTGTCGGATGCGGCTTGGGGCGGCAAGCTTCCCCGCCGAATATGATGCAACAGGTCAACTTGGGCATGATTGGGGGCGGGACGGTAGGCAGCGGCGTGTACCATGCGTTGTCGAAAAACCGGCAACTCATGGAGTCCCGTCTGGGCATCCGGCTCAATTGGGTGGGGGTGGCGGTGAAGGAGTTTGACGAGCCGCGACCCTATCCGATTCCGCGCTCTTTGATGACGACCGATTGGACGCAAGTGGTCAAGGACCCCCGCGTCAACATCGTCATCGAGTTGGTCGGTGGCACCACCATCGCCAAGACCATGGTGCTCACGGCATTAAGCCTCGGCAAACCGGTCATCACCGCCAACAAAGCCCTGCTCAGCGCGCATGGGGAGGAATTGTTCGCGGCGGCCCAAAAATACGGCGCCAACCTGTACTACGAAGCCAGTGTCTGCGGGGGCATTCCCATCATCAAGGCGTTGCGCGAGGGATTTGTCGGCAACCGCATCACCCATCTCTACGGCATCGTCAACGGCACCTGCAATTACATCCTCAGCCGCATGCAACACGAGGGGGCGGAGTTTGACGATGTACTGCGCGAAGCCCAACGCCAGGGCTACGCCGAAGCGGATCCTTCGCTGGACATTGACGGCCATGATGCACGGCACAAAATCGGGATCCTCGCCTCGCTGGCCCACGGCTTCTGGGTGCGCCCGGAAGACATTCACGTCGAAGGCATTCGGCAGGTAACGCAGGCGGACATCCGTTTTGCGGCACAGCTCGGCTACACCATCAAGTTGCTCGGCATCATCAAGACGGTTTCCGGCGGCGGAAAATCGGCGGTGAGCGGGGCACGCATCCAAGTGGCGGTACATCCCACGCTTGTGCCCAACCGGCACGTCCTGGCAAGCGTGAATGACGTGTTCAATGCTGTCTTTGTGCGGGGGGATGTGGTTGGTGACACCCTTTTTTACGGGCGCGGAGCCGGAAAGGACGCCACCGCCAGCGCCGTGTTGAGCGACATTGCCGATGCAGCGCTGGAAATCAAACATGGCACCCGGAACCGGATTCCGCCCTTTGTGCCGCACGCCAATGGCAGCAAGGTGGTGCCCATGGATCAAACCATCAGCCGCTACTATCTGCGCTTAAGCGTGGTGGACCGCCCCGGCGTGCTGGCGCGCATTTCGAGCATTCTTGGCGAAGCCAATATTGGCATTATGTCCGTCATCCAGCCGGAAGCTCACGAAGGCGAAAGCGTCCCGTTAATCCTGATGATTCACGACGCGCCCAATGCCGCCATGAAAAAAGCTCTGGCGCAAATCGGACGCCTCAAAGTGGTCAAAGCCCCCCCGGTGATGTTCCGGGTGGAAACGTTTGATTAAGCCGCCCTGTCTGTTCCGCGTGCCTCTTCAAGTCATGCCTGCGCCTGTCCATCGGCCAAACACAAGGCCGAGGGTGGTGAATTGGTTATGGTTGGTATTGGCGGGCATGATGGCGTGGCAAGCCCACGTGGCGGGGGCACAAGCCAAAGCCCCCAAACCACCCGAGCCACCCCGCGAATTTAGAGGTCTGTGGGTCGCGTCAGTATCCAACATTGACTGGCCTTCCAAGCCCGGCTTGTCCACCGCCGAGCAACAAGCGGAATTGCGCGCACTGTTGGATCGAGCCGTTCATCTCCGCCTCAACGCCATCATCCTGCAAATCCGGCCTGCCTGCGATGCGCTTTACGAATCCCCCTACGAGCCTTGGAGCGAGTATCTCACCGGGCAGATGGGGCAGGCCCCAAAACCTTACTATGACCCCTTGGCGTTTGCGGTGGCGGAGGCACATGCACGGGGCCTCGAACTGCATGCTTGGGTGAATCCCTTCCGGGCGCGTCATCCTTCCGGCAACTCCCCCCTCTCGCCGCAACACGTTGTCAAAAGCCGTCCCGAGTGGGTGCGCCCTTATGGACGCCAAGTTTGGCTTGACCCGGGCGATTCCGCTGCGCGTGAACATGTGTTGAAAGTTCTGTTGGATATCGTCAAACGCTACGACGTGGACGGCCTCCACATGGACGATTACTTTTACCCTTACAAGGAGAAAGACGCTGCAGGCAAAAGCCTGGATTTTCCGGACGCTCAAACTTACGAGCGTTATCAACGAAGCGGAGGGAAACTGAGCCGGGATGACTGGCGCCGCCAAAACATCAATCAATTCATAGAGACCCTCTATCTGCGGGTGAAAGCCACCAAGCCGTGGGTCAAGGTGGGCATCAGCCCTTTTGGCATCTGGCGCAACCGTGTGCCGCCCGCCATCACCGGTTTGGACGCCTATGAACAATTGTATGCAGACTCGCGCTTGTGGCTGCGCGAAGGTTGGGTGGATTACATGGTACCGCAACTTTATTGGAGCCATGACGCCGCCGGTCAAAACTTTGCCGTGCTGTTACAATGGTGGCGTCAACAAAACACCAAACATCGGCACTTGTGGCCGGGACTGAATTTGTATCGCGTGGGCAAGGTGTGGCCCGTAGAAGAAATGTTGCGCCAGGTGCAAGCCGCCCGACAGACACCACAACCGGGCCATGTGCTCTGGAGCGCAGCGCCTCTGCTTACCAACCAAAGCGGAGTTGCGGAAGCGCTGATCAAGAGCGCTTACACCAATCAGGCCTTGCCTCCCGCCTGCCCGTGGTTGGACTCCAAAATACCCCCCCGCCCCCGGCTCTATGAGGGAGGCAATCCTACCTTGCGTACTCTGTCCTTGACGGTGGATTTGCCCAAAGGTGCTGCTGCGCCCCGTTGGTGGGTGGTGCAGACTTACCGCAACAAGCAATGGGATTTAGTTGTGGTGCATGGCTCCAAACGGGTTATGGAATGGGGTAACGCCAATCGTCCTGAGGTTGTTTCCATTCGTGGCATGGACGGCACCGGACGACTCGGCGCGCCCGCCCTTTGGGAAGCACGCCCCTCCTCCCACCGCGAACGCTAGCCACCTATACTTAGACTCAACGACTTAAACTCCACCTGGCGATGCTTGCTCCCGGCCCGCTCAATCGTCATACTCCTCCAAGCCGTGAAGCACAGAATGTTGGTGGAAGATTGCGTATGCCGGGTTGAGGCTTAACCGAACCGTTTAAGAAAATGCCGAGTCCGTTGCTCAATACCAAAACATTGTTCACCGCCCTCCTCAAGCGGTTGTCCTGCGATTTGGTCATGGACATAGGGTCGCGTGACGGGCGGCAGGCATTGCTTTTCCACGATGTTTTGCCACAGGCTCAAGTGGTGGCTTTTGAGGCCAACCCGCACAATTTTCGCCGAATGAGCGCTCAGCCAGACCTTCAAAATAGCGGGATTGTTCTGTGTCCCATGGCAGTGAGCAATACCAATGGCGAAGCCACTTTTCACATCAGTCAGGCAAATTATGACGCACCGGAAAGTGAAGCCAACAATCTCGGCACCAGCTCCCTGCTCATCCACCCCGAGGTCAAAACGATGGCGGAAATCACGGTGAAGACCGTGCGTTTGGAAAGTTTTTTGGAGCAACCAGCCTACGCAAAATACCAAAAGGTGGCCTTATGGATTGATGTAGAAGGCGCCGAATATTACGTCCTCGAAGGACTGGGAGCCGCTGCGTCACGTGTGCATTTAATTCACGTCGAGACGGCGCGGGAACCTGTGCGACAGGGCCAAAAGGCGCGGGATGAAGTCAGCCGGCTGTTGCGTAATCTGGGTTTTGTGGAAGTCGGCACCAATATGACCCCAACTTCCATCTGGGGCGACTTGGTGTGGATTCAGCAGAGCGATTTGGAAAAGCATGCCGTGGAGGTCCAAGCAGCCGTCCGCCGAGCCCAATGGAATCACCGGCTCAACGTGGATGGCTGGGCCGTGCGATTGAAACGTTGGCCGTGGTTGTACCGCACCTTGCGGCGGTTGTTTGTCCGCAGCGTTTGAACGCCTGTTAGACGTTGGCCGGTGCCGGCAGGGCATCCGGGGCATTTCCACTGGTGGTAGCAGTGTTTTCAACCGGCGCCAACTGTTGAACCGGTTCCCTGCAAACACCACCGTTCAGGCTGATGTTCAAGCCCAGGAGCGCCGTGAAGATCACCAAATCACCGTTCAAAGCACCAAAGAACACCATGAAGAAAACGAAACGCGCGGCAAAATATGCCAAAAAGAACGTGTTGATGAGCTTGAGTTGCGAGGGTCCGTTTTTCCAGTTTTTGTAAAGGACCCAAAGCCCCGCCAAACAAAACCATAGGAATGTAATCGCTCCCCAGATGCCAAACGGCACAATGACCGACAACGGCCCGTTGTGATAGTCGCCGGCCACCAGTGCGTATTCATACGTCGGCGCCAGACCGCGCAACACCGACTCCTGCATCAAGTACATTTCGGTGGGGTCCACGGCGTATCCTTTGCCGAGCAGCAAATGATCCGGCAGTTCGGCCAGGAGCAGTTTCCACATGGACAACCGCCACTCGGAGGACGCCTGGGCGTTGAAGGCGGCGGCCGGGGCTACCTTCAATCCGGGAATAATGCTAAGACTGCGCTGCACCGCCAGTGGCAGGCGTTGAACGTTGGGCAGCACCACCGCGGCGGTCAAAAGCGAGATGGAGAGAAAAATCAAAAAGATTTTGGACCGGTAGAGGCGTTCCAACTTGAATTGAATCATCAACACCAAGGCAAACAAAATGACGTATGTGCGGAATCCCCCCAAAAGGGTCAATCCCATGACCACCAGAACAAACAACAAGCGCCAATGATGGCCGAAAACTCCTCTGGCACCGTAACGGCAAAGCATGTAACAAAACACGGCGTGCCCCGCCCAGCTTAAACCCGTAATGCGCGTAAAGGTGGCCTCCGTTAACACGTACTCGGAAATGGCCTGGTGAATGGCCAAGTCAGGTGGAAAGATGGCGTACAGGTACCAAAATTTAGGCCCTAAGACGTAAGCAATATTACTAAACAGGGCGGTCAATTCAGAGAGAAAGAACAAACTGACAAACAAGCCGGCCTTTTCAATCGGGATTCGCTGGCTCACAAGCGCAAAATAAACCGCCACCGCCGCAAAGACCGTATAGTAGCGCTTGCCTCCGTACACACCGCTGCCCAACACACGGAAACCAATGCCGCCGGTCAATTTGGCGGTCACAAGGACGACAATCGTCAGGGCAATCAAGGCGTAAGCTACTGACGGCACATGCACAAAACTGCTGTCTTTCTCCAATGCCCGACGCAACACGGCGAAGCCGAAACTCAAAATCGCCATCAACATCCACAAGTAAGGTTGCCCGGGCAGGAAATAAATCATGACGGTGGCTTTGATGCTGAAAATCAGCAGTGCATGATGCCACCTCAGCAACACCGGCGTGAAGAGCACCATCAATACCGCGGCCACCACCAAAAACGTCAAAAATTCAGCCGGCGTGGCCAGCACAAATCCCAAGACCACGGCCATCAGCAAACTGAGGCCGTAGAACATAATCATTTGTGGCAGTGACGCCGATGTCATGCAGCGCGATACTATGCGCTCCCCCGCCGCAACCCGCAATGCTGAAGTGTTTTCAAACTCGCGGCGCAGTCCCTGCCTGGCCGCTTGCCAAAGGAGGGCACCATCTATAAGATGCAGCTCATCATCCACAAAAGCATGAAAACATTTCGCATCTTCGTTCCTCCCGTCGCCCTTGGCCTGTTTTTCTTGAACCCTCTGGGGCTCGTCACCCTTTCTGCCGCTGATTCTCCAGAGTCAGTTCAAGCTTTGAGACAGGGCACCAATTTCATCCCGACGCGTGTTTATTCCGCCGAGGAAGATGCAAAAGTCCTCAAGTTGTTCGAGGGATTGCGGGTGGCGGATGTCTCGGACGGAATGGACGCCGTGGGCTTGCCCAACAGCGGTTTGATGGATGCCGAGATCAAGCCGCTGTGGCGCGACACGGAGCATTTTCGCCACCGTTTTGTTGGTATAGCAGTCACCGTCCGCTATGTCCCCACCCAACAAGCCACGCCGAAGGAAATGGATACGAAGTCTTTTGACAAATGGGTGAGCGACTGGTACCGGCAACGCTCAAGCGAGCCGTTTGTCCCCCTGTTGCGTCCCGGCTCTGCCTTGGTCATAGAAGATGCGCCCAACGCAGATGTCGGCTCCATCGGCTCCAACAACATCCTCGCCTGGAAATCGCGGGGGTGTGTGGGTGTGGTCACCAGCGCTACGGCCCGCGATACCGATGAAATCATCACCCAAAAAGTCCCTCTGTATTATCGCCAACCCGGAAGGGGCATTCGGCCCGGACGCAATGAAGTCGAGTCCGTCAACCGTCCGGTGGTTTGCGGAGGTGTGCTGGTCATGCCGGGAGATGTCATCGTTGCCGATGGTGATGGGGTCATCGTAGTCCCTCGCGCCAAAGCGGAAGCGGTGGCTGCTTATGCCCGAAAAATTCTGGATGAGGACAAGGCGGGCCGCCGCAAACTTTATCAAAGCCTTGGCCTGCCCGAGGATGACTCGGTGCGGTGATCGGATATAGAAAACGAAAAAGCTTGGGGGCTGGACGTTGGGAACGTAGGGCGATATGGTGGGCGCCATGCAAAGCTTCAGATGTTTCTTGGCTCTCTTGTTTTCAGTGGTGGCCGTGTCGGCTGCCAGTCTGACGGAGTGGGCGCGTGAATATGACCGCCAATTACGCGAAAAAATCCTTCCCTACTGGTACGACACCACCTTGGACCGCACTAATGGCGGTTATTTGTTGGCGGATGAGTTGAAGGGACGGCGTGTTGCGCAAGACAAGGCGTTGGTGGTCCAGGCCCGGATGGTATGGGGCTTCAGTCACGCTCATCTTCATCAATACAGCGACGCACAGCGTGATTATTTGCAGGCGGCCCATCTGGGGTATCACTTTCTGCGTGACGCCATGCGGGACCCAAAGGAGGGCGGTTACTATTGGAGGGTGTCAGCCGATGGCAAGCCCTTGCAAGAACGTAAAATCATGTATGGCCAAAGTTTTGTGATTTACGGCCTTGTGGAGTATTACCGCGCTACACAGCATCCGGAAGCCATCCGACTGGCGATGGATTTGTTTTTCTTAATTCAACGCAAGGCGCACGATCGTGAACACGGAGGATGGATTGAGCACTTCACCCGTGACTGGCAGCCGGTGCTCCAACATGACGATCAGATTTTCGTTGAAGTCGGCGGTTACAAAAGCGCCAACACCCATCTCCATTTAATGGAAGCCTTCACAGAATTATACGCCGTCACCGGCGATGCCACCGTGCGGCGCGCATTGGAGGAGGCCCTGGAAATCAACCGCCGCTATTTTTACCCTCCCCGGCCGGGTGAGTCTTGCTTTCACCGGCAACTGGACTGGCGCCCGGTCACCGATCCGAAAAGCGCCGGCTTGTCCTATGGCCATAATGTGGAGTTTGCGTGGCTGATGATTCAAGCGCAGAAGACTTTGCAGAAGAAATTGGACTGGCCACATTTTTACGCACACATCAATCATGCTCTTCAGTACGGTTACGACTGGGAGCGCGGCGGCTTGTATCACCGCGGGGTGGATGACCAGCCGGCCACCGACACCACCAAAGTTTGGTGGGCTGAAGCCGAACTAATCGCCGCCCTGAGTGAAGCTTTGGGACACCTGCCCAATGCCCGATACATGGAAGCCCTGGAAAAACAGATTCAATTCATTCAACGCCACCAGACCGCCCCCGAAGATGGTATATGGTTGGATACCCTTAATGCCGATGGCACTGTCAAATCAGGCGGCAAAGCACATCATTGGAAGGCCAATTACCACGACGTGCGGGCCATGGTGAAATTAATCCAAACCGCCAGGAGCCTTGCCATACGCGGCTATAAACCCTGAAAAATCCAACACGGCCTACAAGACTTTCACCACAAGGGCCGTCACGTCATCCTTGAGGGGATGCCCCTGAGCAAAGGCTTTCACCGACTCATACAAGCCCCGCACAATTTCTGATGCGGACTTAGTGCGGTTTTGACAAAGGAACTCCACCGCTCGTCGTGATTCATAGAGGGACTCATCCGGCGCCGCCGTTTCCTGAATGCCGTCGGTCAGCAGCAATATCACATCCCCTTGAGCCAATGAAATGGAAGTGGAAGCACGGAAGCTGGCCGAGGGGACTATGCCCAGCGCCGGCCCGGTTCTTCGAAGGGCGGTTTTGATCGTCCCTGAAGCGTCCACCACATAGCAGTCCGGATGACCGGCACTGCTGTAAATCAATGTCCGCGTCTGAGGGTCCAGTTGCGCCAGCATTAAGGTCACAAAACGCTCGTTGCCGACATCCTCGACCAGTAAGCTGTTGGCCAGCGTGAGGATTTCATCCACCTTTTCCCTGTTCTGGGTAAGCAGTCGCAGGTAGGCGCGTGTCTCGGCCATCAACAGGGCGGGGCCAACACCGTGACCAGCGATGTCGGCCACCACCAACCCCAGTCTGCCCCCGGGCATGGGCAGGTAATCATAATAATCTCCGCACGCAACGTCCGCTGCAAAGGAGGCCCCACTGATGTCAAATCCCTCCAAATTCGGTGCGCTCGCAGGAAAAAGCAGCCGCTGAATTTCGCGCGCCACCTGCATTTCCTGTTCCCGGGCGCGGAGGGCTTCCTCGGCTCGCTTGCGTTCGGTGATGTCGCGGATGAATTCCACAAAACGCCGCTGACCTTGAAGAACCATCTCGCTGGCGGTGATTTCAACGAGCACGCGGCGCCCGTCTTTGCGCAGGCCGATGGCTTGATGGGCCATCCAGCCGGATGGACGCCGCCCGCTGCGCACCGATTCCACCAAGGCCAGGGGATTGACCTCTCCGGACTCCGGGGCTTTGAGCAGGGAGACATTCCGGCCCAAAAGCTCCACCGGCTTGTAACCAAAAACCGTTTCCACCGCGGGATTGGCAAACTGAATATAGCCGTTGGCGTCCATTAACAAAACGGCATCCGGGCACGTCTCCCACAACAAACGGTAGCGCAATTCGCTCTCGCGCATTTGCTGCTCGGCGGCAGTGCGGGCCGCCCGCACTTTTGCTTCGCGCAATTCGCGCTCCACCGCAGGCGCCAGGCGGGCGAGGTTGCCCTTCATCAAATAATCATGGGCTCCGGAGCGCATGCACTCCACGGCAATGTCATCTCCAATGCCGCCTGAGATGACCACAAACGGAATGTCCAGCCCCAGCTCGTGTAAAACCTCCAAAGCCTTGGGTGCGCTGAACTCCGGCAGGTGATAATCCGCCAACACCACATCCCATGTTTGTTCGGCCAGCGCGGCGCGCATTTGCCCGGCGGTTTCCACGCGCTTGTATTGAGGGTCATACCCGCCCATGCGCAGCTCGTTCAACATGACGCGGGCATCAAATTCCGAATCCTCCACCACCAACACCCGAAGGGGACGCGGTGGCGAGGGGGGAGACGAGGAAGAGGTGGGTTGTGTCATTGAGGGCGATATTCCGCCTGCGCTTGAGGCAACCACTGGCGGAGTTTTTCAATACGCTTCTCATCCAACGGATGAGTGCGCAAAAACCAAGGGGGGCCGCTGCCACCTTGCTGGCGATTGTAGGCGGCAAAGCGTTCCCAAAACCGGATGGCCTCAGCAGGATCATAGCCAGCGCGGGCCATGTATTTCAGACCGATGTAGTCGGCTTCTTCCTCCTGTTTCCGACTATGGGGCAGCGTGCGCCCCAACGTGGCACCCAAGCCGTAAGCCGTCATCGCCGCTGCCTGCACTTTCGGGTCTTTTCCCGAAAGGGAAGCCCCCAAGGCCTGCCCGGCCATCTCAATGGCCACCGCCTCGCTCACGCGCTCGGCACCGTGCCGGGCCGTGGCGTGGGCCACTTCATGTCCCATCACCGCCGCCAATCCGGCGTCATTCTGCGTGATGGGCAAGATGCCCGTGTAAATGCCAATTTTGCCCCCTGGCAGGCAAAACGCATTGGCTTCCTTGCTTTCAAAAACGACAAACTCCCATTGGGCGTTGGGAAGTTGAGCCACCGCCGCAATGCGTTTTCCGACTCTTTGCACTTGGGCGTTGAGCGCAGGGTCGCGGTTGATAGGCAGCTCTTTCTTCAATTTCTCAAAACTGGTCAACCCCAAGGTCATCTCCTCCCCGGGCGTAAGAAGCATCAATTGGCGGCGTCCTGTTTCGCCCACGGTGGCGCATCCTGCCAGCCATGCGGCGAGGGACAACACCAGCCAGACTGCCGGTTGATGGGCCTGAGGCATGCTCATGCGCCGAATCATAATGCCAAAAAGTCACAGGCTCAAGTCTGCTTTGTGGCTTGCGCCAAGTCCGCAGGTTGGTTAGTACAGCTTTATGCGATTTATAGGCAGTCTCATAGAAAAGCTGCAACGGCACCCCAAGCGGATTGTATTTCCCGAGGGCACCGAGCCCCGGGTGCTGCAAGCGGCTCGCCAGTTCCGCTCCCTGCGGTTGGGGGCCCCCATCCTTTTAGGGGACCGTACCGCCATCAAGGACGCCGCTGAAAAACTCAACATCAACCTTGAAGGCATCCGCATTATCAATCCGGCCTTGAGCGAGGACTTGGACAATTTTGCCCGCCGCTTTGAAGCCCTGCGGCGGTCCAAGGGCATTCAGTTTGAAGAGGCCAGAGCCGCCATGCTGAATCCCAATTATTTTGGGGCCATGATGGTGGCCATGCATCAGGCCGACGGACTGGTCTCCGGCACCAACGAAGTCACCGGCAGCGTCCTGCGGCCGCTGTTTCAAATCATCAAAGTAGCCCCACATTTCACCACGGCCTCCTCGTGCATGATTATGGAGGTGGAAGACACCCGTTTTGGCGAGGAAGGTGTCATGTTCATGGCGGATTGCGGCGTTATTCCCGAGCCCACCGTGGAACAATTGGCGGACATTGCAGTGACCACCGCGCAACTGGCCCATAAGCTCCTCAATGTGCGGCCCCGCGTGGCCATGCTCTCCTTCTCCACCAAAGGCAGCGCCATGCATCCATCCGTGGGTAAAATGCAGGCGGCCACCGCCTTGGCCATTCGCAAAGCCCAAGAGCATCATCTCGAGGCCGACTTCGACGGCGAATTGCAGGCGGACACCGCCCTGGTGCCGGACATAGCGCGGCGCAAGCTGCCTGACAGCAAAGTCGCCGGACGTGCCAACGTTCTCATTTTCCCGGACCTCAACGCCGGCAACATCGCGAGTAAATTTGTGCAGCACATCGCCCGTGCCAATGCCTACGGACAAATTATGTTGGGACTGGACCGCCCTGCAGCCGATGTCTCCCGCGGCTCCAACGCGCACGACATCCTCGGTGTGGCCGCCATCGTGGGGGTGCAGGCCATTGATTACAAGTCCCTCTATCCGGACGCCGGCGATCATATTCCCGGTGAATAGTCTCCGCTGCCGCCGCCAATGCTCATGAACTTGACGACTCCCCGCGTTTTCATTGCCGCCACGCGCCAAAACGACGGCAAAACCACCACCAGCTTGGGATTGATGGCCGCCCTGCAACGCTATTTTCCACGCGTGGGTTACATCAAGCCTGTGGGGCAGCGCTTTGTCGAAATCGCCGAGCAAAAAATTGATGAAGACACCGTCCTCATGGACAGTGTCTATAAACTCAACTGCCCGTTGGTGGACATGTCCCCCATCGCGGTGGAGCCGGACTTTACACGCCGCTACCTGGAAAGCGCCAACAACGACGCGCTGGTGGAAAAAATCCAGCGCGCCTTTGACCGCGTGGCGTGGGAAAAAGACTTTGTGCTGTGCGAGGGTTCCGGCCATGCCGGGGTTGGGGCGGTGTTTGACCTCTCCAATGCGCAGGTTGCCCGGGTCCTCAACTCCAAGGTCATCATCGTTTCGCGCGGCGGCATCGGTAAACCCATTGATGAAGTCACCTTGAACAAGGCGCTTTTTGACAAGGAAGGGGTGGAGATTATTGGCGTCATCATCAACAAGGTGTTGCCGGAGAAACTCGATTACATCAGCGATTTTGCACGGCGCGGACTGGCCCGGAAGGGGTTGGACCTCCTGGGCGTGCTGCCGCACCTGCCCATTTTAACGCGCCCCTCCATTGCCACCATCATGGAGGAACTTAATGCCAAGCTGCTCAATGAAGGCCGCCCCCTTCACACCTTGGTGGGCGACCTCATCATCGGCGCCATGAGCGTCCATAATGCCCTGCGCTGTTTTCAACCCGGCGTGCTGGCCATCGTACCCGGAGACCGCGAAGACATTCTGCTGGCCCTGGCAGCCGCCTTGGACGCAGGCGCGTCCATCGGTGCGGCGGGTATTGTCTTGGTGGATGATTTTAATCCTGATTTCACTGTGCGTGAAGTCATCCGGCAAATGCCATTTCCCGTTTTGCTTGCCGAAGGGGACAGCTACACCGTGACTTCTAAAATTCATGATTTGGTTGTCAAGACCCGCCCGGATGACATTGAAAAAATCAATCTAATCCGCGACTTGATCGCCCGCCACGTGGATGTGCCCAAAATTCTGCGCGCCTTGGGAAGCCCGCCGTCCAGCCCCTCCCCTTCTGCAGCCTGACCAAGCGGACACATCGCCCGCGAGCACCCCTGCTCTGTTACAGCCGGATTTGCCGTCCATTTATTCCATGCTCTTGCATTTCTCTGCCGGGGATAGAATAAAATCGGCGCACGAATGATGCAAAAGAGCGGCACAAAGCATATCGTCAAAACCTCCGAAGAAATACACGACGCCGTCCAGACCTTCCTGGCGAGTTGCGGAGTGCCTGCCGGAGCGACTTGGGAGTGCGTGAGCGCGGGGCCATGCAACCTTGTGTACCGCGTCAACTCTGCAGCCGGCGTCTTCGCATTGAAATACTACGGTCGCGGGCGAGGGGCCTTGGGACGCTTGCTCACCGAACGCGCCTGGTACCAACTACATCAACCGCAAGCCCGCAGTTGGATGCCTGAACCGCAGGCATGGGACACCACCAAACGCATGGCCCTTTTCCAATGGATTTCAGGTGTCCCTCTCAAACCTAACGATTTACAATCGGCCACACTGGCTGAGCTATTGTCTTTTGTCTCCCTGCTCAACCGCGCACGTGCGATGGCAGCAGGACGCTCTTTCCCGCCCGCTGCCGGCTCGTGCTTCACCTTGTATGACAGGTTGGATGCAGTGGGCCATGCAGTTAATCAAGCCGCACAGTCGTTGACCTCTGTTTCCGACGGCAAAAAAATTGCTTCTCGGCTGGAAGCAGCCTGGCAGGTCATCATGAGCTCCATCCTACGCCATGCCACAGAGGCAAAAGTGGATCCGCGTCGAACCCTGCCTTTAAGCGGCCGCATCTTGTCCGCTCCCGACTGGGGGCTTCATCAAGCAGTGCGCACCTCGAAGGGCAAGTTGATCTTCTGGGACTTCGATGGCGCCGGCTGGGACGATCCCGCCTGGTGGTTGGCGGCCTTGTTCACCCGCTGGGAGCTGTCGCCACCGTTGGAATATTGGACATCATTCACGGCCTCACTGACGCGACTCCTGGGGTTGGAGCAGGAAACCATGAACCGCGCCACCGTACTCCTTCCAGCCGCTCGTTTTGAACAGATTTGTCATGCAGCCACGAGCGCCTGCCAAGTTTCGCCCACCGCAGCCCGCCGCGCTGCGTTCAAACGCCTGGAGGCTGCCCTCGATGATTTGGCCTCGCCGCGTTGGTGGAATCCCGCTCAAGGGGTCGCGGGTTGATGAACGATGGCATTGATAACGATGCGACTGTAAGCCTGCTCCTGAAAATCGCGAATGCTGTGCCCCGGCATCAAGTAATAAATAACTCCCCTGCCGGAGCGGCGAATCCAGCCGGCGTGCTCTTGATGCCATTCACGTCCTGTCTTTGCATCCTTATATCGAAGCCCGAGCAACAAAGTCCGTTCACCCGCCAGTTTGTGATTCAAATACACTTCGCTGTCATGGAGGGTGAATAAGGGCAGCTCTCGCGCAGCGGTGCCGGGTGATACAAATTGTCCACTGGCAGAATATCGAACTTTATGTGTGGTGACAAAATGGTTGGTGGCCAAATTAACAATGTCCAACGTCACGCCCTCGGTCCACTGGTAACCTCCTTGTGTCACTTCGCCTTTTGGCAATTCAACTCCGAGAAACTCAAACCAAAGAGCATTGGTGCGTTTGCCCGAGCTAATGCTGTGATGCAAGGCCACCAGCTTGCCGCCCTCATGGGTGTAATTCACCATCGCTTTTTCCGGCTCGGGCAGCAACTTGCCGTGAATGTACACCACCACCGCCCGGAATGTTTTTAGGTCCGTCGGCATTTCAGTCTGTTTGACAATGCGGCTTTCCCACCCCTCCTGCTCCTTCAGTTGCCGGGCCAACTCCTGCATAGCGGGGAATTCATCCGCCACAATCAACACCTGGGCGGCAAGTGTTGGCATCGCAACAAAAACAAGCGACAATACTACGGTAAAGATTTTCATGCGCTTATCATGCCACGTTGCGCCACCAGCCGCAGCAAAATTATCCCGTGACTTTGCTTTGGGTTGAATTGATCAAGGCCAGATCGAACGAAGGGGCCAGGCGGTCAGAGACTCCAAAGTTGCCTGGCCCGTCTGCACCTGAACCTCCAAGCCAAGGTCATCCGCTTTGGCGATGAAAGGCATGGGCACATAAGTCAGACCATCACTGGCGAAAACCTCCACCGTCGTACGGTCCAGATATACTGCCAGTCGCTGCCGCCCTTCACGCAACGGAGCACGTGCCCGATGGCCGTTGATTCTTAACTCCTGGCGGTCTGAATCGTACTGAATGGTTGCTCCGCGCAACTTGCATTCCAGAATGGTTCCGGGCATGGGAGTGAATTCAATACGAACTTCCCACAATTCACCCCGGGCGCCAGCCAAGGGATTGGGAGCTCCGGGCCCCAAAGCCATCTGCTTAACAGTCGTTGGCTGGCCGCGCAGCTTTTGCAATTCCCGCGCCGGTTGCATAGTCAGCCGCGGGCCGTCGGGAGTGTTCAGCAGGCCAAGCTCCAGCGGCAGGCTCATGCATTGATTGAAGGGCATCCCGGGAGAGGGCGCACGCAGCCATCCAATTTGAATACGCCGTCCATCAGCAGGCGGTATGTCGCTGTAAGTTTGTGCGGCATAAAAATCGCGCCCAAGATGACCGGGGAGCTTGGGAGTCACTGGCGCAAAACGGGTACCGTCAAAGTGGCCCAGCATGTATTCACTGCTCGCACCGGTGAGCAGCCAAAGCGCGCGCACGGGCTCTCCAGGCACTGCGAGCGGAAAAAAATCTGGGCACTCAAAAAATCCATCGGTGCGGCTCAGGAATTGCCAGTCCCGCAGGTTTTTGGAACCGAAGAAAAAGATGGAATGTGTTTTATTGGTCTCCACGTAGAGAGTCATGATCCATTGCTTGGAGGAATCATGCCAAATCACCTTGGGGTCCCGGTTTCCGGGGGTGAGATTGGGCAGGATTGGATTCTTTTCATATTTTGTCCATGAACGTCCGCGGTCGGTGCTGAAGGCCATGCATTGCGTATAAGGGCGGCCTCTGGACATGCGGTTTTCACCACCTGCTGCCGTGTAAAAAAGGAGAATGGCCGGAGAATCCGCCGTGTTGAAACCGGCATCATTACGATGATCCACAATGGCTGAGCCGGAGTACATGGTGCCCAATGCATCCGGATACAGGGCTTCCCCGATCTCCTGCCAGTGCACGAGGTCTCTACTGACGGCATGGCCCCAGTGCATATTTCCCCAATTCCAGCCGTAGGGATTGTGTTGGAAAAAGAGGTGATACTCGCCGTCGTGGTACACAAGCCCATTGGGGTCATTGAGCCAGCCGCGCTGCGCGGAGAAGTGGAATTGAGGCCGCAACGGCTCGCGGTAGAGCGGGTGGGTGCCTTTGAGGGCGTCCCCCAGCTCCAATAAATCCATCGCCTTGGAGTCCTCGCGCAAGCGGTCCACTTCCACCACCACTGTTTTTCCCGCAAAAGGCCGAAGCTCCAGGACGGCCCACCAATCCGGCGTGTCATCGGCGAGCTCTATGTCAAAATCCCGCTCCAAACGTCCCTCCACCAACAGACTGACCCATCGTTTGGGAGCGCCGTTTTTTACAGGAAGCAACAGGTACCTGCGATCCGCGGTAAATTGCCGTTGGACTTTTTCGCGCCACCGGGGAGCCGGTGTGTCGCTCAACAAAATGTGGTCCACGTTGATATGCCCCCAACCACCCGTGGCGCGGTCCACAATTTCCAGCGTGCCGGTCCGTCCGATGAATTCACGCACGTCCCAGCTTTGCCAGTCCAATTCTTCGCTGCCACCGGGGCGCGTGTTGGGACCGGTGGCGGTACGCACAATTTTGCCGTCCACATACAAGTTCATGCACGTCTGCCCGGCAAAACCACCGCCCCCGATGAGAAACTTCAAATAAGCCCGCTCAATTTTGAATGGAGGTGAAGTCAACGTGCCGGTGCTGCTGTCGCCGCCGAAGTAACTGTTGACCAAGCCCTTTCCTTGAAACCCTTGGACACGCATCTGGTTGGGCAATGTGCCGCGGGCAGGGCCGGGACCAAAAGCGGTGCCCGTCGCTTTCCAATCCCCATAATTCGTCCCTTCAAAATCAGCGATGAGCACATCCGGCGCGGGCGCTGTCACGCCCGCTCCCACCCCAATCAAACAAGCCGCCCAAAGAAGCATCCACTTGCGCATGCCCTCACAGAAACACAGAGGCGCCCCTTCGGCAAGCCTCTCATTCAAGGCCGCGCTCGGTCAGTTCCTCCTCGTCCAGTCCCAAATAATGGCCCAGCTCGTGCAGCAAAGTGGTGCGCACTTCAGCACGGTATTCCTGTTCCCCGCCATCCTCCTCGGTCACCATCCACCAAATGTTTTCGAGGAAAAGGATGATGCCCGGTGGCAGAAACACATGCTCCTCCTCATCGTGGTCCCCCCCCACAAAAAGCCCCAAAGTGTCGGCGTCCAAGCCATCCTGCACCAGCGCTTCAGAGGGCATCGGTTCAAAGGTCACCGACAGCTTTTCGGCTGTCCGCCGTAAATCGGCAGGCAAAGCCCGAATAGTACGCCGAACTTCCTCCTCGGCCACTTGAACAAGCCAATTCCACTCGGGCATGGTTCCCCTTTTTGTTGTCCCGGATTGAGGATGTGGGTTACCTGAACGAGCCACCTAGCGTTCCGGCGGGCGGGGGTGGCCGGGGAAATCCTCCGGTGGAGGTGGCGGAGGGGGTACGCCATGCAGCCGCATCATCCGCCGTTCTTCAGCCATGGCCCGCTGGGCTTCGTCTTGCTCCTGTTTTGCAACGAACTGATCCACCGCCACTTTCACAGCGGCCAATTTTTCATTGATGCCCGCCAGCGCAATTCGCCGTGTGGCAGCAATGTCGGCCCAACTGCGGCCCTGACGCTCTTTTCGAATCTGCTCGAACGGAACATTGGCAGCCTTGGCCAACAACAGGCCGGCGGCCAAATCGCCGTAGCTCATCGCGCTTTTGCGCCGGGTGGCCTCGATGGTCTCGGCGGCCACACCCGTTTGCCTGGCCAAATTGTCCATGCCCACCTGTTGCAGGGCAGGCGTGGCCATGATTTGGTTGATGGTCCGGATGTTGTTGTTTAATTCAAGTTTGGCTTTGGCCCAAGCGGCAGCGGGGTTGGGGGCCGGTTTTGAAGGGGTTGTAGTGGCGGCGTTCATGGAATACATCCCCCACCCTGCCAAGAAAGCCGTGATGAGGCTCAAGTGCAAAGTCTTGATCAGCCGGTTGGTTTTCATAGGAACTCACCCTAACCATACTCCCACTCCGCCGGCCTGACAAGCCCCCCTTTCGGAAGGGCACGGGCGAACAAAATCGCTTTTCATCCCCGTTTTTGCTTGGCAATGAGGGGGTGACCCGTTATCTCTAACAAGCACAGTAAACGCAGCAAAAACATACGACTTATGGCTCAATCTGTTTATCATCCCAGTATCGAGGGCGCCCAACATGGCGCAAAAACACTGGCCCAATTCCTGGACTACGCCAAAGCCTCCGGCGCTACCGGCGCCCAGCCGTCCAACTACATGCTCCAAGGCGGCAAGCTCTTCATGTCCGCCAAGGAAATCAAGGAGACCTTTGAGTCCCGCGGCATGACGCTGGACGGCATCTCCTGCCACTGCCCGTTGTGGGTGCACACCACCGCATGGACCGGCAGCCCGTCCGTCCGCCCGTTCATCCCGGCGGACGTCGCCAAAAAGTCTCCACAGGAAATCGAAAAGTGGGCCGAAAACTATCTGTTGAAGTTGTTTGATTTGGCGGCCGAGCTGGGCGTCAAAATCCTGCCCACGTTCTGGGGCGTGGCTTTTGGTTGGGAAGTGGCCAGCGGCTATCCGTGGGGCTTCTGGGCCGGTCCAGGCTATGACCTGATCAAGGAAGGCCAGGAGCGGTTTGTGAAGAAGACCGCCAAAATCCGCAAGCACGCCAACGAGCTGGGGCTTTACCTCTGCCATGAAATTCATCCCGGCACCGCCGCCATGTGCGCCGACGACTTTAACATGTTGGTCAAAATCTGCGACGGCGACAAATGCCTGGCCGTCAACGCCGACCCGTCCCACTGCTGGGAAGGTGAAAGCTGGGAAACACGGTTCCTGAAAGTGGGCGAGCGCGTTTATGCCGCGCACATCAAGAACTTTGTCATCCGGCCCGGATTGCCGCTGCGCATGATGAATGGCAACTGGCCGTGCCGTGCGATGCAGTTTGTGGATTTGCCCAGCGGCGACATCAACATGCAACGCTACGCCGAGCTGCTTATCCACATCGGTTATCCGTCCCGCTATTGCAAGGTCATGAATCGTCCCACCGCTCCATTGGTGGTGGAAGCCGAAAGCGCCCACAAAGACTTGGATTACACCAGCGCCAATGGTATCGCCTACGTCCGTGACCACTTGTGCTGGCCGGCAGCCGCAGGCTCATTCGAAGATGGCATGGGCGCATAAACACCCAAGTCATTCCTTGTTTCATGCAACCCCGTTCCCGTCAAAAGGAACGGGGTTTTTTATAGATTGCCCACAAACCTCCAAGCTGGCCGCCAGTGGCCTTCCGCGCCACAAACGGCACTCTCCAACAAGCCCCACGCCAACTCGTGATTGACTTGGTCTGCCCATCACGGTCTCATGGGGACATGCATACTTCAATCCAAGGCCTTCTTCGCAGATGGGTGGGGCCGATGTTTTATTTGGCGAGCTTTGTCCTGCCCCTCATCGCCGCCTCGCCTGCGCTCCCTCCGCCACCCTCCGAGGGCACCAAGGTTCTTTTGGTGACAGGTGTGGACTACCCCGGCCATGCATGGCGTCAGACGGCACCTGTGTTAAAAAAATTGCTGGAGCAAGACTCACGCCTGCAGGTCCGCATCGTGGAAAACCCGGAAGCCCTCGCGGCCCCGCAACTGTCCCAATGGGACGTGGTCATTCTACATTTCCAAAACTGGCAGACCAACGGCCCGGGCCCGGAAGCACGCACCAACCTGCTCCGCTTTGTCACCGGCGGCAAAGGCATGATGATGACCCATTTCGCCTGTGGTGCCTGGTACAACGAATGGCCGGAGTTCGTGACGTTGGCGGGACGCACCTGGTTTGGGCCTGATGGCGGACGCCAGCATGATCCTCATGGAAAATTCAAAGTCGAAATTGCCGATGCACAACATCCCATCACCCGCGGCTTGACCGATTTCGAAACAGTGGATGAGCTGTACACCTGCCTGATGGGGGACACGCCGATTCGCGTATTGGCCCATGCCCGTTCCAAAGTGGATCAAAAATATTATCCCATGATGTTCGTGGTGGAGCCGGGCCGCGGCCGGGTGTTTCATTCAGTGCTCGGCCATGATGTACAAGCCTACACCAACCATCCGGCTTTGGGTGAATGGATGCGACGCGGTTGCGCATGGGCTGCCGGATTGCCGCCAGTCAGCAGTGCTGCGAGATAAGATGCTTTGAAGACTCTTATGAAGGAGACAGAAACCACCGGAAAAACAGGTTCCCCCTCCCCCAAGGCCGCTTCACGCCCCCTGTGGTACAAACTGGCCCTTGGGTTGACCGCTGGGGTCGTGGTGTTCCTTGTCGGTTGGTACGCGTATTTGCAGTTGCAAGCCTGGTCGAGCCTGCGTCATTGGAACGAATATAAGGCCCGATTGGAAGCCGGCGGCGAAAAGCTCGATGTCCAAGCTCTGGCCCCGCCTCCCCTTCCGGACGATAAAAATTTTGCCAACCATCCCTTGATTGCCAAGTGGTTTGCCTCGGAGACCACCGCTCTCACCAATGGCACGCAACGTTGGTTTTTCGCGCCCGGCGCCGAAGATCCTGACCGCCGCCGCGCTGCCAGCGGTCCGGGACGGGGCGACACCAGGGGCTCTTTGTTGGAGCGGTGGGCCGCTTATTATTCAGGCCACAAAGCTTTCCCCCAAGCGCCGGCGGGCTCAAGCCCCGCACAAGTCGTGCGGACGGCTCTGAGCATTTATGATGCGGACATCGCGGCACTGCGCGAAGCCATGAAGCAGCGCCCCTCCTGCCGCTATCCCTTGAACTATGAAATGGGCGGCGCAGTCAATTACCCCCATCTGGTGGGTTGCCGCAGTCTTTGCGCCACGCTCGAATTGCGCGTCATGTCATTTTTACACTTGGGCCAGGTGGAAGACGCCCTGGCCGAGCTGCAACTGGGCTATTTCATCAGCGACACCTTGAAATCAGACCCGTTGCTGATGTCTCTTTTGGTGCGTATGGCGGTGGATCAAATGATGTGCGACGCCGTGGTGGAAGGCATCCAGTTGCGGAGTTGGAACGACGCGCATCTGGCCTCGATCGCCCAATACTTGGCCCAAAGGCAATACATGACAGAATTTGCCTCCGTCCTGCGTGGGGAACGCAACGTTGCCGTGCATCAAACAGAATTGTTGCGCCAAGGCCAAGTCCATGCCGCAGCGGGAGACACCGATTTGACCACTGCCGGCAGGCGCACCATGAAGCTTCTGCCCCAGGGACTCTACTACCGCAACCTTGTCGGCTTGGTTAATTGGTATCAGGAGGAAGTTCTGCCAACCGTAAATGTTTCCAGCCGCCGCCTGGACAAGCAACGCCTGCAATCCTTGAAAGAAACCCTGCCGGTCTTCGAGGACAACGCTTACGGGGTGGATGCGCAACAGTCCCTCACCGCCATTTACAACGGCGCCCTCAAGGCCGCCCACTGGCAAACGTTGGGAGATGCCTTGATGACCGCCTGCGCCTTGGAACGCTTCCGCCTGGCTCAAGGGGGACTTCCCCAAAAACTCGAAGAACTGACACCCAAGTTTTTGCCCGCCGTACCTGTGGATTGCCTTACCGGCAAACCTCTAAGCTGGCGCAAGGAATCTGAAGATTCCTACCGCGTTTATGGTTGGGGATGGAATGGCAAAGACGACAACGGCCGCACAGGCAGGCAGCTCGAAGACGGCGATTGGGGCCTGGCCATCAAACTCTTACAGAAAAACTAGGGGGGGTTGATGAATTTGGGAAAAATGGGGTGATAGACGGGATTTGAACCCGCGACAACCAGATCCACAATCTGGGGCTCTAACCAGGCTGAGCTACTATCACCGCCCGAACCTCGTTGCAATTTAGGCGCAGGCTGCTTTTCCCGTCAAGCTGTCAATTTCCTTTTCCCAAGGCCGGGCCAAGGCCGCAACACAACCACACAAAAGCACACTATTGGGCCTTTGCTCAGTTCTAAGGCGGACGCAGCAGGCAAACTTGGCAGGCCGGTTATGTTAAAAAAATGCCAAAATCCGGCAAGTCATGGATACCGGACGGTATATGCTGAAAGCATGGTCGAGTGGAATGTGCGGCGGCTTGCCCCGCCAGCGTCAGCCTTTTCCAAGGGAACATGGGGACTTTTTCTTTTCATCGGATGGCTGCTGACCTTCAGCCTCATGGCCGCACCCCGCCCCAACAAGGATTGTTTGGACTGCCATGAAGACAAGGAATTGACCAAGACAAACGCCCAAGGACGGACGATTTCCTTGTATGTGGATGCCGCGGTTCTGGCCCGCTCGGTGCACCGGACCAATTGGTGTGTCTCCTGTCACCAAGACATCACCGAAAAACACCCCGACGATGAAGTGCCTGCCAAACCGGCGCACTGCGATACTTGCCATGCCCCGCAAACTGCCAGTTACGGCGCCAGCGTCCACGGTCAGGCATTGCAGAGCGGAAAAGAAGGCGCCGCCACTTGCGCAGATTGCCACGGCAAGCACGACATCTTGCGTCCCACCATCGTAGATTCCCCCCTCCATTGGTCAAAGCTGGGACAGACCTGCGGAGAATGTCACCCCGAAGCCTTGGCCGATGTGCAACAGAGCGTCCACGGGCGCGCCGTGGAACGCGGCGTGAGGGAAGCCGCCACCTGCACCGACTGCCACAGTGAACACCGCATCGAAACACTCAAAGGCAATGCGGCACTCAAACTCTCGGGCGACGTTTGCGGAAAATGCCACGCCTCCGAGCGCATCAACTCGAAATTCCGGCTGCCTGGCAATCGGGTGAAGACCTTTTTTGAAAGCTATCATGGATTGGCCGTGCAGAGCGGCTACGCACGCGCCGCCAATTGTTCAAGCTGCCATGGATACCACAAAATCCTGCCCTCCACCGATCCCAATTCATCCATCCATCCCCAGCACCTTCCGGAAACCTGCGGGAAATGCCATCCGGGCGCAACTGCACAGTTTGCACAAGGAAAAATCCATGTGGACTTGGGAGAAGCCGGTGATCTTGCAGCACAAATTAATTTGTGGGTGCGGCGAATTTACCTGACGTTGATTTTTGGATTGGTGGGTGCCATGGTTTTGCACAACGCGCTCATGTGGTGGCGCAAACTCCTCGCCGCTCGCCAGGCCGCCGGTCCCTTGGTTGAACGCATGGACCGGCATCAGCGTTGGCAGCATGGGCTGTTGCTCCTCAGTTTTATTGTGTTGGCCGTCAGCGGATTTGCCCTGAAGTTTCCTGAGTCCCGCCTGGCGTGGATTTTCGGGGCCGATGAGGAAATCCGGCGCTGGGTGCACCGCGTTGCAGGAGTGGTGTTGTTGGGGGTTGGAGTCTGGCATTTGGGATATGTCTGCAGCTCACCCAAAGGCCGCCGGTTGTGGAGCGATCTCCTGTGGCGTAAAACAGACTTCAAACAAGCTTGGCTCGCGGTCGTCTTTTGGCTCAGAGGACGCGGCACTCACTCCGAAAAAGGCCGATTTGGTTACGCGGAAAAAATTGAATATTGGGCGGTCATTTGGGGCACGATCATCATGGGCATTACCGGGCTGGCCATTTGGTTCAAAATGGAGATTACGCACTGGGTGCCGCGCTGGGTGGTGGAGGTGGCCACCACCATCCATTATTACGAAGCCATCCTGGCCTGTCTGGCCATAGCGGTCTGGCATTTTTATCATGTTATCTTCGACCCGGATGTCTATCCAATGAACATGGCGTGGTGGGACGGCCGCGTGCCGCGGCGTTGGTTGGAAAAACATCACCCCGACGATCCCGCACTCACCCAATCAGGTGATAAAACAGAAGGCAGCACCCCCTCAACAAACGCAGCTAAACCAAAAAGCTGACAGGAAGCAGTCTTTAGTTGGTTACTCCGAGGCGGCAGGCTTACTTGCCAGAGGGTGGTTCTTCGGGGTTGATGATGACCACAACCATCCGCTCAGGGTTTAGATATTTTCGGGCAGCGGCGCGGACCTGCTCCAATGTCACCGCCTCTGTCCGCGCATCTTCCTCTTCGTGGTATCGGCAACCTAAACCGTATAATTCATCCAAAGCCACCGAGGCCGCGTGGTGTCCAAGGTCTTGACGGGCGATTTTTCGCTGCCCAATGAGCTTGGCTTTGGAGCGGCGCAATTCCTCTTCAGTCAAGCCCTCGCGTTGCAATAAATCCACCTCGGCCAACATTTCCTTTTCACACAGGGCAGCCTGCGAAGGCTCCGTGCCGGCATAAAAGGCAAAAAATCCGGGCACAATCCCCATAAAGTTTTGCGCGCCCACATAATAAGCCAGCCCCAGACGGTCACGAATGCGCATGAAAAGGCGGCTGCCCAGATCGCTGCATGCTTCCTGAATCAGTTCCAAGGCATACCGGTCGGAGTCGTACAACGTCACGCCTTGGAATCCCATAATCACCAACGCCTGTTTTTTCTCCAGCCGCTCAATGCGGCGCACCACGCCCGTCAGAGGCGGTGGCATCGGAGGCGGTGGAAGCTCCAGGTGCCCTTTCCAGCGGCCCAAGGCCTTTTCCACCTCCTTGAGCACGTTGCCGGTGCGCACATCTCCAAAAACTGCAAGGACACAATTGGACGGAGCCACCAGCCACTGATGCATCCGCTTCAAATCAGCCAAGCTTAATTGTTTGACGGAAGCCGGTTCCCCAAGAGCATCCAATCCATAGCCGGCAGGCCCAAATAGGGTCCGCCGCATCAACCGCGCCGCATAGGGTAGAATTTGGTCTCTCTGATGTTCCAAAGACGCCAGTTGCACCTCGCGCTCCCGTTCAAGGGCTTCAACCGGAAAAGTGGGATTGCGCAAGGCATCCACCAACAACTCCAGCCCGCGTCCAAAATCCCCTTGCAACACCTCCACATTCAATCCGAATGACTGGTTGCCACCGTAGCTGTCCATGCTGCCGCCCAAGGACTCGATTTCCCTGGCCAGGCGCTCGGCACTGCGCTTCCGGGTGCCCTTGAGCAGCAGACGCGCCATCAACGTTGTCAGGCCGCTGGTCTCCAGCGTCTCGGCCAGCACGCCGCCGCGCAAAACGAGGCGAAACTCCACAAACGGCAGCCGGTGGTCTTCCTTCACGAGAACACGCAGGCCATTGGCCAATGTGAATTTTTCCACCGCCGAGCTCGTCGCGGCCACCACTGCCGCAACACTCGAACTCTGTGGCCGGCTGGGCGTTAGGACATAGCAGGTGCGATTTTCCTCCGTCAAATACCGGCGCGCCACGCGTTGCAAATCCGCCGCCGTGGTCTTTTTCACGGCCTCCAAATACCGGGTGGAAAATTCAAGGTCCCCCGCTGCAAGCCAGCTTGCCCCCAAATCTTGGGCCTGCCCGGCCATCGTTTTGCGCGTGGCCAAAGTGGCGGCGGTGAATTGCTTGATGGCCTTTTGCAACTCCGCGGCCTTGATGGGTTGGGTTTTCAACCGCTCAATTTCCGCAAGCATCGCATCACGGGCAGCATCCAAACGCTCCGCATCCAAAACGGCGCTCATACCAAACAAACCCGGGTTGCCCGGGCTGTACGTCCACGCCTCAACCGAATTCACCAACCCCAGTCGCTCGCGCACCGCCTGATAAAGACGCGAGCTGCGCCCGCTGCCCAAGATTGTGGCCAGCACATCCAACGCAGGCACATCAGGATGCCGCAAATCCGGTATGTGCCAGCTAAAATGCATATGGGCGAGGCTGATGGGGGCTTCCTCGATGACCTCGCGAGCAGCCAGTTGGCGTGGTTCCTCGGGCAAAACCATCGGTGGCATGGGCCGCGCCTTGGCATTGGCAAAGGACTTCCGCACAAGCTGCTCCACAGCGCCGGCATCCACGTCACCCACCACCACAAAAAACAGGTTGTTCGGCGCGTATTTTTCCCGGTAATACGCCACCACGTCTTCGCGCTTCAATTCATTGAAGATGTCCGGATAACCGATGACGGTGAAGCGATAGGGGCTGCGGGTGTAGGCCGTCTCAAACAACCGCCGGGCGGAGCGTTGGCCGGGGTCGTCATGCGTCATGTCCATTTCGCGGCGGATGACCTCCATTTCGCGCTCCAACTCCTCTGCGGGCAGGGCCGCGTTCTGCACAATGTCACACAAAATATCCAACGCCACCGGCACCCCGGTGTTGGGCACGTCAATATAATAGACGGTGCGGTCAAAGCTTGTGTAGGCGTTGATGTAACCACCCGCACTCTGCACCTCACGATCAATTTGCGCTCCGGGGCGGTTGGTTGTGCCCTTGAACAACATGTGTTCGAGCACATGCGACAACCCGGCCCCCAACCAACGGCCTTCATGGATGCTGCCCGCCTTGCACCACACCTGCACCGAGGCCACAGGCGCGCTGTGGTCCTCGCGCACGATGATTTGCAAGCCATTCTCCAGGGTCACCACTCGCGCCGGCGGCGCCGTTTGCATGGGGCGGCGTCGGACGTACAGTGGCTTGTGCGCTGCAGATTCCATCAGCCTGCCTTGGACTCCCGGGGTGGAATTAATTTGGATGATGGCAAAAAGGGCTGCCGGAAGGCTACATCAAAATCGTAGCCTCCTTGAAAATCCGCCCGGCTATCATCCTTCGTCTTGCTCAACAGCCCTTGCTCCACCATGTTGAAAACAATCTCTCCAAAATCTTCGCAGCGCCGTATCCCCCACTCCTCAAACACCGTAATGGCCATCGGCCCAAACTGTTCCAAGGCATACTCACGTATCCCTTCCAGCAGTTGCTGGCCCGTCACGTGCCGCGTCTCCGTGCGGCCGCGGCCACGGTTTTTCAGCATCTTTTGGGTGTACTCCAACGCTTCCCGAACGAAATGATAGGCTTCCCGGTCATAGCGCGGATCGCGCTCCAGGATTTTCTCCAATTCCTCTTCAAAATTGACCTTGTGCATATTTACCGCTGATGAACCACCGCCGGCGCCTGCCGGGCTGCAACGGCACTGCTGCGGTACCACTTGATGCCCCATCCCAGCGCCAGCAACAGCCCCAGCACAGCCAGCGTCTTGAGCTGTTCCTGTGTCAAAAAGTTCACCTTCTTTTCATTGTGCCACAAATCAGCCCAAATTCACGCAAATTTTATCCACACCTGCATTGCACAAACTTTTTCAGCCCCCTGCTTCGATCCTTTAAGGCTGGGCTGCCTGCTGTTTGCGCAGCCATTTGGCCAACACCTCGCGGGCTTCGCGCACCCCCATGATCCACATCACCAACCCCGCCGCCGCAAAGCCAATCCCGCCTGCCACCGCGCCCACGATCGCATGCGCCACCGTCGCCTTCAGCCCCCCCAACCAACCCAGTCCCCACAACGCCATTTTCAAACCCAAGGCGGCACCTCCGGCTACCACCGCCGCCACCAATGCCTGCCAGGCTCCCTGCCCGATTTGACTCCAGAAAACCGGCTGGCCATGCCGCCGCGCCCACAGCCAGGACAAAACCGCCAGTTGAACCACCGCCCCGATGGAGCCAGCGACCGCAATGCCGGGGGCCCCCCATCCGCGGCTCATCCATGCATACAAAGGCAGACTTGCCACCGTGACACCCGTGCTCGCCACCATCGGCAACCATGTGTTTTGCATGGCATAAAAACACCGGGTCACAATCGTCATGGCTGCAAATGCAAACGCCCCTGCCAAATACCATTGCAACACCGGCGCTGTCTGTGCCGCACTGGTCGCCGTAAAACGCCCCCGCTGAAAAACCACCGTCACCACCTCAGGCGCCAGCGCCATTAAAATCGCCGAAACCGGCAACACCAACAACAGCAGACGCCGCAATACCCCTCCCGCGACTTCGTTCATTTCACCCAACTTTCCACCCACGGCCAAACGGCTTAAATAAGGAAACGATGCAATCCCCACCGCCTGCCCGAACAAACCCACGAGTGCCCACATGATGCGAAGAGCATAATTCAAACTTGCCAGCGCACCCTCCCCCAACGGCGCGCCAAAAATTCGAAATGCCATTTCATTGGAAAACTGCATCCCCAGTCCAAACACCAATGGCAGGCTCAACCATACATAGCGACGCAGCCCTTCATCCCGCAAATCCATCTTCCAACCCAAAGCCGGCTTCAAACGGCGCAGTCCCAGTGCCTGCACCAAACCGTTGCCCGCCAGTGCGCCTCCTAATACTCCCCATGCAAAACCTTCAACCCCAAGCCAAGGGCCGAGCAAAACTCCGCCCGCAATAATTCCGCCATTGTAAATCAGCGGTGCCAAGGCCGGCAGGAAAAATTGCTGATGCGCAAACTGCACAGCCATTAACAGTGCCCCCCAATAAAAGAAGATTTGAGCCGGTAAAATGATACGCGTCAGACGTGTCACCTGCTCCAGCGATGCGCCCCCCACCCGGTCCCCCATCCATGATAAAATCTGTGGCGTCCCCGCCCATGCAGCCGCGACCAAAAGCGTCATGATGAGCGTGCCGGTGCAGAGCAAATTGTTGAACAACCGCCATGCCCCTGCTGCGTCCTGCCGTTGCAACCGCTCTTGAAACAGCGGAATGAAAGTAATGGACATGAAGCCGCCAGCCAGCATGTGATTTAAAAATTCCGGAAGCAAAAATGCGGCCACATAAGCATCCATTTCCCCGCTGGTGCCGCCCATCCCCGCCAACACCATCTCCCGCACAATGCCAAGGACACGGCTCAACAACACCGACCCCATCATGATGAGTGAGGCGGCCGAAATCGAACGCACCATCTGCCCCTGGGACGCCGTCATGTTCTTTCCTCTGCGCCGCGCATCATGCCAGACCGCCAACGCTCCGGCCAATGAAAAGCGCGCACTGCCGGCTTTGATTGGAGAGACTTCACCGCAATCCGGGCTGAATGCTGGCGTCTCCCTTGCGAATCGAAGAACCCGTGACATTATTGCTAATGCATGTCATCAGGAATGCTTTTATGACAAGCATGCGGTTGAAGTCATATCTACGTGCGCTGGCTGCCGGGTTGCTTGCCGCCACCTTCGCCTGGTGGTTGGTTGCCGGCGCTCACCGCGGTTGGACCATGACCTCCGTGCCCAAACGCGTGCTCGATGAGATCACCGGCATTGAAGCCGTTGTGTACGAGAAACGCCTGGTGCCCGGGGTGGACGTCCTGGGTGCAGCGGTCATTGTGGCATTCCTGATGATAGGCTTGTCTTGCCTGTTGCGCGCACCGCGCACATCGGGCACCTCAGCAAATCCAAAATAAAAAATCCATGAAGACCACGAAATACCTCCTCACTCCTGCTCTTGGCCTCATGCTGGCCGGGTTCAGCTTTGCCATGCCTGCGCTCACCGCCACAGCGGCGCCGCAGACCTTTGATTTCAACGACCCCAAGGGTGTCAATAATGTGGTGTTCAAACTCGATGCCCCCTTGGAAGCTATTAGCGGCAGTGCCAATGGTATTTCAGGCAAAGTGGTGTTTGACCCGGCCAATCCTGCGGCCACTACCGGGGAAATCGTTGTGAGTGCCGCCTCCCTTCATGTGCCCAATCCCATGATGAAGGAACATCTGCACAGCGCGCAGTGGATGGATGTGGCAAAACATTCGGAAATCCGGTTTGTCGCAGCCAGCTTGAAAAACATCAAAACTTCAGGCGATACCACAACGGCGGATGTGACGGGTCAATTCACCTTGAAATGGGTGACACGCGAATTGACCGTGCCGGTGCAATTTACTTACTTGAAAGACAAGCTGGGAGCGCGCAGCAACAACCGCCAACAAGGCGATTTGCTGGTCATCCGCGCACGGTTCACCATCAAGCGCTCTGACTTCAACATCAATCCCGGCGCCCCGCAGGACAAGGTGGCCGATGAAATCGAACTGACCTTGAGCATTGCCGGTGCGGCGCCGCGATCCTGAGTGAATTAGATGGCTTCGCCAAAAAGATTGGCCAACCTTGCCACCAATTTCCGCCGCGCCACGGTGTAGGAAAAGTATTTCAATCCTAATTGGTAGTTGGTGGCGCCCCAAGTCTCGCGCAAGGCCCGGTTTTCCAACACCTCGCGGGTTTGTTCCACGACTTCGCGGGTGACGAGGTTGGACATTTCGATGGTCTTGAAGCCCAGCGGGTCTATGTCACGCGCATACACGGCGTACATGTTGACCACCACCGGCTTGCCAAAGTACACCGCCTCCAAAAACGCATTCCCGAAGCCTTCGTAATAACTGGGGTATGTGACGAGGTCGGCGTTCTGGTACACATCATAAAGCGTGTACACCTTGCGGCCGGCGGCATTGACGCCGCGTTGTTCGCCCACACGATCGGCGATGAAACGCACATCAATGCCGGCATCGTGGATGCGGTCCATCAACATGGACAAATAGGCGTTGCCCTCGTCACCGGCCGGATGCGAAATCACCAGTTTGGCGCGGGGGTCTTTGAGGCGGCGCACCAAGTCCACCGCATGTTCAATCCCCTTCCGCGCCACTACGCGGGTGGGTTGTAAAATCAGCCAGTCAGTGTCCGCCAAACCAATCTCGCGGCGGAAATCCGCATTATAATCGTCCATGGGCGGCGGCGGTTTTTCAAACTCCAGCACGTTGGGAATGATGGTGGAGCCCAGTCCGCAACGCCGGGCCAGCTCTTTCTGCGCCATCGAATTGATGACCACATGCTCGACGCCGGGCAGTGCGCCGGGAAAAGCCGCACGCAAATAGTCATTAACCGCACTGACAACAAAACGCTCCCGCTCCCATGCAAAATCATGGTGATGGGCTATGGTGGGAATCCCCGTCTCCGCAATCACCTCCGCCATCGCCAGACCAAAAGGAACATGCATGGGGATGGCCATGATGTTTTCCGGCACCAGCACCTCCAGTTGGAACCGCTCCACAAAGCGGTAGATTTCATCTTTCAACCGCTCTTTGAGCTCGTGAATTTTGTTGGTGATGCTTCGGGGGCGGCGGGTGACTCCAAACAAATGCTTCTGCACTTCAAGGACTTCCGGATGATTGAAAAACGCCAACGGCACATGGTGGCTCCGCTCCGCCGGTGCATCCAACAGCCCTGCCATCCAAAAACATTGATGGCCCATCCCTTCGAGGATATGCGCCCACTTGCGCGCCTCCAACGTCACACCGTCACTGCCATGAAAACGCGTGGAGATGAATCCGATCCGGCGCGGCAACGCCGTACTGAGAAATGGTGTCAAAGTCTGTGGAGCCATAAAGGAACCCAAAATGCATCGGGCGTTGCTGTGCGGGTGTTGACGTAATCGTGCGGGCCGGAATCACACATCACACACCTTGGCGGCATGGCGCAAGGCCAGCGCACGGTCCGGCCATGTCGGAATAAACTCCTGGGCCACGTACCCCGTGTACCCCATATCCACCAGCGCCTGCATGAGCACAGGATAATTCAACTCTTGCGTTTCGTCCAATTCGCCGCGCCCCGGCACACCTGCAGTGTGCACGTGGGCAATGACATCCTTGTATTGACGAAGCCGCCGGAGAACATCGCCATTCATGATTTGCACATGATAAATGTCGAACAGCAGCTTCATGTTGGGCGATCCCACACGCCGTATCAATTCCACGCAAAAATCCACGTCATCGCCAAAATAACCGGGATGCCCTTTCATCGGGTGAGTGTTGTCGCGGCTGTTCAAGTGTTCGAGACAAAGGTAAACCCCTTTCTTCTCCGCATACCCAATCACCTTCTTCCAACATTCCACACAATTGGCGGCGCCTTGCTCGTCGGTGATTCCAGCTTCGCGCATGCCGGTGAAAGTGATGACATTGCGGCATTGCACCGAAGCCGCCAAATCAATTCCCTCCCGCAGCTTTTGCTCGCAGTGTTCGTGATTGGCCCGGTTGAAAGGTCCACGTGCAAAACCATGACTGCCGACCAACGAAATGGCCAGCCCCATCTCCCGCACCTGCGGATAAAAACGGGCGTCAATACCTTCCATCGCCACCAGACCGATATCCTTGCACAGCTTCGCCAACTCCAGTGTCGGCATGGGATTAAAAGTCCAACCCATGATGGATTGTCGAATTCGCCCCTTGCGAATCCGGTAATCCGGTTCCACAAAAGCCCGGGCAGCTGCGCTTTGGGCGATCGCCCGTTGGGAAACACCCGTTAATGCGGCGACGGAAATGACTGCTCCAACCTTGAGCCATTGACGGCGTGCACAGGACGCCGCCTGATTCGTTGCATTGTCGGCCATGCCCTTTTTGTCGCAGGCACAGCCTATTCCGTCAACGCACTTTCGCATCGTCCAGCCGGACACGGACTGGACGAGCGGTGGCTTTCCTTTTATTGTGGGCCGCGCATGATTATTGCGCCTTCACTTCTGGCCGCGGACTTTGGACGCATCCGCACCGAGGTAAGCCGCGCCCAACGTTCCGGCGCGGACTGGTTGCATTTGGACATTATGGACGGGCACTTTGTCCCCAACATCTCTTTCGGACCCGCCATGGTGAAAACCGTTCACTCCCTCACACGTCTTTTCCTCGATGTCCACCTCATGTGCGAACGCCCGGAAATCCTCTTTGAACCGTTTTTGCGCGCGGGGGCCGGTCAGCTCACCATCCATGTAGAGTTGGGCGAAGCCATGGTATCGCAATTACTGTGGAAAATCCGGAGTTTAGGCCTTAAAGCCGGTCTGGCCATCAATCCGCCCACGGCAATGGAACGGGTGCGGCCCCACTTGCGACAAATTGACCTCCTATTGGTGATGACCGTCAACCCGGGCTACGGTGGTCAGGAATTCATTGAGGAATGCCTCCCCAAAATCCAGCAGGCCGACACCTGGCGAAGAGAATTGAATCTCGACTACCGTCTCGAAGTGGACGGAGGCATCAATTACCAAACAGCCGTTGAATGTGCCCGCGCCGGGGCCGACACCTTTGTTGCCGGTACTTTTCTATTTCAACACCGGCAAATGAAGACGGCCGTTCAGAAGCTTCGGCGTCTCACCGCGCAGGCACGTCCAACCGCACCAAGCCGGCAATCCGTGGCCGCCTCCTAAAAGCCACCCTCTCAGGATGCTGGTGTGCTTTGGCTCGGACTGTTTGTCTCCTTGGCGTCTTCCTCAGGGCCTCCGGGCGATGCAGAAACCTTGAGAGCAGTCCCTTCAAAAAACCGGTTGGACCGCGGCAGGAACAGTAATACCGCACACACCACAAACAACACAGCTTGCGGCCAAAAATCCCTCGGTGCTTTCAACACTTGCCAAAAAAGACTGTTCCCAAACCACACCACAAAAACCCACCGCGCCCAGTTGCGACCGTTTAACATGAACAATGCCAAAACCATCATCAACAGCGGCATTGCGTACCGCACATAAAAAACCCACGGCGCACTGACCCGCAGGGATTCGCGCATTTCGGCGTTACCCGGAGCCCAATCGCGCACCACCACCAACAACAGATTCAACAGTCCCAAAGCAAAAAAAATCCAGCACGGCAAACCGACCGTCCACGGCCGCGCCGGATGACTGCCATCCCCCAAAGCAGCATGACAATGCGGACATTCCGGCAACCGGAACCACAGCGACTTTCCACAGGCAGGACATTTCATAAAACACACCCGTGACCTTGGCGGAGCACTTGCTCCACCCTCGACAATCGGGGCGCAAGCTAACGAATTCAACGTTGGAATACAAGCGCCGCGTGGTGCGCTGTGATTCAGAAATAGTTTGTCTTGCGAGCTGTCCTTATGGAGCCGTGTAAAGCAGCCAAAGGCCGCCAAGCATGACCAGGATGCCGCAGGTGGTTTTGAGTACAGCCAGCCCTTTGGATTGTTCGTTCCAATGAAGCAGCCGCTGAACCCACTCGGTGAAAGTGCCAGCCAGCACGATGACTGCGCAGTGTCCAATACCATAGGCCAGCAGCAAGGAAACACCGTAAAGAGGAGCCGACTTGGCCAGCTTGAATGTCACCGCCAACATCGGTGCCATGTACGCAAAAGTGCAGGGACCGAGCGCAATGCCGAAAACCAGGCCAAGGATGAAAGCGGCCAGATAGCCCTTGCGCTTCATCTGCACCGGCCCGGCACCGGAAAAGTTGAGTGGAATCACGCCCACCAGATGCAGCCCCACGACGAAGAAAATAAGGGCGACGAAATAATTTCCATAGCGTCCCACATCGCCCATCATGCGCCCCGCGGCGGCGGTGATGGCGCCGATGGCGGCAATCGTAATCAGAATCCCAACAGCAAAAAGCGTGGCCGTCCAAAAGGCACGCCGGAGGGTCACCTGCCCCTGCTCGCTGATGAAACCGATAATTAACGGAATACTGGCCAGATGACACGGGCTCAGGACGATGCTCAGCACTCCCCATGCAGCAGCAGCGCTCCATGCAACAAGCGGCGCGCCTTCAACGGCCCTGACAAGTCCGGCAAAGAGTTGTTCCATGGTGGGTTATTTGCATTCACCCAATTTGCAGGCCTTGGAAATCTGTTCCGGGGTCAGTTTCATTTTGTCGGCCAGGGCCTGAGCGATGGTGATTTGTCTGCCGGTCATGGCGGGGCGGGCGTCCAGCCATTTCTGCAGATTTTCCTTGTTGACGAAAAAGCCCTGTTTGAAACAGCCGGCGGACACCCATTGGCCTTCGGCATTTTTCTTCTGGCCAAACCATGCCACGGAGGTGGGAGGCTCGATTGAGGCGATTTGACCGTCCAACGTTTTGACGCGAATCAGTTCACCAGTCAGGCCGTCTTTGGCCTCCACTTCAATGTCCTGCTTCAACCTTGCAGCCACACCGAGGGAGCAATGGGTGCAGCATCCGTAGCCGCGTGCGGCTCCTATTTTGACCACGCAGGCATCCTCGGGATAGACGGCGCGGTCACAAAATGCGCAACGGGTGGCCATTTCCTTGGAACGTAAAACCTCCCACGACAAAAGGCTGCCGGGACTGTTTTGCTGTTCCTTGATGGCATCCTCCTTTTTGGCAAAGGCCTTGATGGTGGGGCGGCCCTTGTCATCCATGCCGTACAAGTAGGTTGCCGTTGTGGCCGGGACGGGCTGGCCAGTGGGATAGTCTGTAACGATTGCCTTGGCGTCCTCGGTCCGCGGATCTGCTCCAATGATACTGGAGAAATAAATGAAATAGCAGTGCGGACCGCAAAAGATGCGTTGTTCAGTTTGACCTTTCACAATGGTTTTGGTCTTGGGATGCACATCACCATCACACATGAAACATACGCGGTCACGTGGGCGCGTGTCGGGGGTTACAGGTTCTTCGCGCACAATGCCGGGCGCGCCCTTGCCCCCCACATCCACGCCAAGCTCCTTCCATTTTGCAAGGATGTCCTCTTTTCCAAAAAAGCCGACATGCCGGAACAATTCTCTGCCTTGGGCATCAAAGAATATTTGCGTGGGAATGACCTCGATTTTGTATTTTTTGCCCGCGTCAGGGTTTTGCCAGACGTCAATGAACTCGGTGATGAAGCGGTCAGCGTAGTTGGCTTTGAGGTCGTCCAAGATGGGCTTCATCAACTTGCATGGGATGCATTTGTCGGCCCCAAGGTCCAAAAGCCTTGGGAGCGGAGCTTTGTTGGAGGCTGGGGCAATGGCTCCGGCCGCCATGGGTACTGCGCCCGATTGGCCGGCGGTTGCGGAATTTTTCTTTTTGAGAGTCAAAACACCGACAACGGCAATGGCCAGCAGGGCCACAACGGCAATTTTGGCGGGTGTTTTCATGGCAGGGGTATTGGGTTAGGAGGTTGCCTGTTGCAGGAGGGTTTTGATTTCGGCCACTGTCGGGACTTTCCCGATGACTTTGATGGTGCCATTCACAGCCAGAGCCGGTGTCATCATCACCCCCAACGCCATGATTTGCTTCAGGTCAGTGACCTTGTTTATCTCGGCCTGAATGCCAAGTTCTTTGACGGCTTGCTCTGTGAATTGCGCCAAGGTTTTACACTTTGCGCAACCGGGTCCAATCACAAGAATTTGCATGATGATTTCCTTTCTTTTGAGGTTAAAACAATTGCCCAAAAATCAATCCAGTCACCGTGGCCATCACGACAACCAGCAGCACATAAACAACCACCTTCTTCGTGCCCATGATGCTGCGCAGCACCAACATGCTGGGCAGCGACAACGCCGGCCCCGCCAGCAGCAACGCCAATGCCGGCCCTTTGCCCATCCCGGAGCCGATGAGCCCCTGAAGAATCGGCACCTCCGTCAAGGTGGCAAAATACATGAACGCCCCCACGACGGATGCCATTAAATTGGCCGCCAACGAATTCCCACCCACCGATTGCTTCACCCACTCGGAAGGAATCAGGCCCTCCTCTCCAGGGCGTCCCAGTAAAACACCGGAGATAAAGACGCCCGCGAGCAGCAACGGAAAGATTTGCTTGCCCAACGTCCAGGTGGCCTCCAGCCATTCGCGGCCTTCCCCTTCGTTCCTGTCGCAAAGCACGGCCAAGCCGGCGCACCCGACAATGAAAGGAATCAAGGGTTCATGGGGAAACGCAAAACTCAACACCACCACCGGCAACGCGGCAACTGCGAGTTCCTTCCACTTGAAGCCAAACCAAAGCCCCAAGGTGACGCCCAATCCGGCTGCAAACGCCCCTGTCAACGGCCATTTCCACGCATAGATGTTGGCCCACAGCCCCATTGCCTCGGCGGGTTTGCTCCAATTGGCAAACACCAAGATGCCGACCATCGAAGCGAAAAAGAGCACGTTTTGCCATAGAGGCCGTTTGACCTCGACTTCGGGCATTTCCGCTGCGGCTTCCGCCTTGGCCTCTTCCTCGCGTCGGAACACCATGTGCATCGCCAGACCGATGACAATGCTGAACAATACCGCTCCCACAGCCCTGCCGAAGCCCAACTCAACACCCAAAATGCGCGCGGTCAAAACGATGGCCAGTACGTTGATGGCAGGGCCGGAGTACAGAAAAGCCGTGGCCGGACCAAGACCGGCGCCGCGCTTCCAAATCCCGCCAAACAACGGCAACACCGTGCATGAACACACGGCGAGAATGGCGCCCGAAACCGAGGCCACCCCGTAAGCCAGAGGCTTGCTGGCATTGGGCCCCAAATAACGCATCACCGAGGCCTGATTGACGAAAGTACTGATGCCGCCGGCAATGAACATGGCCGGAATCAAACACAGCAACACATGCTCTTGTGCATACCATTTGGTCAGAGCCAGACCTTCGTAAATGGCGTGGTCAAAACGGGGAACCCCAAGAGGGAGGAAGAACAACAAGACAAACACCGCCGCAAACCCGGCAAGGGTCTTGAGTTCCCGAGAGCCGTTGGCGGTAAGACTGGACATATTCACTGCGCATTTCATAGTTAATTAGCTAATTGGCTAAGTCAATATCAATTTTCCATCTGCAACACATTGGCAAAGTCAATTCCTCGCAAAAATCCTCACCAGTTGCGCTGCACTTGCCAGGGAGGGCGGTTCATCACGACGCCTTGCCCTCGAAATCGCATCGGTACCGGCAACATGGCCTTCAACTTCAACCATTACACATAATTTAGCAATTTGGCTAATTATGTCAAGCCCTGTCATCCACTCCACATTGAAACTGCACCTGTCCTTCTTCTTGGCTCCCCCCCAAGCTGTGCTTTCATGCTGTTTCGGAGGTGATTGACGTCTGCCAACCCCAGGCGTACCCTTGCAGCATGAAACGCTGTCATCTATTAACGCTTATCGGTTTGTTCGTTGCACACACGCTCATGGCCGCCGGCGTGGACTGGTACCGCTGGCGCGGGCCGGACCTCAACGGAATTTCCAAGGAGACAGGCTGGCGTTCTTCCTGGCCTGCCGAGGGCCCCAAGAAATTGTGGACAGCTCAAGTGGGCACCGGCTTTGCTTCATTCTCCGTCAGCGCCAACCGAGTGTTTACCACCGGCAACGCCAACAGCCAGGATACGGTTTATTGCTTCGATGCAGACACGGGCAAAATCCTCTGGCGACACACTCACGCCCACCCCTTGGACCCTAAATACTATGAAGGCGGCACCAGCGCCACCCCCACCGTGGATGGCTCCCGCGTGTACACGTTGAGCAAGCGCGGACACCTGTTTTGTCTGGAGGCCGCCACCGGCAAAGTTATCTGGAGCAAACACTTGACCGAAGATTTCGGCATGAAGATGCCTGAATGGGGTTTTGCAAGCTCCCCACTGGTTTGGGGGGACTTGCTGCTGCTTAATGCCGGCAGCGCGGGACTTGCGGTCAACAAAAACACCGGACAGCTCGCCTGGCAAAACGGCAAGGACATTTGCGGTTATGCATCGGTGGTGCCCTTCCAAGAGGGAGGGGTAACACGGATTGCAGTTCTTGGCGCGAAAACACTTTTTGCCCTTGACCCTCAATCCGGCAAGCAAGCATGGAGTTTTCCGTGGGAAACCAAATACGACGTTAATGCCGCCGATCCCATCATCTCGGGCAACCAGGTATTCTTGTCTTCATCTTACGGAAAAGGATGCGCCCTGATCGAATTCAAACAGGGCAATGTCCGCCAAATTTACGCCAACAAATACATGCGCAATCATTTCAACACCTGCGTCTTGATAGACGGGCATCTTTACGGCACCACTGGTGAATCCGGGCAGGCCAGTTATTTAATGTGCATGGAATGGGCCACCGGCAATGTCAAATGGCAGGAGCGCTCCGTCGGTTTGGGGGCTTTGATGGCCGCCGATGGCAAATTGATTGTGCAAGGGGAAAAAGGAGAACTTCTCATTGTTCAAGCCACACCCGAAAAATTCACCCCGCTGGTACGCGCGCAAGTTTTGAGCGGAAAATGCTGGACCACACCGGTGCTTTCCCAAGGCCGCATTTACTGCCGCAACGCAGCCGGCCAGGTGGTGGCCTTGGATGTGCGGCAATAAAGCCTCCCCTGCCCAACATCTCTGACATTCACCCCGAGCCTCGAAAATCAACCAACATTACCATATGAAAAAGACCGTTGTTCAGACGGCGATTCGGCCTTTGCCCATGCCGCGTCTTGTATCACTCATCGCTTTGGTGAGCGCTGGACTGTTATTTCCCCTGGCAGCCCACGCTCAAAGCGGGCCGGTGGATGCAGAGGGCTTTACGCTGCTTTTCCGGGAGGAAGGCGTCCCGAAAGGCTGGAAAGTCACCCAATGGAATGATTTGGCCAAACCCGGTCCCACAGGGGTTGTGTGGCGGGTGGAGCAAGGCATCCTGCACGGCAGCACCACGCGGGGAACATGGTTGATTAGCGAGCGTCAATTCACCAACTTCATTCTCGAATTCGAATTTAAACTCGGCGAAACCGGCAACAGCGGTTGTGCCCTGCGGGCTCCGCTTTACGGGGACCCTGCTTTTGACGGCATGGAGCTTCAAATGGCCGACCTGCGTTACAATCCCGAGGCCAAGGATTCAGAGCTGACCGGTGGGTTGTATCGGGCCGTGGCCCCGCGCAAGCAGGTGTATCGCCCCACTGAATGGAACAAATACCGCATCACACTGCGCGGCTCCCATCTGCACGTCATCCTCAACGGTGAGGTGATTCAAGATTTGAACCTTGATGAACAAAACCAGGAAGTCAAACGCCACGACGGCACACTGGCGCCCCCCATCAAAGACCGGCCCAAATTTGGCCACATTGGTTTTCAGGAACTCAGCCGCGGCGGAAGCCACGTGCAGCTCCGGAATGTTCGTTTGAAAGAGCTGCCGTGACTCCCGCCGTTGCGCTGGCCCTCATCAAACTAGTCCTCGCGCACCAGCCGGAAGAACTGAGGCGGAGTGCCCGGTGTCGGCGTTACTCGGAATACACGCCGGCCGTTTTCCCAATGGATACCTTGAGTCACCGGCTGCCAGTTGGCTTGCGGCCCAAGCACCGGCGAGACTTGCAGCGTCAGCGCTTCGTGATCCGGCCACACGATTTCCACAGCACCCTGCCGCTTGCCCGCAACCATCGAGACCGGTTTCGGCCCGAAGACAGGCAACAAGCTTGAGCCGGGAACTTGCGGCAATCCCAGCAAGGTGGTGGAAAGGTTGGCGCAATCCCCGTTGTACAACGGCAGCAAGACCCTGGTTTCATTGTAATTGTAGCGCGCCGTGCCCGGGTCGGCGCGGTTGCTGAAGAGTTGGTATGGGTCGCCCCCCGCCGGAATGCCCGCTCCCCAGAAGCACAAGGGGATGGAGTAAATGGTGGGGTTGCTCGGGTCCCCGTGACCAATGCCGGTGCCGCCGTGATCTGCAGTGACGATGACCACCGTTTGTGCTCCCACTTCGGGATTGGCCTGCAAGGCATCCAACAACCGTCCGAGTTGCACATCCAAATTGCGCATTTGATTGCTGTACGTGGCAGACCCCCACCCCGATTGATGACCGTATTGGTCCAATTCCGTCCAGTGCATGAAGGTAAATGACCACAAATTGGTGGCTGCGATTCTCGGCACCAATTCATCCACCAACGCCGAGCTGGGGCCGTAGTTGCCGGAGTTCACTGACGACAGCAACCGGTCAATCTTGTTGCTCCCGTTATCCGAGCCAACCACATCCGCTCCGCCGCCAGTGCTCCAGCTCCGGGCCAGGAACGTCAACGATTGCTTGCTATATAGGAAGGCCGTGCTCAGGCCGTAGTCATGCGCCACATCAAACGGGCTGGCCTTGTACGGCACGGCGGTGTTGCCGGTCACGTGGATGGTCAATCCATTGTCCGAGTTGAACGTTACCCCGTGATGCGTGGTATTGTCCCAACCCTCCGGCTGGCTCACCGGGCGCCCCGTCAACATCGTCGAATGATTCGGCACCGTTTCCGAAGCTGTGTAGTCATTCCGTGCATTCAGCGTCGAGCTGCCTTCGGTAAACAGGCGTGTGAAGTTCGGAAAATACTCCGAAGCGTGATGGATGTAATTGGAGAGATAGTACGCCCCCAATCCGTCCACACTAATCAAGATGACATGCTTCACCGCAAACGGCCCCGGCAATCCCGGCTCCACGCTATAGGTCCATTGCCCACCGGCAAAAGCATTGGGCGGTGTGGCCACATCGCGTATGCCATGCCCTGCCACCCAGGTCACGCTCACCGTGCCTGTACCCACGGCAGGCAAAACAAACTCATACGGTCCGGCACCGCTGCCGCTCACCGCCACAGCAGGCTGATTATTTACGCGCAAATCGGCGGCATCCACACCCGTCACCGGTTCATCAAAAGTCACACGGATGCGTTTCAAAGAACGCACTCGCAGACCGTCGCCCGGGTAAACACTGGCCACCGAAGGCGGCAGGTTGTCGCTGGTCAGGTAACTCCATGAAGCCCCGGGTGCCGTTGCATTGAATGGATTGGGAGTGGCTGCCAAGTCTCTTATGCCATGATTGGCCGCCCAACTCACCGTCACCACCGAGGCATTCGGTTGCGGGAAGGTGAACGTGTACACTGCATTGGAGCCGGTCACCGTGCTCGCACGACGGCCATTGATGAGTAAATCATTGGCTGTAACCCCGCTTACAGGTTCACTAAACGTGACTGTAATTTGAGTGAGTTCCGCCACGGTGGTATTGGGAGGCGGCTGAATACTGGCCAAAACAGGCGGCGTCAAGTCCACCAAGGTGTAATTCCACGAATGTGCCGGCCATGTAACATCCAATCGGTTGGGCGTTGCCGCAAAGTCCCGAATCTGATGACCCTCGGCAAATCGCACTGCCACCAAGCCGTAAGCCGGTTGCGGGAAGGTAAACACATATTGTGCGCCTCCTCCAACAACCGAGGTTGCGGGTATGTCGTTGACCAGCAAATCCGCCGCCTGTACCCCTTGGACCGGCTCTGAGAAGGTGACGGCAATCTCATTCAAAGCCCCCAGCGTGCTGCCGCCCGATGGCGTCACTGACACCACATAAGGCAGGTCTGGATTAAGCAGCACATGCTGCCACGTCCCGCCGCTGAACGGTTTGGGCACCAAATCCAAATCCACGATTCCATGATTATCCGCCCAGCGGACAGTCACAGGCCCGTAAGGCGGTTGCGGGAAGGTAAATACATAAGTGCGATTGGTGGTTTCCACCACCGCCGTGGCCGGTTGATCGTTGATGAGCAGGTCCGCAGCATCCACACCGCTGACCGGCTCGCTGAACACCACTGTGATATTGCTCAGGGCAAACAGATAAGTGGCGTCGGGCAGCCGCTGCACCAACCGCGGGGCTTCCAACTCTGTATTGGGAATGTAAGTGAACAGCTCCGCATTGAAACAGAAGTCGCTGCTGGCGGAGAGGGATTCATTCAAGGCATGAACGGCGATGATGTTGGTGCCGGCCTGCAAGTATTGGCGCGGGTCAAGCAGGACGTGGTTGGTATAGGGGAGTCCTGTTTGTTCAAAGATGGCGCTGGAGGCTGTGGCATAGTAGCCCAACTCGCCGGCGGGTACGTTGTAACGCAACACCTCCACGCCGTTAATCCACACCACCATGCCGTCATCCATGATGGCCCGCAAATACAGGTTAGTGACAGCCGCGGGGTTGACCACCACAAAGGGGCGACGCAGATAAATGCTGGTGTAGTTGGAGCGCATGTCGTCCAACGACGTGTAAGCCGGGACACCATTGGAGTATGGGTCTCCATAGAAGAACGGGGCGGGGGCATTTGACCACCCCGAATCATCAAATCCCAACAGCCGCCATGCGTTGGTGGGATTAGAGGCTTCCTGCGTGCCCTTGACGAACAACCACATGCTATTAGAGGGAATCAAGATCGTCTTGGCATCCAAGGTGTAACTCCACGTGGCGCCGCTGCCCGTACGGTTGAAGTTGTTGGGCGGTGTGGCCTGATCCGTTATTCCATGCGTCAACGCCCATGAAATGTTCACCGTGCCGGAGGCCGGTTGCGAGAAGAAGAAGGTGTAATTGGTCAAATTTTGCTGCTGCACATCATATGCAGGCGCTCCATTCACCAGAAAATCCGCAGCATCCACACCCGCCACCGGCTCGCTGAAAGTCACGGTGACTTGGGTCAGATTGGTCAATGACGCCCCGGCCGGCGGTGTTTTGGCAATCACCGTAGGCGGCGTCAAATCAGCCAGTACATAATCCCAGGTGGCCCCGGCGCTGTACTCGTAGAACTCCAGCCGAATGGGCCATCCGAGGTCCGTGATACCATGGTTTTCATCCCATTGGACGCCAACGTTGCCGAAGGGCGGTTGCGGGAAGTAAAACACGTAATTGGAGCCGCTGCCGGTCATGTTGGTTGCCGGCACACCGTTGATCAACAAATCCGCAGCATCCACACCCGTCACCTTTTCAGTGAATACCACTTGGATGCGGGTGAGATTTGTGACGGTGCCCGGAGGCGGATACACAGCCGCCACCGTGGGCGGTAATTCGTTGGGTGGAGGCACGGTCATAACAAATGACACCGGCGCCGAAGTACTGCTGGCACCGCTGGCTGCATGGGCCACGGCCCAAACCACATTAGTGCCAAAGGCTGCATTGGTCCAAGCCCATTGATAAGGGGCGCTGGTCGCGCTTCCCAACACCTGATCATTCCCCACGAAATCCACCCGGCTGATGGCATCGTAAGCCAGCGCTTCTGCTTGCAATGTGACCGTTAACGGCCCCTCCTCCGTCCATCCATTGGTGGGGGCCGTCAGCCACACCAGCGGCGCCGGTCCGCCGGACTCCTCCAACATCACCGCCACCGGCGCGTAGGTGATGGGCGATGGGGTCTGGCCGCCGGGCACGGGGCCAGTGTAAAGGCGCGACACAAGACGAATTCGCCCATTGGCGGATGGAACAATCTCTTCCCAACCCACGACATCACCCGTGCGATTGTCCCCCACAGCCATGGCCGCTTGATGCCCTTGCAACGCCAGCGGATACTGCGCCGACGTCAATACATTGGCCGTGTGCGCGTTTAAAAATGCAGTCGCATCCTCGATCGAGAACAACGTCCACCAATGGGCGTAACTCGCGTTACCCCCCACCACCGTGGCGCGCAACCGATATTTTCGAGCCGGATTCAAGCCGGTGAATTCATGGACCACCTGGCTTTGGCCGTACATCAAAATGCCGTTGTCACCGTAATACGTCCCAAAGTCCACATAAGGCCCGAAAATTTGGTAAGCCGGTGTGCCCGGAGGTGGCGCCCCGCATTGTGTGGTGGCAATCGCCTGCTGGGCTGAGACCTGCAAGCGCGCCGTCAGCGGCGTGCCGGTATTTACATCCCAAAGTGGACCAGCCGACATCGCGCCTCCCACACGGCCAAACGGCGTGTAAAATGTGGCATATGGATGTGTAGCAGGCCCGGGCTGCTGGTCATTAACCGCCCGCCAACCACCGCCTCCCGGAGGAAACACCGCCACTTGCAAATCCATCGAGGCGCCCCGCCCACCCGCATCGTCCTCCGCCACTACCGTCAGCTTGTGAACACCTGCCGGCGGTTGAGACCATACGTAATTCAGCCGGTTGCCCTCCACCGTAGTCACCAATTGTTCATCAGCATACAACATCATCCGCACCACAGAGCCGTCTTCGTCAGTCGCGGTGGCCTCCACAGTCACATCCTCGCCCAACAAGAGCTTGCTCGCTGCCGTAGGTTGAAGCACGGTGACTTCGGGCAATTTGTTGCGCGGGATGAACGGCACACCCCACAATTCCAAATCAAAACTCATGTCCGAACTCGTGCTGGAACTCTGGTGCACTTCCACCGCGACCACATTCCGCCCTGGGACCAAAAACGAAACAGGGACAGTGGCCGGGAAAAACTGGGCCCCATCGTCCTGTGCATTGTTGGCGGCCGTAGTGTACGTGATGGTCCCGGCAGGCATGTTGAAACGTGCAGCCTCTTCCCCATTAATATAAACCACCGCCCCGTCATCGCGCTGCACCAACAAGTAAAGATTGGTAAATACGGCCGGATCAGCCACCGTAAATGCACGCCGGAAATAAGCGGTGATATAGTAATTACCTGCCGGGCCTCCGTTTATTTCCGTAGCTTCGTCCCCATCCCCATATCCCAGTTGCGCCGGACCGCTCGCCCACGCACTGTCATCGAAATTCGGTTCACGCCAAGCGGTCCCCTGGTCAGTGCCGTTGTCGAGGTACTTCCACACGGAATTTCTGGCTATGAGCCGATAGGCCACACCGATGAGCACCGGCGTGCTGGTGTAGCGGCGGCCCAATTCGTCTGTGCCTACGGCAATCAATTCATGCACGCCTGAGGTAACGTTGCTCCAAACACCCGAAAACGGCGCTGTATCATCCCGCGCAATCCATTCGCCATTCACGTAAAAATCCACATTCGTCATCACGCCTTCCGGCAGCAGCGCCAGGGCGTTAATGGTAATCGGGTTGGCGCTCAGGTACGTTGTCCCATCGGCAGGTGAGGTGATGGTCATACCCAAGTTGGCCACCAGTATTCTCACCAGTGCAGAACTGCTCCGCTGTCCCAGGCTGTCCACCACCACCGCTGACAATGTGTTGCTCCCAGGGGTGGATGCTTCTAGTTGAAACTCGTAGGGTGTTTCGGTGTCCGTTCCTGCCAGTTCTCCATTAAGATAAACCTCCACCCGTTCAATAAAACCCACGGCAGCCGTGGCCGTTACCGACACCGGGATGATGTTACCCGTCATAAATGCGGCATTATTGGTGGGACTCACCAACGCAACGGTGGCCGGCATGCTTAAATTGAGCACATACGTACCCGATGCGGGTGGTGTGCCAAAGCCAGGCGCCCCAGCCAGTTGGATTTGATACTCAGTCCCGGCGACGGCGGTGAAGGTCACCAAACTTACATCCGAGTAACCGGGAGCGTTGTCATTGGAAGCCACTTGCGTCAAAGCATTCACCGCACTGCCGGTGAACACGCTCAGAATAGTGTTGAAACTGCTGCCGAAAGTATCCACCCGCACTGAACCATTGGTAGGAGCCACAAAACTGAACCAAACGGTGGCTCCCCGTTGAAAGAATCCCGTCCCTCGTGGTTCCCCATTCTCCACCGTCGCCCCCACATTCGAACCGCTCACCGTCGCCGGCAGACTCAGGCGAGTCCGGTTGACAAAATTGTCGTTGGCCAACGGGTCAATAATAAATTCCATGGTGTTGGTGGCGGAAACGCGTTGGCGTCCCAAGCTGTCCGTTGCCACTGCATACACCGTATGCGTTCCCAATTGCCGGTTTGAAACCACCATGGAATAGGGTGCCGTAGTATCCACCCCAAGAGAAACACCATCAAAAAAGAATTCCACCCGCGACACCGTCACCGGCGGCAAAACCGTCGCATTCACTAAAATGGAATAAACGTTGTTGGTCGCCACGCGCTGACCATTGGTGGGACTGGTTAAAGTAACGTTGAGCGGATTTTCCCGAATTAGGATGATATTGGTGGACGAATAAGCCATCTGGGTGGTGGGCGAGCTATCCACCGCATACACATGGCATGTATAGCTCCCCACAGGCAACACCCCCAAGTTTAACTCATAAGGCGCAGCAGTCACCGTGCCCGCAAGCGAAGCATTGGTGAAAAAGTTGATGGTGTATGGTGGAGTCCCACCCCCGGCTTCAACCTGCAACAGCAAAGAGGCTCCGTAATTCAAGACCGTCCCATCCGCAGGACTTAATTGCACCGCCAATGGACCCGAAATATTGATGCGATGGATGGCCGAAAAACTTTCCCACCCACGCGCATCCCGTACTCGTGCCTGCACAGTGTGCTCTCCAACAAACAACCTGCCCAAATTCGCGGAAAACGGAGGCTCCGTGACCGGCGCACCTACAGGCTCGCCGTCCACGAGAAATTGCACGCTGTACGGCAATGTACCTCCGCTCACTGACGCTGATGCGATGACATTGAGTTGATAATCCACTGTCGCACCATCCGCCGGCGCCGTCAGAGTCGCCACAAGAGCCGGCAACACAGTAATGGTGTTTGTGGCAGAAAAGGCAGTCTCCCCGCCTTGATCACTTGCTCTCACGTACACCCGATGTATCCCCACGTTCAAACCGGTAATATCCAATGCAAAGGGGGCGGTGCCAAGCGGCGAGCCGTACGGTGCATCATCCACAAACCATTGCACCGAGTAGGGAGGCGTGCCGCGTACCACCGTCGCTGTGGCCCCCACCGCCGTGCCACTGGCCACCACCAGCCCGTTGGTGGGACTGAGAAGTGCACACACCAAGTTGGTGGACTCCGGCAAACCCGCAGTCACTTGCAATGAAAAATCATCAATTTGATGCCCCGAATCCGTCGGATTGCCCGTCGCATTATCATCCGCCCACAGCAAATACAACGTGGCTCCATTGGTCCATTCAATCGCCAAACGTGCACTCATCGTTGTGGCGGCCATTTCATTGGCTGTAGTGTTCAAAGCGGGCACATTCACCCAACTGTTCGCCAAACCGCTCAAACTATAATAAACACGGGTGCCACGACCGCTTTCCTCCGCCACCCCACCACCGGCAATGGTGAGCCGGTACGACACCGTAACTTCCGTGGCGTTGGTGCCCGTGGCGTTGACAAAGCGCCCCATCAATACGCTGTACCGGTTGCCCGTGGGGCGCAGGTGCAGGTACTGACCGCCGGAACTCCACACCGCATTGGCATTGGCCGCAGGTGGGTTACCGCTGTCCGCCGCCAACCCGGCCGTCACGCCCGCCGCAGTGATGTTGGCAGTCACGTCGGCATCCATCTCATAAGAATCATTTGCACCACCAGCCCGGCTGGACGTGGACCAATCTGCCGCTGCCGGTTGGGTCTCGAAACGACTGAAGTATCCACCATTGGCGGCCACTTCCGCCCCGGGCAACCAATGCTGCAAAGCCAGAGCGACGATCGCAATGGGTAGAACAACGGGTAGAAGAGCGCGCGTTTTCATAACTTGAATGCATAAAACAGTGGCAACTAACCGACCATTTCCCTGATGTGGAACATCCCAAACCTACCATTCAGTAGAATACCGTCTCGCTTGTTGTTCGATGGCAACATGCCACAAGTTCCCATCAAGGGTTGTTGATGAAATAAGACGCTGATCTCCGGTCGCAGGTTACACCTAAAGGACACTTGTTTGCGCCGCCCCCCATTCCCGTTTTCAAACGGCAATTAATTGCCATGTTTCTTGCCAAGCTCGCATGAATTTATATACTGCCCCCTGTATTCAATGTTTGGGCCAATTGAACGATGTATTGCGGGATAAACCATGGAAATTAAACGCGCTGTCATCACCGCCGCCGGACGCCATCAAAGCACACTCCCCCTGCAAACACTGGTGGACCGCCACGGTCAAACCCGCACCGCCCTCGCCATCTTGTTGGAGGAAATCCAACAGGCAGGCATTTCCGAAGTGGCAGTGATCGTGCCTCCGGGCCAGGCCAACGCTTTTGCCACTGCCGCAGGCTCCGAAGGCCGCGGCCTGGTTTTCATCGAACAATCCGAGCCCTTGGGCTATGGTCATGCCGTCTGGTGTGCCCGCCAATTCACAGGTAATCAACCTTTCCTGCTCCTCGTGGGTGACCACCTCTACGTCAGCGGCCAAAAGAAATCCTGCGCGCAACAATTGGTGGAAATTGCCGCAGCAGAAAAATGCGCCGTCTCCGCCGTCCAACCCACCCATGAAAGCAAATTGCCTTACTATGGCGCGGTGGGAGGCCGTCTGGCAGGCCGCCGCGGCCTCTATGAAATCACCGACGTCATCGAAAAACCCACCCCCACCGAGGCGGAACAACACTTAATCGTCCCCGGTCTCCGCGCGGGCCATTACCTTTGCTTCTTCGGCATGCACGTCCTGACCCCCATGGTCATGAACTTGTTGGACGCCCTCGTCCAAAAAGGTCAGCCCCCCGTGCAACTTTCCACTGCCCTGGCCCAATTGCCCGGCCACGAACGCTATTTGGCCGCCGAACTCACCGGCCGAAGGTTTGACATCGGCGTCAAATATGGTTTGCTCACCGCCCAACTGGCTCTCGCGTTGGAAGGGGATGATCGCGAGGAAGTTTTGACCATGTTGGTCGAATTACTCGCGCAGCGAGCACACTAACCCCACCGGCAACGACCGATTGGCATGTTTATCGTCGCATGGCCTGTAATTAAAAAGGCCATTGATGCTTCAGGCCAATTCCAAACAGGCCGATAAATTAGTTATGCTGCATAGCCAATGATTCATTCCTGGCGCCATACCTCGCCAATGGCTCGCTTGAGGTTTGCCGATGCCTTGCCGGCAATCCAGGCCCTTTTCTTGACCTTTTGGCTGTTGGGACCAAGCTTGATTTACGCCGCCTTGGCCCCCCCGCAACAACTCTCCGATTATGAACATCGGCATTGGGGCGTTGCACACGGGCTGCCCCATGCCACCGTCCGGGCCATCGAACAAACGCCCGATGGTTACTTGTGGGCAGCTACTGAATACGGTTTGGCCCGGTTTAACGGTGAGCGCTTCCATGCGTTCACACCCAGAAACGAAAATGCTTTGATGCGTCCCTTCCTGACGACGCTCGCCCTCGGCCCCAACGGCGCGCTCTGGATGGGTAGTGAGGGGGGCGGCTGGATTATTTATGAAACAGGCACTTTTCAAACCATTCAATCCTCTCAAGGTTTGGCAGGACTCGCTGCACGTGGATTTATCCCCCGAAATTTGGGAGGCTTCTGGATTGTTTGTGACCGCGGAGTCAATCTTTGGACCACCAATGGACTGAACACTTACACCATTGCCGGCCTGCCCACCAACGTTGTCATTTGGTGCCTCCTTGAAGACCGCCACCAAAACCTTTGGCTCGGCACCGACCGAGGACTATTCGGCCCCATCCATCCCCAATCTCCTCGCGTAATCACCACCCCCCTCCTGACTGCGCGACAAGTTTTTACAATGGTGGAGTTAACCAATGGGCAGTTGCTCGCAGGCACCGACGAAGGATTATTTGATATTCCTCAGAGCCAAAGCCGATCCATCGCAAATAAAATCAATGCTCTGGGCAACAAACGCGTACGCGCACTTCATGCCGATCGCCATGGAACCGTTTGGGTGGGCACCACTACCGGCCTCTTTCGGCTCCGCGAAGGCAAGCTCATTGAAGAGGAAGAAATCCATTCCCTCCGCAACACCTCCATCTTTGACTTTTTCGAAGACCGCGAGGACAACCTTTGGATTGGCGCCGGCAATGGATTGCACTGCCTCAATGAACGCGCCTTCACCACAATCTCTGCACGAGATGGTCTGACAGACGAAGAAATCATGACCATCACCCAAACCGCCTCCAATCAATTTCTCTTGGGCTCAGTTAAGGGTGAAGTTTTTCTTTTGGAAAACGACCACCTCCGCCCCCTTCCGGAATATGCCCGCTCATCCATGATAACGGCCATTTTTTTGGACCGCAAAGGCCGGTGGTGGATGGGTTCCCGCCGGGATGGGCTGCTTTGCGATGACCACGGGCAATTGACCCGCTACGGTTTGGGCCATGGATTGCTCTCACTCAACATTTTTGCCGTAACCCAAGACCTCCAAGGAACCCTCTGGGTGGGTACAGACAAAGGACTGAACCGCCTGGAGGGCGATGGCTTCACACCGGTTCACCTGCCTTTGACCACCAATCAAGCCCAGCCCGTCATCCGCTCCTTGTTTGCGGCGGAAGATGGTTCCTTGTGGATAGGCACCCAGGAAGGTCTGCTGCATTTGCAAACCAACCAATCCCCAATAAATGTCCGACCCCAAAAAATCCCCACCACCATCGTTTATCATATCACTCAGGACAAAAAGGGGCACCTCTGGTTGGGCACTTCCCACGGCATTTTTTGCCTTTTGGATGGCGAATGGCGGCAATTCAAACCCCTGAGCGGCTTCCCCACTTTTCACGCCTACTGGCTCGCTCATGACGAGCAGGGGTTCACCTGGATGTCCACGCCTTGGAGCATTTTCAGAGTGGAAACCGCCGATATCTTCGCCTTCTGGCGTGGAAAGAAAAACATCCCCACCCCCATCATGTTCACGCAATCCGATGGCTTGCTGGCCATGGAATGCCTGGGCGGCCGCCAATCCGCCGGTTGTCAAACGATGGATGGACGGCTGATTTTCCCCACCCGCCGCGGTCTGGCCATCGCCAATCCCATCAACTTGCTCCATGCCTTCCGGCCACCTCGTGTGGTGATTGAGCGCATCCGCGTCAATGGACGGGATTACCCCATCATGCCAAGCTTGGAGCTTCCCCCCGGCTCCCGGATCCTTGAAATTGACTTTGCAGGCTTGAGCTTTCGTAACCCTGAAAAAGTGCAGCACCGCTACAAACTCATTGGCGTGGATGACGAGTGGAACGAAGCCTACCACCGGCACAGCGCCACCTACGCCAACCTGTCCCCCGGCCGTTATGAATTCCGTGCGATTGCCGACGATGGACATGGAGCGTGGAGTGCCGCCGGGGCGGCGGTGGAACTTCTCATCAAACCTTACTTTTACCAAACGGCCTGGTTTTACTGTGGCTTGGCTGCGTTTGCAGGTCTGGGCATTTATGGTGGCCATCGCTGGCGGTTGCGAATTCTCAGAAAACGCAACCAAATCTTGCGCAATGAATTGATGCAGCGCACACGGGAGTTGGAAAAAACCATGGCGGAACAATTACGACTCGAACAAGCCGCTCTGGACCGCAAACAGGAACAGACCATCAGCCAATTGGCCGCCGGCATGGCCCATCACCTCAACAACCAACTCCAAGCCATCAAAACCTGTGCCAGCATCTTGCAGGACGAATCCAACGCCCCATCCGAAACGCTTGAATTATTGTCCCTCATCCATGAGGCGGTGGACAAAAGCGCCCGCATCGTGGACCTCATCTTGAGTTACGGCCAGCGTCATTGGTTCGACCTGCGCTACATCAACCTCCACGATTTTCTCCCCGGTTTCGTGAAACGGTATGGCAGCGACCGCGTGCAGTTGCGCTGGCTTGGTGAAGTTCCCGAAGTCACCGCCGATCCGGACATCCTTAAACGCGCCTTGACTACCGTTTTAAACAACGCTTTGGAATACAGCCCGCCCAAGACTCCTGTCATAATGATTGTCCGGCAAGTTCATATGCCCAACCCGGATGCCAAATCGAGTTTACCCACAGAGTCCCCGGAAATCATCCCGTTGGTTCAAATTCAAATCATGGATGAAGGAGCCGGGCTTTCCCCCGAGGTCAAGGCCAACCTTTTCAAACCTTTTTTCACCACCAAAGATGTCGGCCAGGGCATCGGTCTCAATCTGGCTTCCGCTTATGGTGGATTCAAACAAATGGGAGGCTGGATTGAAGCCGACAATCGCCCCGAAGGCGGCTGCTGTTTCAGCCTGTATCTGCGCCTCGCGTCCATTTTTCCCCTCAGGCACAAACCCGAGGTTGAAAAAACCTCACAAAGCCATCAAAGGCAGGCTGAAAGCACTTGAAGCAAATCGAACAGCTTGAAGTCTCTTGAAGCCGGTAATTCCTCTTGCATTCAAAAAAATGGTGCGCGCTGGAGGACTTGAACCTCCGACCTCTTCCGTGTGAAGGAAGCGCTCTTCCACTAAGCTAAGCGCGCACACCAGCCCGGACCGGCAAAGCACTCGGTCCGAAAACCGGCGCCAAATTAGGCTTCCTCCGGCCTGCTGGCAAGCCTTTTTGCACGAGTTATCGTGCGCATTTCAAGCCGGAGCACACCAGCGGTAGTCACACATCTCTGATTTAAGGTATGTAAAGGCGGTAGAACCGGTTGGTGGGCGATGGTGCCGGGTCGGTGAGTACGGCGGGGCGGTTGGTTGGCTCTGGAGGCAAGTTGGTCAGCAACTGCCATGTCCCCTGCCCCACTGAATCCCGGAATTCGAGCCGATAGGTACGGTTGGAAACGGCCAAGAAGTGCAGCACGGGTCGGCCCTCCATAATCACCGCTTCCAAAGCCAGCACACTTGACCGGTTCTGGGGATCTGTTCCCGCCAGGAACTCCTGCATGTTGCTATGTCCATCACCGTCGCTGTCCACGTTGGCGTCATTCGTCCCCACCGTCAGGCCATTTTCGCGCTCCCAATCATCCGGTAGTCCGTCTTGATCGGAATCCACCGGACCTTCGCCAATGGTCAAAGAGGCCAGACGGCTCGTGAAGGTACCGACAACATTGGTCACCACAAGGTAATACGCACCCGCATCGGCAGTTTGGACGTTGGAAATGACCAACACGGAGTTGGTCTCACCCGCAAGCAAAACATCTGGAGCACGCCACCATTGAAATACCAAGGGCGCCTGGCCGCTGGCCACAACAAACAATCGCGCAGTCTGACCGGGCGTCAACGTCAAGTCCTGTGGTTGTAGCACCAACCCGGGCGGCATGAGCAGGCTCAACCATGCCACCCCGCTGGTCACCGCACCGTAGGGGTTGCTCACCACCACGCGGTAGTCCCCTGCGTCACTGCTTTGAGCGGCAGCCAATACAAGAGTGCTGTTGGTCGCCCCCTCTATGGGTGTCATGAAAGTCCGGTACCATTGATAGGTCAATGGTTGTGTACCGCTCGCGTTCACGCTGAACACCACCTCCGCACCCGCCACCACCTGCGTGCTGACAGGCGAAGCAAGCAAGGTGGGTGGCAGCGGAGCTTCCAGATAAGCCGCCTCACTGGTGACCACACCCGAATGGTTGCTCACCACCACCCGATACTCGCCCAATTGGGCCAGGGCAATGTTGGTCAACACAAGCACCGTGTTCGTACCGACAGCAAGCCGGTTGGTTTGATTGAACCACCATTGGTACGACATGATTTCGCTGCCGGCGGCGGCCACGTCAAAAATCACCGTGGCACCGAGGTTGGTCAGCACGCTTTGAGGTTGTCGTGTGATGGACGGAGCCTGAGGCTGGTCCACCACCGTGAGTTGGCACGAAAACGCGGCTGTTGCGGCGGTGTTCGCCGAATTGGTGACAAGTACCGTGTAAGTGCCGGCGTCCGAAGTTTGCACATTGGTGAGCACCAACGTGGAGGCCGTTTTACCGGGCAGATTGTTGCCGTTGAACTGCCATTGATAACGGCCATTCCCACTGGGGTTGGCGGCAACGCTGAACACCACCGTGCCACCCACATGCGCGGTCTTGTCTCCGGGCGGGTCCACCACCAAAATTGTCGCAAAGGTGTGGAACAGCGCGTTGGTGCGGACCACATTGGTCACGCCGCAACGATACAACCCACCTTGATAAAGTTGGATGTTGGAAATCACCAGCGTCGGGCCGACTTCGCCCCACTTGGTGATGTCCACGCCACTCCGGTTCCAAACATAACCTTTCGGTTCGGTGCCGGAGAAGCCGGCGGTGATGGTCAAAGTCCCGCCCACACGCACCAACTGCCCGGTAGGCGTGAGTGTCACCGCTGGTGGCGCTGCTACCAACAGATTGGCAGGAGCGCTGGGCACCGTGCCCAGGGCATCGGTGGCCAACAACCGATAAACACCCGACTGCGCCTCCTGCAAATTGGTCAGCGACAAAGTCGGGCTGGTAGCACCGGGCAAGTCATTTCCATTCCACTGCCATTGATAGGCTACCGGTCCATTTCCGGTGGCTTGGGCGGCAAGTGTAAGGTTGGTGCCCACCAATGCCACGCCGCCACGCGGTTGGGCGGTGAACGTCGCCGCCTGCCAAACCGTCAACCGCGCCACAGCACTTTCTACTGCGCCTCCCGGCCCCAGTACCACCACCTGATAATCGCCGGCTTGGGAAGGTTGAACGTTCTCCAAGACCAGCGTGGAGTTAGTTGCACCGGCCAGCGGATTACCATTGAACCGCCAATGATACTGCAATGGCCCTTCACCGGTGGCGGCCACCTGCATGGTAACTGTTTCATGCATCCACACCGTCTGGTTGGTGGGTGATTGCGTGATGATTGGCGCAGTGCCAGCACTGAAAGAGCGGCCTGCCGTCGGAGCGCCTGCCGTCCAATTGGCCACGTCGTTTCCGTAGCCGGCCACATCAATGCGCTGCAGAGAAAATCCCGCAGAGTCCGCAGCCTGTGGCCACGGTGGATTGTCCGAATAACGCACCTTGTCCACCAAAATCCGGTCCGGCTCGCCGGTAGTGGCGTCCAACGGTCCGGGGCGTGTCAATTCTACGCTTTCCCCGGAATTGTCCAGCTTGCCAGCGTATGGCCCAAAGATGGGCACATCCGCAGGCACACGGTAGAAACTGCGGAATTGCTCAAGCAATACGTACTCGGTGGCCGGGTCAAAGCTCACCACCAACAAATGCCCTTGCGGCGGCAGGATGACGCCGGTGGGGAACTCATAATCCACAGCATCGCGCAACTGCCATGTGAGTGATGGATAGGCGGGGTTGAACAACCAAACCGGTTGATCGGTGATGTTGCGCAATTCAATGAACTCCATCTCCTTGTTGTCCCGTCCGTCCGCATAATCCGGCGGATGATACATCACCTCACTGATGACCACCGGACCGATAATCGGACCGCTATTGGTGGCACCAAAGGTCATGCTCTTCTGGGCAACCAGATGGTCATTGCCGGTGCTAATCACATGCCGCCCGAAAGATACATTTTGATCCGACGGCCCAAAATCAAACCCGTGATAATACCCCGTTAGGCGCCCGCTGGCGTCAGCGCTGAAGAGATACACTTCCTCACCCTCGCCGCGGAAGGCAAACCCCCGCGGGTCGGTGGGCTGGTTGAAGTCGGCCTCCGTGACAACCAAAAAGCCCCCGGGCGGAATGATGGTATTGGAGGGGAACTGATATTTGTAAGGTTGATTAAAGTTGTCGCTCAACCACCAATAACTGATGTCCGCCGGAACTTCATTGGGATTGTGCAGCTCCACCGCATCGGTCAATGGCGGCAGGGCTCGTGAGAGCACTTCGTTCACCACCACCGGCACAATGGCAGGCGGCGCCGAGTCCGCACCGCCAGGAGACCCTCCAAACTGCGAGCTGAGGCGCCAGCCGGCAGGATCATTGTCAGGCATATTGGTGCCCGCCAACACAATGGAGAAGCCGGCACCGTCACTCAGGCGGTACCAATCTTCATAACGCACCGAGAAAATTGGCTCGCCCAAAGCACCCGATAACGTGAGCCGCTCGTTGCCGTTGCCGAGGTTCCGCTCATATTCCCCTGCAATGCGGTAACCTGTCCCATAACGCGACTCAAAAGCGGCGCGATTCTTCACCAACAGGATGCGCTCCCCGGGCGCCAGCAGCATCGGTATATTCCGGTCATACGTGACCTGCAAGTTGTCAGCATCCAACTGCAAAATCTGTCCGCCGTTGCGCCCCGCCAGCTCCACGCGCAAATCTTGCGGCAGCAAGCCGTCAATCTGCACATTCGTCAACACCGTGATGGGTTGTCCCGGCGTGCCAAGACTGTTGGGAATGAGGCTCAAACTGAGCCGTGCACCGTCCAGATTCCGCACCAACTCCATACGAGCGCGATGGAATTGACCGTTGTCCAGCTCCAAAACATTGGAGCTGATGAGCGCACTGGTCAGCAACCGCCCCTGATAATAAATATCTGCGCTGTTTTGGGACGCCACATTGCCCATAACTAAATCCAGCGCAACCGCCCCGGCAACCAGCGGTTCATTGGTGTAATGTGCCAATGTGCTCCCCGCGCCGGTGGTTCCAAAAGTGGCGGTAGGCAGCAGGACCAAGGACAATCCACCAGGTTGAGGCGGGACCACGCCGAACTCCACATTAAGATTGTCAATATCGTGCGCAGCGTTCTCACCCCCCGTGCGCGCACAAATGCCCATGCGCATTTCATAGGGGTTGACACCGGCGATTTGGAAGTTGTTGAACAACGTTTCAGGAGTGCCCGGTGTGCCATAGATGTTGGGGGTCAAACGCACGGTCACAAACACCGAGCCGCCTGAGAAACGCAGGGTGATTTGCGCACGGTGGAACTGGCCGCTCGCCAAATTCAGGTTGGGCGTCGCCACGCCACCGGAAACCAATGTCCCATTCCAATGGATGGAAACGTGGTTGTTGTTTGGATCCGCAGCGCCACCATTGTTGTAAATGTCGAACCCGAAGGCCAATGTATTGGCAAGGTTGGGCTCCTCGGAAAAGACCGCCACACTGCCAGAAGCCCCAAAGTTGGCGGTATTTAAAAACGCCACTCCCAAGCCATCTGCCCGCCCGGTACCGGGGGTTATACGAAAATCAAAAGTGGCGGTAATGTTGGTAAAGGTGCCCGTCGCAGTGCGGTTGAAGAAAATACCGTTGTTTAAACTTCCAACGGCGGGGGTCAATCGCATGAAGGTTCCATAAGGACCACCGTCGGTTGCAGTCGCAGCACTTCCCGACAAGGTGTAGGTCGTGCCAGCCGTATCAAAATCCTGCACAGTCGGCGTGCCGCCAACCAACGGCGGGGAGCTGTTCACGCCGCGGAAATCCACCTCGGCAATCAACCGCCCGTAAACTCCGTCCAAGGTGCGATCAAAGGCCAAACGGTTGCGGTTGGTCCCCGTGTTGGCAGTGGTCAACCGGATAAATTGGCCATCAGGGCCGCCGCCCGTCACCACAGCCCCGCCGCCCTGGCCCAAGGTGGATGCCGTGTAGGGTGTTCCTTGCGTGTCAAAGTTTTGAATTGTCGGCGAGCCGCCCGGCATCAATTCCCCTATGGGGAATCGAAAATCCACACCGCCCGAGAGCAACAAACCGGTAAGATCCTGTGTGCTTGAGCCGGTGTTGAGCAACTCAATGAATTCGTAATCTTGTGTGTCAAAGTTGGGGTCGGTGGACGGCGCAGGATTGAACATGATTTCAGAAACAACCAACGAAGGCGTGTTGGCGCCAAAAGTCGCCTTCACCGGCGCGCTCCATTGATTGCTGAGGTAAGCACGGGCAATGATTTGTGAATTTTCCGGCGGAATGATGGTATTGGTGTACAACAGAGCCAATGGCGAAATGGCGCCTCCCGGCAACCGCGGGTCCGCTCCGTTGAGCGTGTAGTACACAGCACCCGCCGGGGCCGTCATCACCAACGGCGCATTGGCCGGACCAAACCGCCGGCTCAAAACCGGTGCCTTCACAAACTGTTGGTCAATCCAGTTGAAACGCCCCGTGATCCAACTTTTCATCTGGGCGATAATGGCGGCGTGGGTGCTTGGATTCTGGTAATCCACATGCCACCCGCCTGCGGAACCGTTGGGATTCGGCCACAGATACCGGGCCATGCGCGGCCACCGCGCGAGGTCACGCGTCACGGCCTCGGACAAGTAAGCCGTCAACTCATCCACACGGGCAAGCAAGTTGGTGGGGTTGAACACTCCGGCTGCCAGCTCGGCCCAGCGATCCGCTATGGCCTGTTGAAAATCCGGATCCCCCGGCTCGCTGACGAGCCGGCGCAACCATATATGCTCGGTGCTGCTAATCAGCGGGTAATACCAATTATTGGTGCGGCCACCATCCAGGTAATTCGCATTCCCAAAGCTTAAGTTCCAGTCCCAAATGGGTTCCATCCGGATTTTTCCGGTCCGGTCCTTGTGCATGTAATTGCTCAGGCGGTAGCCGTCAATTTGCTTGGTGAACTCCACTATCCAGTGGTTGTCCACAAACGAATCCACATCAATATATTTTCGATACCCAATGGCACGATCCCGCCATGCCGAGCCGTACAATGCTGCCTCCATTTCATTCAAATGATTCTGCAACCATGCCAACTGCGCCGCGTTGATTTGATCCGGCCGCGGCTCATGGATGCGGATGTCCTGACCGCTGGTGGTGTAGAACAACAAGTCGCCCGGGCTGGCCTTGTCCTTCTTGAAGATAAATCCACCCGTGATTGGATCCCCGGGCGCTCCACTCTGGGCCGGCTCTATGTTGACGCGGTTGGGGTCAATCCGAATTTTTTCCAACAAAAGGTACACGCCCACATAGTCATTATTGCCCACCTTGCCGCTGCGGTCCGCAGTCCCTTCCGGCGGAGTCCCATTCCAGTACACCTCCACAAAACGACGCCTCACGGAGTAATGACCCATCTTCTCAAACAATTCATAAGCCAAGAAGTCATTCAGGAAAGTTTTGTCATTGTACAGGTTGATCAATGCAAAGTCCGAGCCTTCCGGAAAATCCAGGAACGCAACTTTCCGATCCCTGTCATCTTCATCCCGAATTTCCAAATTGTAGGGCTTCTTGTGCCGGCCATCGGTGTCCGGGAATGACCACGAGGTCTGGCCGCGCCCTTCCACGGCCACACGCCCTTGAAAATCCGGACGCCCCAACAATGTGGCACGCCGGTTGGTGGATGCCGTGTCGAACACCGTCAAAATGCACGTGGCGCGTGGATTCATGTCCGGCGTGATGCTTTGGTTAAAGGTGTCCAGCACCACCAATGGCAACGGCGAGCTGAAGTTGAATACGGTGTTCTCCAACAAGGTGTAATACTGCGACACCTGCCGGCTGGGGAAATATCCCGGCGCAAAGACTTTCGTCGAAATAATGGCCGAATTGCTCAGCACCAACGGCTGGCCATTGGTGTAGAGCTGGGAATTTTCCGTTACCGGCGCACCGTTCAACGAATAGCGTATCTGGGCTCCGGGTAACAACGAGTAGAGTTCCACCTGCAGAAAGGCATTCGTATAAACCCCGCCCACAACAGAAAAGAGAGCCGGCGGTGCTTGAACAGGGACTCCCGCCTGATTCTGTGCGGCCGGTGTGGGTGGTGTCATGAAACCGGGCGTCTGGTTGCGCACTCGAAAATCCACCAGCTCCGCTTCAATCAAAAAGTCCGTGTTAGCCGCAGACACGTTGAAGCCTTGAATGGCCAGGACGTTTTCCCCGGCATTCAACGCGGCGCGGTAATCATTCAAATCCACCTCCACGACCTTGGCCGCCGAATGTGCGGCGGTGGCCAGCCCATTCCACACCGGCACAGCAGGAGCGTTGGCCCGGTACACCTCAATCCCATTCAAATAAACAATGCAGCCGTCGTCGTAACGCAGGCGCATGGTCAAAGACTCCACCGCCAGGGGATCATCCACTTGGAACGGCAATCGCACATACGCCACAGAGCGCTGGTTCAACATCTGCGCGGACACATCCGTCCGCATATTCCCATGGTAACTTTCCAGGGTGTCACTGGTCAGCGGCGGCGTCTCCGCCATCAACCCCCCGTTGGCCGTGTCACCCACCAACCTGAAAACAGCCGAATTGAAGGCAGCATAAGTCCCTTGTGCTGCAAAAAGCTCGCATTCTGAACCACCGCCCCGTTCATAAAACACCAAACGCATTGGGTATTTGCCCGCCGCAGGAAAATGAAACGTGGCCAAGGTGTCCGCCGGCCCCCGAGGCGCCGGATAAGCAACTTGGAACGGTCCAACCTCCAAAATAAAACCGTCATCGCTGTTCACACCGAAAGTGTAGGGGCCCGGGCTGGGAATGGTAATCAAACCGGTGGCCTCCATTACAAAATCTTCCGTGTCGGTGTTGATAACCAACCCGGGAAAGGTGCGGTCATTGGCAAAATTGCCGGACCCGCCCGTGTTGAGATAATTGACCACCGGGGAGATTTCCGTGTTCACCCATGCCTGCAGCGCCGGATTGGTGATGACTTGAAATGCCTGGTCAAGACCGCCCACTTGAAACGTGCCGGCGGCCTTGTAATTTTTTACAACAAAACCGGGCACCACATATTGAAACCCCACACCGTTGGTGGCGCTTTGCCATGCTGCATCATCAAATCCCAGGTTCATCCAATTATTCGGAGGCTCGGCCGAGGGCACCAACACCTTGGCTGATGCATTGGCCGATAACAAGGTGACGGTCTGCCCCAGACCATAAGAAATATCCGGATTCTGGCGGGGATAACGTGGAGCAAACTGCGATGCGATATTTCCAGCAGGGTCCACCAACGCCAGATACTCGCCATCCCCTGACAAATTGAAGTTGGCATGCAGCGGCGCCCCCGGTGTGGCCCGGTTTTTACCGGACGCAAACACAATCAAGAAATTGCGGGGCTCGAGGTTGGTGGCCGGAAACATCCAGCGCCGCAGGTTGCCGGCCTGATCTGTCAGGCTCCAGCCGCTGAGGTTCACTGTTGTGTCCCCCGCATTGTAAATTTCAATCCAGTCCGGATGGTCGTTATCTTCATCGGCCAACGTATTATTGTTGATGGCCATGAACTCCGTTATGACAAGCGGCGGAGTTTGAGCCTGAAGGAATGATGTTGATAAAAGGGCCAAGCTCAACCACCTGGCCACTCCAAAGGAGAATCGAGCCATGGATTGCATAAGTTTTTTGGGTCTGGATGTTGACATATCAATGCCACATTTATGAAACATTGGCCAGAAAAAAATACCGCCCGGTAGCCCTCCGAACATAGGCAACTTCAAATGTTTGTGCCGTGACGAGTCACCCGGAAAAATCACCTGCTCGGCCAACGGCGGGAATGAGAAATGTCGGATTGACAGGAGGGCTGAACGCATGATTGATTGACGCCATTCTTGAAGCAGCCATCAAGCAACCTTGTTACATGCATGGCACACATGGTGGACACCGAAAAAATCAAAGCCCTCCTCTGGAGCGCGGTGGATGAGCTGAATTTGCAACTCCGTCGTGATCAACGACTTGCAAAATCCCCGGAGGAACGGCTCACCGGCGAGGGAGGCCGTTTGGATTCGCTGGGACTCATTAATTTGCTGGTCTTGACCGAACAACGCATCGAAGCCGAGTTCGGTTGCAGCGTCATGCTTGCAGACGACCGCGCCATGGCTGCCGATACCAATCCCTTTGCAACTTTGGGAACTTTAACCGAACATATCCGTAAAACGCTGGAGCAGAAGTTGTCATAATTTCGTGGCGCGTTTTTTGCTTATTTCTAAATTTTGTTAATGACGGATTCGCCTCATGCGTTTTCCATTGCTGTGCCGGGCACTCTCAAAGGCCTGGTTGTGGCCGATTTCAATGCCCTGAACTTCACGGGCATCCTCGAAAATAATGAGGAGTCACCCGCCGTCGAAGTACTCCCCTCCAACTTTGGCGAGGTGATGGGAATCTTGAACGACCCCCAACGCCCCGAATGGCAAGCCCGCCCCGACTTCGCGTGGATTTGGACACTGCCCGAATGTGTTGCACCGCCGTTCCGCGACGTCCTCGCCAACCTGCCCTGCGATACCGCCGCCGTGTTGGCGGCTGTAGATGCCTATGCCCAAGCCATCACCGCAGCAGCAAGCAGAGCGAAATGGATGTTTGTCCCTTCTTGGGTGGTCGCCTGGCCCACCGGCATCCTGCCCGCCTGGCAAGCCGCGCGGGGTGCAGGCCGCCTGCTGGCCCAAATGAATCTTCGTCTCGCTGAAGCCTTGGAGGGACAGCCGAATGTATTTCTGTTGGACAGCACCCCTTGGATCACGGCTGCCGGCAAGGATGCTTTTCAAGACAAACTTTGGTTCCAAGGTAAAATCCCTTTTGGTCATGCCGTCTTTCAAGCCGCTGCGCGGGACTTGAAGGCCGCATTGCGGGGACTGTTGGGGCAGTCGCGGAAACTAATTGTGGTGGACCTGGACGATACGCTCTGGGGCGGCATAGTTGGTGAAGTGGGATGGGAAAAGTTGCAAGTCGGAGGCCATGACGCCCTCGGCGAGGCCTACGCCGATTTTCAACGCACCCTCAAGATGCTTAGCCGCCAAGGCATCCTCCTGGGCATTGTCAGTAAAAATGATGAGGCTACCGCCTTGACCGCTCTCAGGGAACATCCCGAAATGCAGTTGCGTCCCCAAGATTTTGCCGGTTGGCGCATCAACTGGGGCGACAAAGCCCAAAACCTGGCTGACTTGGCTTCCGAGCTCCGCCTGGGCCTGCAATCGGTGGTTTTCATTGATGACCAGCCAACCGAGCGCGCACGCATCCGCGAGGCATTGCCGGAAGTCCTGGTGCCGGAGTGGCCGGAGAATCCCATGCTTTTCTCCCGCTCCCTGCTTTCTCTCAAATGTTTTGAAATCCCCCACCTCAGCGAAGAGGACCGCTCCCGCGTTGCGTCTTACGAAGCCGAGCGCAGACGCACCGAATTGCGCCGGGAGGTCCCCTCGCTCGAAGACTGGCTGCGCCGACTGGAACTCCAGGTCAAGGTGGAAAAACTCAGCCCCGCCAACCTTCCGCGCGCCACCCAACTCCTGAACAAGACCAACCAAATGAATTTGACCACCCGGCGCATGTCAGAGACGGAATTGTCCGCCTGGGCATCAGTACCGGGCCAGGCCGTCTGGGTGTTTCGGGTCAAAGACAAATTGGGCGATGCCGGTCTGACAGGCTTGGCCAGCTTGCAGATTCAAGGTACTCAAGCACGCATCGTGGATTTCTTGCTGAGCTGTCGCGTGTTGGGGCGAAAAGTTGAACAAACCATGCTCCATTGGCTGGTTCAACAAGCATTGGCCGCTGGCGCCCACGAAGTGGTAGCCGAATACCAGCCCACCCCCAAAAACAAGCTTTGCCTGGAATTTTGGAAAAAGAGCGGTTTTCAATCCTCTGATGACCGCCGTTTTTTATGGAATACGGGTTTGAAGTATCCCATGCCGGATTACGTTCAACTCGTCACCGGCAGCGGCCAAACCACCGTCCGACCGGTCATTGAAGTGGGGCAATCCGCTGAAATAAACCTCGTGATTAGCGGCGAAACCATGCGCCAATTTATCGCGCTTACGGGCGACGCCAGCGCCCTGCATTCTGACCCGGAGTTTGCCCGCCGCACCACCTATGGCGGCCTGCTGGTCCATGGCATGTGTCCCATCATGTTTCTGTCTTTGTTGGATTTGGTGCAACAACCCGGCCGCCGCGCCATGTTCCGCCAGTTGAAGGCCAACTTCAACCGCCCCATCTATCCGGATGACCCCCTCATCTTGCAGGCGCGCATCACCGAGTACATCCGCGAAGTGCGTGAAGTAGAAATTGAATTCCAAATCCGGCACCGAACCACAGGACAGGACTTGACCGATGGTTTGGCAGCCTACGTCCTCGAAAAAACCTCGCAGGACACCACCCTGTTGATGGCCCCCAAAGGCGGTACCCCGGCGCTGGTCACCGATACCTTGGAAAGCCGGCCCCTGACCTTGGACCAAATCCCCCGCGGCATGGAGGCGGGCTTTAATTTTGTCATCACCGACGCCAGCCTTCTGGCAGCTTACGAACTGCTGGCCGGCGCGGTGGATAGCATGCCGGTGGATTACGAAACCTGGCGCTGGCGCTGCGACACTGCCAGCCTTCTGGCCACAACGCTGGCCTCCACCTTTGTGGGCCAATGCATCCCCGGCCGCTACGGCACCTGCCGTAATGTCGAATTGACCTTCCACCAGCCGTTGGAAAAATATCAGCCGTACCACTTCCATGGGCGGGTGAATTACACCTCCGCTTCCACCATGTCGGTCATCAGTCAAGTAGCCATCACTCATCCCCAAGCCGCCGCCGGTGTGGCCTTGGTAGCCGGCCGCATCCACGCAGGCGTGCTGTCCGTGCCCTCATGAAACCCATCGTCTGGCCGGAGGGAAAAACCTTTGCCTTCACGGTGTTTGACGACACCGACGGCGCATCCGTGGAAAAACTCCAGCCCGTGTATAATCTTTTGGCGGAGCTGGGTTTTCGCACCACCAAAACGGTATGGCCGCTGCCCGGCACGCAGCCCCCGGAAATTGTAGGGGGCGCCACCTGCGCCGATGCAACCTACCGAAGCTGGGTTCAAGGACTTCAACGCCAAGGTTTCGAAATCGCCTGGCACAATGCAACCTATCACAGCTCCACACGCGAGAACACCTTGCGCGGACTGGAAGAGTTTGCGCGATTGTTTGGGGGCCACCCCCGCACCATGGCCACTCACACCACCTGCCGGGAAGCCCTTTACTGGGGCCCTGACCGCCTGAGCGGCCTGCGGCGGTGGTGTTATCTGTTGCTTACGGGTTTTCGCCATGCAAAACGATTCCGCGGCCATGTTCAGGGAGACCCTTACTTTTGGGGGGACCTCTGCCGTGAACGCATTTCTTACGTGCGCAATTTTGTATTCGATGACATCAACACTCTGGCGGTGTGTCCCTGGATGCCGTACCATGACCCGGCGCGCCCATTTGTGTCGGCGTGGTTTGCTTCAAGCGAAGGCGCCCATGTTCAAAGTTTCAACGGACTTCTTTGCGAGGAAAACCAGGACCGTCTGGAGGCCGAGGGAGGCGCGTGCATCGTTTACACCCATTTAGCCAAGGGATTTGCGGAGGGCGGCCAGGTGAATGCCCGCTTTGCGGAGCTAATGAAGCATCTCAGCCGCAAAGCCGGTTGGTTTGTTCCTGTGGCCACGCTTTTGGATTATTTACGGGAGCAACGCGGTCTGCACGTCCTCACCCCCCCAGAACGTTCCCGCTTGGAATGGCGCTGGCTCCGGCATAAGCTGCGCGTGGGCACCACCTGATGGGCATATCCATCCAACGCGCTTCGCCGGCAGACGTTCCGGCACTGCAAGCCTTCAACGCGCGCCTGCGCGCCGGAGGCGTGCTGGATTTCAAACTGCCGGAGAACGCGGAGTCCTCATGGCTTCCACGGCGCGGCGATCATGCTTTGTATGAGGAGCTGTGGGTGGCCAAAGAAGGGGATGAAGTTCGAGGCGGATACATCCTCAAGCATCAACCATTTCGCATCGGTCAGGAAATTGTGTCCGTCGGGTACTTGTACTCCCCAGTCAGCGAGGCGCTGGTGGATTCACGCTATGGAGCGCTGGGACTTCAAATCCTGCTCCATGCCCAACGGCAGCAACCTCTGCTTTACTGCCTGGGCATGGGAGGATTGGACCGCCCCCTGCCCCGGCTGTTGAAAGCCAGCCGTTGGGTCTTGGCGCCTGTGCCATTTCTGTTTTATCCAGTGCGTCCTGCAATCATTTTCCGTGAATTGCCCCTCCTCCAGCGCACCCCTGCCCGTGCATGGTTGGCCCGCGCGTCTGCGTCCACCGGTCTGGCGTGGTTGGGAATGCGTTGCTGGCAACTTTGTCGCCAGCGGCCTCCCGCAAAACGTGTCGAGACCATAGAAATCAACGCATTCGGACCGTGGGCGGATGAATTGTGGCAGGCCGCAGCATCGCATTACGGCTTCATCGCCGAGCGCAACTCCTCATCCTTGAACCTGTTATATCCCACCGGACATCCACGCTTTCTGAAATTACAAGTCACGCGGGAGAAAAAAATAACCGGGTGGGTGGTGCTTTTGGATACCCCCATGCAAAACAGTCGTCACTTCGGCAACTTGCGCGTGGGCTCGGTGGTGGATTTGCTGGCCGCTCCCGGTGAAGAAGCCACAGTCGCTTGGGCCGCCACAAAATACTTGGAACGCCGGGGAGTGGACCTCATCATTACCAACCAAGCCCATCAAGCATGGTTGGCCGCTTTCCGATGCGCCGGCTGGTTGCCCGGCCCTTCCAATTTCATTTTCGCCGCCGCGCCCAAACTGGCGGAAAAACTCAAGCCTTGGCCCCAGGTGTGCACTCAAGCACATTTAACACGGGGTGACGGCGAAGGCCCCACGCATCTTTAAGAAGCTTCAACAGCCAGCCTCTGCATCACCTCGCCACAACTCACCCCCGCAGCCTATCACCAAGGAGCCAATTATTTTTCCCGGATGGCAATCTGACCTTTGCGGGCGAAGTTGATGGATTCAGCCAGAATGCGCGCCGCCTCTTGGGGTGCGTGGAAACCCATCGAGTTTTCGGCCTCCACAAAGTCGAGGTAAAATTGGGATTTGCGCTGGAAATCTTGCGCCTTGACCAGCGCGGGGTGATTGGTGGCCAAGCCGGAAGCACGCGCGCTCTTGATGTCCTGAATCAATTCCATCAAGGCATCCATTGCTTGATTGCGCAATTGGTAGGTGCGGTCCTGGATGTTTTCCACGCGAGCCTTGAGTTCGGCCTCGGGCCACTTGTGGCAAGTCTGGCAGGCGTGTGAAATGTTCAACAGCGGACTGCGCACGTGGTGATCACTGATTTTGGTGGCTCCCACCCGCTTGAACGGCATGTGGCAGTCGGCACATGCCACACCGCTCCGCGCATGAATCCCCTGACTCCACAACTCAAACTCCGGATGCTGCACCTTGAGGGCGGCCGCGCCGGTATCCGCATGAGTCCAGTCACGATGTTTGACTTCGTCATAGTAGGCCAGCATTTGCTCCACCTTCAATCCATTGTGCCACGGATAGACCAGCCGCTTTTCCGCCCCTTTGAAGTAATACTCCACATGGCACTGGGCGCAGACATAAGAGCGCATCTCCTGCCGTGTGGCATCGCGATTCACATCGTAGTTCTTCACGCCCTGAGCGGCCTTGAGGGCGGCAATTCCCTCGATGAACCCCGGCCGCGTGATTCGCAGCGCCATGGTCTGCGAGTCATGACAATCCACGCATGTCACCGGATGCTTGACCAAGGGACGGGCTTCGGGATAGGGCATGGCGTTCATCTTTTCAAATCCCTTGATGATGTCCCCATCACCCAATTTTTTGTAAGGCACATACACCGAGGCATGGCAGTGCATGCAAGTCCCCGGCTGCTTCACCACGCGCTGGCGGTCCGTGTAGGTCTGATCATCCAACATGAAGGCGTGGCCGCGTTCCTCGCGGAAATCTGCCGCAAACGCGTACCCCGCCCACATCGTCTTGAGCCGCGGGTCCTCTTCGAGACGGGATTGCGAGACCACCGATCGCGGGTCCGCCTGGGTGGGCGTGCGCGGCATCGCCTCGCTCCCGCCGTACTTGGTGCGCACCTGGTCCACCGTCCGGCGGTAGTCATCATACTGGAGCGGGAAGTTCTTGCCCCAGATGGCCGGGTCTTCGGTGTCGTCGGTCAGTTCGACGACGCGGAAGAAAGGATTCTTGGCCTCCTGCTTGCGTTCAACAATGGTGGTCAGAAACGCCAGACCGACGATGGTCACGCCACTGGCCACCAACACGGTTAACAAAGCCACGCGCATGGCTTTGGAACGTACACTTTCAGGGATTTGAGGTTCAGCGCTCATGGTGAGGATTCATTTCCGGGGCAAATGCACCCCGCAGAGGGTGTCCAACATCGGCATGGCATTTCATGCACGACAGGGCCTCATTGTCGCGGTGAGCCTCGATGGCCTCCACGATGGGGGTATGGCATTTGCGACATGCTTGCTCGGTCACAACCCGATTGCGCGGCTTGATGCGCAGCGGATCGGGAAAATCGCCCGTGGTAAAATAAAGGGAATGAAAAAATCCGTTCTCGGCCTTGGTCACATACTTCGCCACAAATCCGGGCGGAGTATGACAATCATTGCACGTGGCCACGCTGCGATGGCTCGATTTCACCCATGCCTCGTAATGCTCGCGCATGATGTGGCAGTTGGCACAGGCCTTGGGATCATTGGTTAAATAAGAGGCCCCCCGGGCATAAACGAAAGTGAACAAGCCACCGCCTACGGCCACACCCACCGCCACCCCGGCGCAGATGCCCCAAAACTTGGTCATGCGCGTCAACTTGTCCATGCCAAGTCACCTATATAAGAATTATAGGGTGAGGGCAATGGCGAAGGTCACTGTATCATTAGTAATTTTGATATAAGTCAAACCGACATTATCACGATGCCTGTTTTTACAGTTGGAACACTGGATGTTTCATGGTTTCATGCGCTCCAGTCTGAACTATGTCTGTCCCCAAAACACTCCAAGTCTCTTGTGTCCAATTACACTGGGCCAAACCGCTGGAATTCAACCTGGAGCGTATGCTCCATTATTTGAAGGCTGCAGCAGCAGCCGGCAGCCGCGTGGTGCTCTTTCCAGAGGCGTGCCTCACAAGTTACTATTTCCCTTATGTCATCACGCTGCCCCCTGCAAAAGTGGAAGCGGCCTTGAAAACTTTCTGTCAGGCGGTGGGACAGGCTGGTGTTTGGGCCATTGTCGGCACACTAAAACGCGCCGGAGCTCGTTACCTCAATCTGGCCCACGTCATCCGCCCCGATGGCCGCATCGTGTACGAATACGCCAAAGTCAACATGGCCGGCCGGGATGAAAAAAAATATTGCCGCGGCGGCAACAAACTCGCCCTGTTTCAAGTGGACGGCATCTGGTGCACGCTTGTCATTTGCCGTGATGGAAGGCACCCTGAGCTCTACCGCCTGCCAGCCATGGCCGGTGCGCAAATTCTTTTCCATCCCTCCTGCAGTTCCGATGAAATCGAGGCAGTCACCTGGAAACGCACCTCCGGCCGTGCTCAACAACCGGTGGGACCCAACACCAAGATTTTCCATTGCGTGGCCAATACCATCGGGGAATCGCCGGATGGCCTGCAAACCTCCAGTGGCGATTCGTTCATCCGCGAGCCAAATGGCCTGCCGCTGGCCCAAGCAGGGTGGTATCAGGAGGAAATGATTACAGCCACTTTGGATTTGGCGCGCGCCGACCGCTCCTACGTCTTGGACAGCCTCCAAAATCCGCCCTTCCTGCGGCCTTATTGGAGACGCATCATCCGTGAGGTCAAAGCCCGCGCAAACTTGACGCCTCGTTGAGGCGCCCGGTCAAAAGAACCCTCAAAGCTTAAGGCTTGGGGCGGAGAAGAATGGCTTTCTTATCCGTGCCCTCCACCTCGACGGACTTGGTCTCGATGCGAGGATCGTTTTTGAGGGCATTGTGGACAATCCGGCGGTCAAAGGCGTTCATCGGCTCCAGCTCCACCACATCTCCCCACCGATGAACCTTTTCCGCCGCCGCGAGCGCCTTTTTCACGAGGGCCTCGCGTGCCTGACTGCGATAGCCCGCGACGTCCACAGTGACCTTGGGAGCATTGGGGTCCTGTTGGTAGATGAGCCGGTTGGTCAAGTATTGAAGACTTGAGAGGGTTGCACCCTGGCGTCCAATCAGACGCCCGGAATCGTCTGTCTTCACGTCCAACAACAGACCTTCCTCCAATTGGTGTTCCTCGACGGTGGCCTCAAAGCCCAGGGTTTTCAACAGGGTTTCCAGGATGAGTTTGGGTTGCGCAGGCATAAGAAAAGGATGAACGCCTCCAAGCCGGTGTCTCAAGATTTCCGCCGGGCGGCTGTGGCAGACGCAGCAGCCGGAGGCGCCGGTTGTTTTTTAGCGTCCTGGGTTTTGGTGATTTTCGTCTGCACGATGGTCAGGATATTCTGCACGGTCCAATACAAAGTCAAGCCGGACGACATGTTGTAAAGGACAAAGAGGAAAATCAGCGGCATGTACTGCATGATTTTCTGCTGCGTGGGATCCATTCCGGGCGATGGCGGCGTCAATTTGGCCTGCCAAAACATCGTGGCTCCCATGATGAGCGGCAATGGATTGATGGGAAAACCGGCCAAGGTGGCCACCGTATCCGGCACCGACAAATCCCACGCCCACAAGAAAGATGCCCCGCGCAGTTCAATAGCACTTTGAATCATGAAGTAGAAACCGAAAAAGACCGGAATCTGAATGAGCATCGGCAGGCATCCCCCCAACGGGCTCACCTTGTTCTCCTTCATGAATTCCATCATCTTCCGGTTCATCTTTTGGGGGTCATCCTTGTATTTCTCGCGGATTTTGTTCATTTCCGGCTGCAATTCGGCCAGCCGTTTCATGGAGCGGGTGCTGGCGCGGGTGAGCGGCCAGAAAAGCAATTTGATGATGATGGTGATGACGATGATGGCCAGCCCATAAGGCATCTTGAAGGCGTTGTGCAGGCCGTTCATCGAAAGCAACAGCACCTTGGAAAAGAACCCAAAGAAGCCGTTGAACTTCATCAAATGGTCCAAATTGTTCTTCATCTCCTCGGCCAATCGCGCCAGCCCGTTGTATTCCTTGGGTCCGGCGTACAAGGTGATGTGATGGACCACTGAAGTCCCCGGAGCCACCGTTTGCCCGCGGAACACCAGCGCGGCTTCAAAGCCAATGTTTTTGGCGGCGTCCTTTTCCCCGAGCGGCAACTCCACTTTTCGCGCCAACGCTTCGGGAGCTGGTTCAGACGGAATGGCAGCCAGCGCAAAAAAACGGTTGTGCGCCGCCACCCACGTCACCGGGTCTCCTTCCGAGCGATACAACATCCGCGGCGTGCCCGGAAAACATCCCAACGTCCGGTTGGCGAACCATCCTTCATCCAAATGCTTGGTGCGCTTGGAGTCATGCACAAACACCCCCAACTGCATGACTTCTTCTTTCGAGTGGGTCAGAGAAGCCGTCCCGGCCAACACTTCATGAGACGGTAGAATAACTGGTGCGGTGCCGCGGTTTTCAATCCGAACCAGCGCCTTGATCAAATAATTGGTGGTGGGCAAAAATTCTTTGACGATGTGCAGACCATTACTGAGAGTTTTTTCGGCGCGGATGCCGGGCCCCACCCGTTGAATCTCATAAATGCCGTCCTCCTCCAATGCCGGATGTCCTCCCAGTGCTAGAACCGGCGCCAATGCTCCCCGATTCAACACCACCCCGGGCTCCTTCGCTTGCTCGCTTTTCTTGCGCCGGATGGTTTGCGGGTATTTTTTGGGGTCCAGTTCCACAGCCTTCAGGCCGCCGCCGTGAGACGTAAAATGGTAAGTGATGCCGTCATGCACCAGCCGCTCCACATGCTCGGGCATTTCAGCCGAGACCTTGGGACGCACCGGCACGTTGGTGGGCGCGGCAGATAAAAAAGTGGATGGAGCCGTGTTGGTATTGGTAGCAGTAGGCACCTGCCCGTTGGCCTGGCTTACAACATTGGTGGCTTTGGGTACGGGCACCGGTGGGTAAATCAAGTTCACCAGCGGATACCACGCCACCAAGAGCAAAAACGATACGACAAGAACGATGATTGCTTTGCGATCCATGCTTTAATTTTTAGCCACCGAAGCCGTACGAGCCGCCGGCGGCACGGGGTCCAATCCCGCCCCACCCCACGGATGACAACGGCACACACGTCGAAGCGCCAGCAGGCCTCCCCGCGCAGCGCCATGTTGTTGCACGGCTGTCATCGCATACTCTGAACACGTTGGCGAAAAACGACAGCCACATCCCGGCCCCAAAACGGCATGTATCAGGGGTGACATCACAGCCCGGTAAAGCCGGATGCACGCACACACAATGGTTTGGGCCACATTCACATTTCTTTAAGCAGCCGGGCCAGGCGCAAAGCCTGTAAAAAATCGGCCTCCACCTGTCCAAAAGTTTTTCCCGCCAGCGACGGCCGGGCCACCAACACCATGCTTACCGGATGCCGCAAGTCGCCCTGATGCCGCCGCCAAACCTCGCGCATTAAACGCCGTCCGCGGCTGCGAACCACTGCGGAACCCAGCGCCCGGGAAGTCACCACGCCCAGCCGGCTCGGGTTGCCTTCAGGAGCCGGTTGCCAATTCACAATCAAACAACCGCAGACCAGCCGCCGACCTTGTTGCCGCAGCCGGGCAAATTCGCCCGTCCGCCGCAACCGGCGCTCCCGGGGCAGCCCTTGGGACGCGGCTGTCTTCATGCCAGCCTCCCCCTTGGGGCTTATACCGGCGTCAAACGCTTCCGCCCCACCCGGCGGCGGTTGGCCAATACCTTCTGCCCACTCTTGGAAGAGTTGCGGGACAAAAATCCATGCTGCCGTTTGCGGCGCAACTTCGACGGTTGATAAGTCCGTTTCATAAATAATTTTGCCTTCTCTGCGACGCCCCATCCGCTCCCACCCTCCGGGGCGGCTGCCGCGCCGCAAGCCCATACTATAACATGGAGCCGGCGAGCCTAACAATGAAGATTCTCATGTCAAGCCAACGCCATCCCAAATGGCACTTCAATCATCGCATCCAAACTCAAATCTTTTTTCCCGGCTTTCTGAAAGATTGCCAGCCTTCTCCATTGAAGTATCATCAATTCCGCCATGTCCAAACGCGTATTATGCCTGCTCGGACCGGGTTTCGAGGAAATCGAAACGCTGACCCCGGTGGACTTGCTGCGCCGCGCCGGTGTGGAAGTTGTAATGGCGTCAATCACGGGTGAAACGTGGGTTACCGGCCGTTGCCACATCACCATTCGCGCCGATGCCACATTGGCCGAAGTGGCCAATCAATCCTTTGATTTGCTGTTCATCCCGGGCGGCCCAGGTGTCAAAGGGTTGCGTGCAGACGGTCGTCCCGCCCAACTGGCCCGGCAATTTGTCCAAGCCGGCAAACCCGTGGCCGCCATTTGCGCCGCTCCGACGGTTTTGGCCGATGCCGGCCTTCTGGAAGGCCGCCGTTTCACAGCGCATTTTTCCGTCCACACTGAATTGCCCGCCACCCTGGCTCAGGAACGGGTGGTGGTGGACGGTCCTATCATCACCTCACGCGGGGCCGGCACTGCTCTCGACTTCGGTCTGGAGCTTGTCCGGCAACTCGAAGGTGACGCTGCGGCCCAAGAAGTCGCCAAGGCCATCATGTGTTAATCCAACAAGAAAAGGGACCACGGAGCACACACTCTATGTTGATTGTCCACGTCCATGTCCAAGTGAAGCCCGAATGCATCGAAGCTTTCAAGGAAGCCACCCTTGCCAACGCACGTGCCAGCGTGCAAGAGCCGGGCATCGCGCGGTTTGATGTTGTCCAACAGGCGGATGACTCCACCCGCTTTGTGTTGGTGGAGGTGTATCGCACCCCCGAGGCTCCCGGGGCCCATAAGGAAACAGCCCACTACGCCGCATGGCGCGATTCTGTGGCCCCCATGATGGCTGTGCCGCGCACCAGCGTAAAATACACCAACATCTTTCCTGCCGATGCCGGCTGGTGATTTGCATTTTGAATTTGCCACTGCCGGCCGCATCCTGTTTGGTTGCGGTTGCGTCCGGCAAGCCCCGGCACTCGCCCAATCTTGGGGACGCCACGCCTTGGTTGTCACCGGCGCACATCCGGACAGGGCTCAATCCTTGTGCGCCTCCCTGCAAGCGCGGAGCATTTCGGTGACCTGTTTTTCCGTTGCAGGCGAGCCCACGGTGGATCACGTCCGCCAAGGCACCGCTGTAGCACGGCAGGCCGGCGCTGAAATGGTGATTGGTTTTGGTGGCGGCAGCGCATTGGACGCCGCCAAGGCCATCGCCGCCATGCTCACCAACGAGGGCGACTTATTTGATTATCTAGAAGTCGTTGGCCGTGGCCAACCGCTAACCGTTGCGCCCGCCCCCTTCATGGCCATCCCCACAACCGCGGGCACCGGCACGGAAGTCACGCGCAACGCCGTGCTGGCCGCGCCAGAGCACCACGTCAAAGTCAGCCTGCGCAGCCCTCTCATGTTGGCCCACGCAGCGTTGGTGGACCCGGAACTCAGTCGCTATCTTCCCCCTCCTCTCACTGCCGCCACCGGCATGGACGCCCTCACGCAGCTTATCGAGCCGTTTGTCTCCTGCCGGGCTAATCCCATGGTGGACGCCCTCTGTCTCGAAGGTCTGCAACGCGCCGCACGCTCCCTGCGACGCGCCTTTGAGTGCGGTAATGATTTGCAAGCCCGTGAAGACATGGCGCTGGCCAGTCTTTTCAGCGGATTGGCGCTGGCCAACGCCGGCCTGGGGGCTGTGCATGGTTTTGCCGCTCCGTTGGGGGGCAGCTACAAAGCGCCTCATGGCGCCGTCTGCGCCGCACTCCTGCCGCATGTCATGCGCGTCAACCTCCAAGCCGCGGATGCCCGTGCCCCGCAGTCAAATGTCCGGGCGCGCTATGAAATTATTGCACGCATCCTCACTCAAAATCCCGCCGCACAAGCAGAAGATGGCATCGAATGGGTGACCGCCCTCTGTCGCGATTTGGCCATTCCGCCGCTGCGCCACTACGGAATCGAACAACGGCATTTCGAAATGTTGTCCGAAAAAGCCGCCCAGGCCAGCAGCATGAAGGCCAATCCCCTCCCGCTGACACACGAAGAACGCATCGCCATTCTTCAAGCCGCCTGGTGAATGTGACGGCCGCATCCGCGGCACTTCAACTCGCGTCTCCGGGTTTATTTGACCACCAAGTTGAAGCTTTCTGAGTGGCTGTTGAACTCCGGCGCGTACATGCATTGAATGGAGGCCATGCCGGTCTGGTAGGTCCCCCGATGCTGAACACGCGTGGAGTACTCGAAAACATACACGCCTTTGGGCAGGTAACTGATGAAGAAATGGCTGGCGGTGTCACGAGTGCTTTCATAATACCCCAAACCATCTTGGTAACGATAACGCGAAAGCACATTCACCGGCTCAACTCCGCTGCCCCGCTGGTCTTTCAAATGTACGTATTCCATATCCCTATCCACCCGCAATTCGATGCGCACCACCAATTCATCGCCCACATTCACGGGGCCTTTGACCGGCTCCAGCACGGGGCCTTTTTTGGTGTGCGTCTTGATGTAGAGCGTCTTCTTGAGCTTCAGCGGAGTTCCTTCATAAGGCGTAACCTTGCTCATGTCCTCAAGATATTGCCAATGCACGCTCCCCCATGAAACTCCGGCGTCCGTCTTCTTGACGGTAATTTGGCCCATCTTCGATTTGACCTCAGAGCCGCTGAACCGTTTTTCATAAAACCCGGTGCCGGCCTCGACTTTTTCCGGTTTGATGTTGAGACCGCCGAGGCTGACCTCCACCAACGCATCGCTGCTCAACAAGTTGTTTCCGCGCAACAATAAACCGTACACCGCATCCGCCGTGGCCTTGGTGGTCTTCCAATTTTGTGTTTGTTTTTGCTTCAACAGCCACACCTTGCAGTCTTCCACCGCCCGGGCATCGTTCATCACTTCATCAAACGCCTCAATCATCAGGGCCTGGGTTTCAATCGGTGCATGGAACCACCACCACGAAAGCTCCAAGTCGCGCCAAAACATCCCCATCTCTTCGTTCGATACAGACCGCTCCTTGAGCGAGCGCATGATGGCCAGCGCAGTCTCGCCGTTATCGGCACCCCCCCAACGTTTCATTGCAATGGCCAGATGCGCCTGCCCTTGCCGATGCGCCAGCTTGAGCCAATGCTTGCGCGATTGCGTCAGGAAGAACTGCACCGCGTCTTCATGCTGTTTGGCCACAGGCTTGTCCTTCAAGAAAAAGCTCCGGCCATAGAGATAAAGGGCGTCCAACGCGCTGGGAACGTACTCCTCGGGTTTCGACCTCTCAAGAATGCGGCGATAACGCTCATCCATCCATTCATCGAGGCGGCTTAAAGCTTTAACTGCGGGGTCAACTTTCAAGTCACAACCTAGATGCCGCAGCCGCCCAAATCCGGTGACAATGTAAAGCGTGATGTAATCATCGCCCGGACCGCCGGGGAACCAAGGCCATCGCCCGTCGTTCATCTGCATTTCCGAAAGTTTTTTCAGCGCCCGATTCAATTCATCATTCAAGCGGTTGTCGTCGAACAGCAATCCAACATTGCGCCGGGCCTGACTTTCATTCTGCGCATCGCGATACCATGGCGTCTCCTCCAACAAGACCGACTTCAACTCCTGGTTTTTCTCCAACGGGCTGTCCAAGGCCGGCGTATTCTTCCACAAGTCAAAGATGCGGCGGATTTTCGGGTCGCTGTTGGCGATGTGCCGCGCCAGGGTGTTTGCATAATACCGATTGAAGACCTGCTCGGAACACTCATACGGGTACTCCATCAAATACGGCAGAGCCATCACGGCATACCATGCAGGCTGCGAAACCATCTGCACCGTCACCCCTTGATGTTGCAGCGTGCTGGAACGGTTTTTGAGCAGCTTGGTGAACTCAAACTTTTTCGTGCCGGGCCCGCGAATCGGCAACGGCAAAGATTCGGTGACAAAAATCCGCCGCGACAACACGGGCAAATGCCCTTCTTCACCATCGGCCAACCGCCCCGTGGAGGCCACCGCTTTGTAAATCAAAAAGCCCATGCCATCGGGCACGCTCAAGCGCCAAGAGTACGTGCGCGATTCCTTCGGCGGGATGTCAAACGCCTGCTCATGCCGGGTGTTTCCCAATTTCCTGTCCACGGACTGATCGGTGGCTGCGTCACGCAGAGTCAGGGAGACTTTCCCCGTCTGCCGCTCGGTGGATTGGTTGGAAATCTTCACCGTGAACTCCAGCGTGTCGCCCTCGCGCAGGAAACGCGGCGGATTCGGTTGCACCATCAAATCCTTGGCGGTCACCACCTTCCCCTCAAGGTAACCGGAACGCAGTTCGCGGTCATGCGCAAAGCCTAAAAACCGCCATGTGGTCAGCGCTTCGGGCATGGTGAACTCCACCCGCACCACGCCATCAGGCCCCGTGAGAAGTTGCGGGAAAAAGAAAGCCGTCTCGTTCAGATTTTTTCGTGCACTTACCTTGCTCAAATCCGGGGCGGCTTCACCGCGGGCGCCACCGTCAGCAGCTTTTCGCTCAGCGGACGCAATCCGATCGCCTGCCGTTTGAGCCTCGGCCTTTTCCATCAGTGCGCCCGCCTGACGCCTGGACTCCATTTCAACAGGCGCTCCCGGTGGCGGCGCGGCGGCCATGGCCATCGGCGCAGCGTCCATCATCACCTCTTCGCGTCCGCCGGTTGCCCTCATCAAGGTCCGTCCACCGCGCCCGCCAAAAAATTGGTATCCCCAAAGATTCTGAGTCAAATCAGGCGGGAAAGAGCGATAACGCCAGTCCACGCCCACATACTCCTGCTGCCATCCCCCGTACAAATGATTGAGATGCTTCAGCACATTTTCAAACTGGCGGCTCAGGCTGGAATAGTCGGTGCGGAAAATGTTGAACCGCTGGAGCCACGAATGTTTCAGATATGCGTCGAGCGACTCATCATAAAGCGCCGCCACCATCTCCGCAGCGGCCTTTTGGGCATCCGGCCCCGTAACCACCAAACTCCACGTCTCCTTTTGGCCCGGTTCCAACTTCGACACCAGTCGCTCCCACTTCAAATCCAGTTGCTTGTTGCTCCAAGGCACGTCCACCCGCCGGCTTTCCAAATATGCACGGTTTTCGCGAACTTGTGTGATGTGGACGGTAAATCCACCACGCATGCCTTCGTTCACTGCCTGTTTGATTTGTTCCTGTGTCCGTCCGGGGCGCGTCCAATACTTTTGAATCATCTTGCCCCGATGCTCAATCTCCACATAAGCGCGGCCATTGTCATAGCCAGTCCCCCACAGTGCCATGAATTCCTCGCCCGGCTCGCTGCGCCACTTCGGCGCCGCCAAAAGACTGGGGATTTTGATATTCAGCTTCTCGGCGCCCGGGTCCAACACCCGCAATGGCAAAACCGCTTTGACCGGTTTGCCAAAACGATCCTGCGTCTCAAAGATGGCTCGATACACTCCGGCCGCCAGATTGAAACGCGCTTCCAATCGGCCATTGGTGGCAGTGGTCAATCCTTGTTCCGCAACCACCTTGCCCAGCGGCCAGGTGTTTGGGTCCGAAGTAGGCGCCGCCTTATCCGCGCCCGCTGACATCCCCAGCCCCCCTCGTCGTGGATAATAAACCGGAGACAACTCGGGACGCATCACCGCTGCAGGTTGTTCAAGTTGGTAAATCTTGAGTGCCCCCTCCGCCTGCTGCCCCTCGCCATCAAGGGTAGTCGTAAACACAGTGATGGCCACCGGCTTCTCCGCTGTCTGCCATTCATCTGCGGTCAAGCTGGCTTGCAACGCCGTGTAACCCACCACCACCGTCCGCTGGGCCGATCGCGTTTCCCCAGTGGCGTCGGTCACATCCGCGTAAATCGTGAAATGGAAAGTCGGCTCGTTGGTCGGCGAAATCGAGCGGTCCGGTTTGGCCACAAAAGCCACCTTGAATGTCCCATCAGTACCCGTGCGCGCCGTCCCATGCGCAATCTCCTGCGAATCGGAAGGCGGCATGGGATGCCACCAAAAATACCAGCGCCACCAAATCGGATAACGCACCTCCCGCACCACACGGTATTTCACCAACGCATTATCCACCGCGGCACCGGTGTAACTCTCGGCCTTGCCGCCCAACTCCACCCGATCATCCAGCCGCGCCGCCGTCTTTGGTGCCTCCAAGTTCACCTGGAATTTGGGGCGTTTGTACTCCTCCACACTCACGCTGGTGCTTCCGTTGGGACCGCCTTGAACAAAAATGCGCATCCGGCCCGTCACCCGATCCCGCGGCGCGGTGAAACTGCCGCTAAATGAACCAAAATCATTGGCCTGCACAGAGCGCCGCTCAATTTCCTTTCCATTAGGGTCTGCAAAAACCACCGTCAATTTTTGGCCCGGCAACAACTCGTATTTGTCCTGCTCCTGGTCCACTTGCAGACAAATGCCCTTGAAGGAAATCGTCTGGCCCGGGCGGTAAAGCGCGCGATCGGTGAAAAACAGCGTTTGCGAAGACGGCCGCCGCCGCCCCGGCTGCGAAGCCCAATATTCATTCTGCGAGGCCAATTCCCGCCCTTGATGGCGCACATGCAACAGGTAGCCACGTTGCGGTGGCACATCGAGCACGAAGAATCCGTTTTCATCCGTGCGCACCGGTGCGTTGACCACGCGGTTGCCCTGATTGTCCCAATGCCAACTGCGCACCTCGGCATTGGCCACCGGCTCGCCGCTAAGGGCCTCCAACACAAAACCCTGCACCATCCCGTTGTGCGTCCGGGGCACCAACGCCAGCTCGCTCACCCACACATCGGTGAACAAAACCACATTGTCCTTCTCCGAGAAATCGTCCTTGGTACTCGCGAGCAAATAGTAAAATCCCGGCTTCAGATTCTCCGGCGCAGGCAATTGCTCCATCCGGCTCTGGTAATCGGGCGTGGGGGGTAACTTGGCAGACCAAGCCAGAGTCGGGGCGCGTTTGAGAACTTCTTTGCGCCCGTTGTCATCCAACCACTCGGGACGCCGGCCCCGTTTCTGAAAAGTGCCTTCCCAATCCCACGCCACCAGCCGGAAATGCACCTCGTTCAGATTGCGATATTGCACACGGATTTTGGGCCAGGGCGCATTCCACACCCGCTCGGTGTTCATGCTGAGCTCCCGGCTTTCAATCTCAGCCACCAAGTTGCGGCACATCTTGCCTCCGGCACTTTGAGGAAAAACCTTGGCCCCTCGCGAAGCCAGCCTGTGAGCTTCCACCCAATCGCCCTCATCGCGCACCACCAACGCCCATTGATAAAGCGCCATTGCCGACAGTTCATGGTCCGCCCATTGGTCCACAAACGCTTTCAAAGCCGCACGGTATCGCGCCCGTTTTTCATCCCCAAATGCGGCATTGTATCCGTAGTGCAACCGCGCCAAATCCACGTCCAGCATGGCCGTGGGGTCTGCGTCCGATTGATGAAACCGCAGTAAATCCTGATACAAGCGGATGGCCTTCAGTTTGGGGGATTCCACATCGGTAGTCTCCGGATTCCACGCCAAAAATGCCGCCATCGGCTCCAAAATCGGACTGCTCGCTGATATCTCAAATGCGTCCTCAGGCTTGGCCGCCGCCTGTTCTCCCGATGTGTAAAATTGCAAAGCCTCATGCGCCAGGAAGTCATACATCGTCGGGCGGTACTTGTCGGGAATAGTTCCTCTCTCCAACAAATCATCAAATTGCGACACCGGCATTTTTTTCAACACGTTTGCCGAAGCCAGTGCAGCAGTGAATTCCTTGTCAATTTCGGCAAAGAGCCGCGGCAAATCCCAAGTGGTAAAGTCCTTCCCCGGCTCCGCAGCCGTGGCAGTGCGCTGCATAAATCGCCACCGGTTCTGTTGGAAATAATGCCAGTACCATGTGGCCTGGATGGCGTGGTAAATGGGTTTGAGCTCCGCCGGCGCCTTGGCAATCTCCGCCTGCAAGCGGGTGATTTTCTCCTCCGGCTTGTTGCCTTGGATGTTGGCCTCCAACACAATCTTGCGGCAAACCGCCTTGGCCAACTCCCCGTAAGCTTTGTCTTTGGTGGCTCCCTGGATGATCGGCTCCAGCGCCTCTATGGCCGATTTCGGCAAGCCTTGGTTGATGGCTTCATCCACTTTTTTCCATTGGTCGTCCCGAACACCCGCCGGCAAAGTGATTTGAGCGGCCAATACGATCCCTAAAACAATAAGCCAGGTGCGCATAAGTAAATAGTTACCACTTGCCGGGTTGGACGGCAAAACCGGATTCATGCTCCCAAACAATCGGCGTTATGGCAAAATGCCCTGAACGCAACGGCAAACCGTAAAAGAATACCGGTTTTTTGAAGGCATCATCATTCACCGCATTATATGTGCTTATATATCGGTAAATGAATTCGCTTAACCCTTTGTAACGTCTGCGGCATACAGCAGCGTCTTATTTTCGTGATGGATGATTGTTCATGAAGCTCAAGGGTAGAGCAGCGCAATCACGGACGCGCCCCAAAGCGTCCGCGCGCTGGCGTTTCAGTCCATGGAATGGGGTGTTTCTTGCCCTGGGCCTGGCAATCGCCCTCTTGTGGAATCTTCTGGCCAACCGCCAACATCGTCCCAACACACCGGTTTCCATCCAACCCACGACAGGAATCGCAGCCGCCAAACCTTGGGGCCAACTCGAAATCACCCCCATCGTCATCGAGCGTCCTGAAGAATATTTTCAGGACGATGCCCCCACCCCTCCAATTCGTTGGCATTTCCCGGGCTACAACACCGTCCAACTGGCGGATTTCCTTCGCGGCTTGAACCCCCCTCAAGAGCTTTTGCCGCGCTTGTTGGACACCAATCATTGGAAAGTGGTGGGTCAGTCGGTGGTGATTCAACCGCCCTTGGATTTGGTGCGCGATTTGCCCTGTGACTTGCGAAAACGCCTCTACGGAGAGCTTGCGCGACATGGTGAAAACCTCACCCAACGCTATCCCTTCGTGTACCGTGAGGATGGATTTGATGAGTGGTTTGCCAAAAGCGGTCTGAGCGATGACACCCTCGCTGCCATCCGCAGCATGACTTGCCTGGAAAAGAACAGGCTCTGTTTCTTTGATGGACACTATTTCCGCCTCACCCTTCCCACCAATGAAGTCAGAGCCTTGGCGCGCGCCTTGTCTCGGGTCCCAACAGTCTTGGTCACCCTCCGCGTGCCGGAACAAGCCAACGTGGCTCCTTTGTTGGACTATTGGGGTTCACCCAAGCGCAATCGGAATCTCAAACCCTTGCTGGAAAGCATGGCCCGCGCCCCGGGAGGCGCCACCCTCAACGTCTCTTACTTTTTCCCCCCGTTGGCGCAGTCGTGGCTCTACACCTATCCACACCCCACCAACCGGTTTCTGGTCCGGGCACCTGACTGTTTTTGGACGGCGATGAACTTTGGGCGGGAATCGGCGGACAACCGCTTTCTGGATTCACAATTCATCCAATCCACCCTCGCCGCCGAATACGAGCGCGTGGAAAGTCCCACCCAATTTGGGGACCTCATCCTTTTCTACGAACCGGGACAAATCTGGCGCGCCGTGCACATGTGCGTGTATATCGCCGAAGACATCGTCTTCACCAAAAACGGCGCCGATGTGTACCAACCTTGGGTACTCATGCGGATGAAGGACATGCTGGTGCATTACCCCTCGGAAATTCCCCTCCAAATGGCAGTGTACCGCCGTCTCGAACGGTATTAACCCCCTCCGCTTGCTCCAACGTCACACCCGCTGAGCAAGTTCATGTCGCAACGCAGCCGCCATGAATGCACGGCGCTCATCGGTCAAAGCCGAACCAAAATTGATGCTCTTGCCGTTTTCAAGTTCGAGCAGAATGGCCTTGTGGACCCGACGATGCCCCTTGGAAGTGACGCGCTCCTCTTCCATCAACCGGACTTTTTTTACTTCCGATGGCAAAAACCGACGCGGCCATTTGAACGGACCTATGCCGCTGTAAATCACCCCCTCCGAAGACCGCAACCGCACTTCGGTATGCCCTATCAAACTGCTGAGGAATGCAAAAAACATCCCCAGCCCTATCACGATAAACGGCGTCAAAAATAACCAAAGAAAAACCGTCATCCCCAAAGGCATGCTGTTTTTCTTCATGTTTATTTGGGGAAACCATTCCGGGAGGCCCCATCCCAAATGCTGGAAAGTAGAGGCCAGCGCCAGGGCCACAAACACCGAGACGATGCCATTCCAGAAAACGCAGAAAAACAAAAGACCCGCCGCGCTGGTCAGAGAACGATGCGTGGCGCGTATGACGCGCCACACCCCATCGTTGCGTATCCAAACCCCGGAAGGCGGCCGACTTAAATCCACCTCCGCATTCAACGAGGATTCCTGAGTCAACTCCGACAGGACGTAGGCGACATTGCACCACCGGCAAAAAGCCACGTCCTGGGCCACATTAATATCCTCGGCGGGAATCGTTTTGCGGCACTTCGCGCAAGTTGGTGTTACCATGACTTGAATCTGAAAGCCTGAAACGGCAAACGCAAGACGGAAATCCGCCCCGCTGTGCCGCCCCGCGGCACGGCTTCACCTGTCAGTTGGGCGGACTTCCGTCTTTACCCGATCTCAACTCACACCATCGAAGGCACAATGTATGGAGCGCGATAGTTGCGCGTGAGCATTTGGTTGGCGGCATTGTTGCCGAGGAATACCTCAGCCCGTGGATCCATACGCAACGGCACACCCAAGGTCAACTGCTCCTTGGTAATGTCCACATTGTTTGCGGCCAGATGAGCAGCCATCCGGTCAAACGCCTCCTGGAAGCCCTTGTCCGCCTTGATGGCCTCGCGGATTTCCTGTGGATTTTTCTTCACCCCCAACCGGTAGGAGATGTTGCCGGTATGACAAAGGGCGCTTGAAAGGTGCCCCTCCAGAATATCCGCGTGTAAATCCTCATGCTTGCGGCTCCGCACAGCCTTGAGGAAATTGGCGTAATGTTGATTGTCTCCAGCGTCCGCCCAACGTTTAATTTCCTTGCCATCCTTGTCGTAGGCGATGGCGCTGCGATAATTGGGCACCGTGACGTAGCCGTTTTCGCACTCGATAATCGCCGCCACGCTTCCCCCCTTGTACACGTCCATCGGCCCGCCCGGTTTGGACGGCAGCCCACGCACCTCAAAGATGAGCGGGGCCTTGGCGTAACCTTGATACACAATCTGGGTGTTGGCCGTCTCCCCGTCATCCACATACCCCAGCCGCCCGCCCACACTTAAAACATAGGGCGCCAATTCCATCTCACCCAAAAACCAGCGGCAAATGTCCATTTGGTGAATGCCTTGATTCCCCAGATCGCCGTTGCCCGTGTTCCAGACCCAGTGCCAGTCGTAATGCAGGCGCTTGCGCATCAAGGGCAGTTTCTCCGCCGGCCCACACCATAAATCATAGTCAATGTTCGCCGGAATCGGCTGCGGCCCATCCACCTTGCCAATGCTGTCGCGCCGCTTGTAACAAAGCCCCCGCGCAATCACTATCCGCCCCAGATTCCCCTCCTTGACCCATTCCACCGCGGGCAAAATCCCCTCACGGCTGCTGCGGCTTTGGGTGCCGGTCTGCACGATTTTCTTGTATTTGCGCGCGGCAAGCACAATTTGCCGCCCCTCCCATACGTTGTGGGACACGGGCTTTTCCAAATAAACATCCTTGCCCGCTTGAATGGCCCAAATGGCCCCCAAGGCGTGCCAATGATTGGGCGTGGCAATGGACACCACGTCCACATTTTTGCTTTCCAGCAATTTGCGAATGTCCGTGTAAGTCTCGATTTCGCGCCCCTGCTGGCGTTGCTTCGCAGCCGCCCCTTCCAAAATCTTGGTGTCGCAATCACACAAAGCGGTCAGCCGCACCCCTTGCTGCTTCGAGAAACCGCTTATGTGGTCACCCCCCCGTCCGCCAAAGCCCACCACGGCCACCCGAATGTCCGTGTTGGAGCCGGCCACTTGCGCCCATGACCGGGCGCTCAGCCCCGTGGCCACCGCCGCAACCGCCGTGGTTTTCAGAAACTGCCTGCGTGAGGTTGTTTGCATTTTTTTCATAATCTTAATTCGTTGGGTTTGTTCCAAAAATCATTTCACTTCCTTGATGTACTCTTGGTAGCGCTCAGCCACCCTGCCTTGTTTCTCATCCCCTTCATGCAAGTAAAACCGGTAACGGAAAGTCACCGATTTGCCTGCCGGAATTGTCATATTCCCCGTGCCGGGCGGTTTCTTTTCAAAGTCATGCACGCCAAAAGGATTGGCTGCAAACAAGCCATAATCCCGCACATGCCACCACGTCGGGTGCACGGGATTCTTTGGATGCGGCATAATCGCAATGCCCACCCTCTGGCCTCGCACAGGTCCGCTGTAATCGCACCATTCCGCCGCCTTCCCCCACGTATTGTTGCCTTCAATGCCGGTGCTCAACACAATCCGGCCTTCGGCCTTCACGTTTTTGCCGCGGTTCAACCTCATGCTCTCGGCCACACGCACCGCCATCGTCCCTTCTTTCGTATCGCCCAATACCACCTCCTGGTCATTCGGCGCCTTGAGCGTAATTTCAAAATCAAACAAACGCTCATTGGCCGGACGATTATAGACGCGGAACGTCCGCTCATCCGTCATCACCACCTTGTTATCCGGCCCCACCCAACGGCAAGTTGAACGAATCAAGCCCACATCCTTGCCGGACTTCAGTTCCAAAAATTGATCATGCACAATCCGCCCCGCCTTGCCGTCCTCGCTCCAAAAGTCCACTCCATTGACCGCCCCATGCGAAAACCACAGCGACCGATGATGCTGATGGTCCTTCTCCTCCCCTTCGGCGTCCGGCACCATCGGCCAGCCGCGCGTCATCGGCAAATTGTTTGGACCGATGACCGGCCAAAAGTAAGTCTTGCGCGGAGCATTTGATACCACCGTGGTGGTGCCATCCGCATTTTTCTTGCGGATGATCGCCGGATGCTGATTCAAACGATACCAATATTCGGTAAATAATTGGCCGTTGATTTTGATGGTCACCCGGTCCTGGTTGTCCACCACCTCCACCCCCTCTGCAGCAGGGGCTGAAGCCGGCCAAAACGCCAAACAACAAAGAGCCGCAAGGGCATGGATTGCGTGTCGTGTCATACGTTTGATATTTGGACGCCGCAACCCACCGGTCAAATCAAATATTTTTTCGCCCATGCTTAAGAGGCCTTTACGCTCTCCGTTCTGCTCTAAAAGCCGCATACCCTTGGGAATAGAAAACAAGCATGTCTATTGTGATGTTGCATAAGATATTCTTATATGCATGCATAAACAGTTGACTATGGAACAGTTCCCATTTATAAAATCCGATGATTCCTTCCGTGACCTGCGGCTTTCACCAGTCGCGTTTTTGGGCCCACCGCAGGCACGCATCTTTTTATGGCAGAGCGACTTCGGTGTGCGGTGATTGGCGCCGGCGTGGCCGGAGCGGAATGGCTTGCACGCTTGACCCGCGGCCAGCGCACCACTGTGGTGGTCCTCTGCGACTCCCATCCCCAACGCGCCCGCGAGCTGCAAGAGCGCTATCGCATCCCACGTCTTTACGCGGCCTATGAAGAAGCCGTCGAGCAGCCGGACCTCGACGCCGTGGTGGTGGCCACCCCCAACCACCTTCATGCTCCAGTGGCACTGGCCGCATTGAAAGCCCGTAAACATGTGTTGGTGGAAACCCCCGTGGCCATGAACCTTCGCGAGGCCACCCGGTTGGTGGAAACAGCCGCCGAAATGAAATGCCTCCTGATGCCGGCTCAGGAATTGCGTTTCCTGCGCGCCACCCAACTGGCCCGTACCTGTCTGCAGCATGGCGAGCTCGGCGAAGTGTTCCATGCGCGGGCATGGTGGCGCCGCCATCAATGGCCGCGGCCCGGCTCCTGGCGTGCTCAACGCGCGCTGGCCGGTGGCGGATGCCTGGTGGATTTGGGCCAGCCGCTGGTGGACATGCTTTTGTATTTGTTAAACGATTTCCAGGTGGCTCAAGTCAGCGCCACCGGCCAAACCCTGTTTGGCCCCCACATTACACAGGAGCAGGAGCCCAACCGCCCCCCTCCACCGCCCGCCGGCATCTTCGATGTTGAGGACACCGGTGCCGCCTGCCTGGTCATGAAGGGCCATCGCTGGTTGACGGTGGAAACCAGTTGGGGCGGCAACTTTGAGAACCAACCTTCTGAATATGGAGCAGAACTTTTTGGCACCAAGGGCAGCCTGACTCTGTTTCCCGCTCGATTGAATCGAGCCTGCCCTTTGGGCCTGGAAAGCATTTTGCTCAACGCCGCCAAACCACCCCAGGGTGAGGATTGCGGCCAATATTTTGCGCATTGTGTGTTGGACAATAAAAAGCCGCTGATTTCGCCATCGGAAATCCTGGCCGTCCAGAAGGTGATGGACGCCGTGGTAGCGGCGGCAGCCAGTGGCAAACCGGTGGGCCTTAAAAACGGATGAACAGTCCGACGCGGCACCTCCGTTGCGTTCGGAATGTTTTTACGTTGCCCGCCATAACGGAAGACCTGTCTATGTTCAAATCCGTCGAACTTGGCCTGAAGGTTTCCAAAGAGGAATACGACCAACGTCTGCCGCAGTTGCGCGCGGAATTATTGGTCGCTCAGCAGGCACTCAAAAACTCCCCCGTGCCGGTTATCGTTGTGGTCTCCGGCGTGGAGGGAGCAGGCAAGGCCGGCGTCGTCAACGCCCTGACCGAATGGTTGGACCCACGGGGCGTTGAGACCAACGTCTTCTGGGCACCCTCCGATGAAGAACAAGCCCGCCCCGAATACTGGCGTTTTTGGCGCACCCTGCCGGCGCGCGGCAAAATCGGCATCTTTTTCGGCTCCTGGTACACGGATCCCATCGTCCAGCGCGTCACCGGCAAACTCAAAAGCGCCGCCTATGACCGCGCCCTCCAACGCATCGCCAACTTTGAGCGCATGCTGGCCGAAGACGGCGCCCTCATCGTCAAACTTTGGTATCACCTCTCAAAAAAAGACCAGCGCAAACGGCTCAAGAAACTTGAAAAAGACCCTGCCACACGCTGGCGCGTGACGCCTCAAGACTGGAAGTTTCACGAGCTTTACGATGACTTTGCCCGAGCCAGCGAGCAGGCCATCCGCATGACCGACACTGCCAGCGCCCCCTGGCATCTCATTGACAGCGCCGATGCGCGCCATCAACTCCTTGAAACCGGCCGGCTTCTGTTGGAAGCGCTCCGCCAAAAATTGGAAGCCCTCCGTCAGGCACCGCCCAGGCCCAAGGGGCCCCCGCCCATCCCAAAGAAATTGGAAACCCCCACCGTACTGGACCAAGTGGACTTGAGCAAAAAAATCAGCGACCGCGAATACAAGGTACGTCTTAAGGAATATCAATCCCGCCTGAATCTTCTGACCTGGAAGGCCCATCGCAAAAAAGTTTCCACCGTAGCGGTGTTTGAAGGCTGGGATGCTGCCGGCAAAGGCGGCGCCATTCGACGAGTGACCAGCGCCGCAGACGCCAAGCTGACGCGGGTGATTTCCATCGCGGCCCCTACTGACGAGGAGCGCGCCCACCACTATTTGTGGCGGTTTTGGCGCCATATCCCGCCCGCCGGCAGGGTCACCATCTTTGACCGCTCATGGTACGGCCGCGTGTTGGTGGAACGTGTCGAAGGTTTTGCCACACCGGACGAATGGTCCCGCGCCTACCTGGAAATCAACGATTTCGAAGCTCAATTGGTGGAACGCGGCATTGTGCTGCTCAAATTCTGGATTCACATCTCCCCGGATGAACAATTGCGCCGCTTCAAAGAGCGCCAACAAATCGAATACAAGCGCCACAAAATCACAGACGAAGACTGGCGCAACCGGGAAAAATGGAACGCCTACCTTTTGGCCGTGCACGACATGCTCACCCGCACCAGCACGGACGTGGCCCCCTGGACCATCATCCCCGGAAACGACAAGCACTACGCCCGCGTGCAGGTGTTGAAAACCTTTTGCAAGGCGCTTGAAAAAGCGCTCTAAAGGCAACGCCGGTTCCCCCCGGGTTCCTGCCGGCCAATCACCAGCCGCTTAAATGCGCTATGCGCCTAAAAAGGCCGCGTGAACGGCGCGTGTGGCCTGCTCGGCGCGATCCAGGTCAATCACCACCGAAATCTTGATTTCGCTTGTCGAAATCATGGCGATGTTCACCCCTTCGCGCGCCAAAGTGTCGAACATCTTGGCGGCCACGCCGGACTGGCTGCGCATGCCCACGCCTACAATCGAGAGCTTGCCGATTTTTTCATCAGCCAACACATCGGCAAACCCCACCTCGGCCTTCAACCCGTCGATCACCTTGCGCGCCTTGAGCAGCTCCGCCTTGTCCACCGTGAAGGACAAGTCGGTGGTCTGGGTGCCGTGACTGATGTTTTGCACAATCATGTCCACGTTGATGGCCGCCTCGGCCAGCGCTTTGAACAGCCGCGCCGCCATGCCCGGACGGTCCGGCACGCCCACCACAGTGACCTTGGCTTGGTTCTTGTCGAGCGCGACGCCACGAATGACGACGCCTTCCATGCTTTTGGTTTCCTCTTTCACAATCGTTCCCGGGTTGTCGTTCATGCTGGAGCGGACTTCAAATACCACACCAAATTTCTTGGCAAATTCCACCGAGCGCAGCTGCATCACCTTCGCGCCGGCGCCGGCCAGCTCCATCAATTCATCATACGCTATTTCGGTGAGTTTGCGGGCGCCGGGCACAATGCGGGGATCGCTTGTGTACACGCCATCCACGTCGGTGTAAATCTGGCACAAGTCCGCCTTCAAGGCCGCCGCGAGCGCGATGGCCGTCAAGTCCGAACCCCCGCGGCCCAACGTGGTGATTTGCCCGTCCGGCGTCTCACCTTGAAAACCCGCCACAATCACCACATTCCCGTCATTCAACAGCGCGTGCACTTTCTTGGGGGTGATGTTGACAATCTTCGCCTTGGTGTGCCGGCCATCGGTCACTATGCCCGCCTGTGCGCCGGTCAGCGAAACTGCCTTGATGCCCAGGGCATGCAACGCCATCGCCGTCAACGCAATCGTCGTTTGCTCGCCGGTGGCCAGCAACATATCCATTTCCCGCTCACTGGGCAGCGGCATGATTTCCTTGGCCAATTTGATCAAGCCATCGGTCACCCCGCTCATCGCGGAAACAACCACCACCAGCTTGTCACCCCGGGCATGGTATTCGGCCACACGGCGGGCCACGTTTTTAATGCGTTCCGTGTTGCCCACCGAGGTGCCGCCGTATTTTTGTACAATCAGCGCCATGTTAAAAGTTAAACGGGCGGGATATTAATGAAATCCGGCCATCTGGCAATGGCCTTTTTTGGCCAACAATTTTTCAGCGCATGAAACCATTGCACAGCGATTGCCTTTGATTTCAAAATATCAAATCAGAGCTTGCAACCCTCTAGTCGCTCATCGCCCGGTCAATGCTGTTCCACCACAAATCATGCAACGTGCTCACTCGTGCAGTGTACGCTCCATGAGCGGTTTTAATCTTCAGGCTTTGGCCCTTGACCACGCCTAAAGAGTGCACCGGCACACCACGAAGACGGGCACGCTCGATGACTGCCTGCTCATCTTTGGGCGCCACGGAAATCACCACCCGCCCGTGCGCTTCGCCAAACCACAAGGCATCCAAGCGGCAATCTTTCCATGCGCTCAAATCCACTTCCGCACCCACGAGCACGCTGTGCCCGCGGGCTTCACGCCGGGACATGCAGCACTCGGCCAGGCAGACAGCCAACCCGCCCTCGCTGCAATCGTGGGCGCTTTTCACCCATCCCTGCGCAATCAATTCACGCAAGGTGTCGTGCAGCAGTTTCTCCCGCTGCAAATCGCAAGGAGGCGGAGTGCCCATCTTTTTCCGGTGAATACGCAGCAGATACGCCGAACCTCCAAGTCCCTGCAAAGGATCCGCCGCGTCCACCGGCTCCCCAAGCAATAAAATCCGGTCCCCCTCGCTCTTGAACCATTGGGTGGTGATGTGCTCCCGCTTTTCAATCAACCCCACCATCGCCACGGTAGGCGTGGGGTCAATGGGGCCCTCGGGACTTTGGTTATACAAACTGCAATTGCCGCCGGTCACCGGCGCATCGAAAACACGGCAGGCTTCGGCCACGCCGCGCACCGCCTCCTTTAGTTGGTAAAACAACTCCGGGTTATGCGGGTTGCCAAAATTAAGGTTGTCGGTCACCCCCAAAGGCCGCGCCCCCGAACAGGCCAGATTGCGCGCCGCCTCGGCCACGGCTGCCTTCCCGCCCTCGTAAGGGTCCAGATAAACATAGGCCGCGTTGCAATCGGAAGTCAGCGCCAGATATTTCTCCGGTATGGGCCGCTCCGCTGCAGCCGAGCCCGCAGGCAACACCGGCAGGCAATCCTCCTTGAGTCGCACCACAGCGGCATCCGACCCCGGCAACACCACCGTGCCGTTGCGCACCATGTGATCATATTGCCGATAAACCCAATTTTTCGATGCAATCGTCGGCCACTCCAGCAGCTTCTTCAGTGCGTCCATTGGGCGCGTGGTGTCCGCCACATCAGCCAGCGAAAAGCTCCGCGTTTTCTGGAAATAAGCCGGGGGCTGCGAGGCCCGATGGTACACCGGCGCATCATTGGCCAGCTTGGCCGCCGGTATGTCTGCCACTACCTGGCCATGGTGTTTGACCACCATGCGTCCGGTGTCGGTGACCACGCCAATTTGCGCCCAAGGCAAATCCCATTTGTCAAAAATGCGCTGCACCTCGGCTTCACGCCCCTTTTTGACGATGATGAGCATCCGCTCCTGAGATTCGCTGAGCATGATCTCATACGCGCTCATGTTCGGCGCCCGTTGTGGCACGCGGTCCAGTTCAATCTCAATTCCCGTCCCCGCCCGCGCCGCTGTCTCGCAAGTCGAACACGTCAAACCCGCCGCGCCCATGTCTTGAATGCCTGCCACCGCATCTGTGGCCAACAATTCCAAACAGGCTTCAACCAACAGCTTTTCCATGAAAGGATCGCCCACCTGCACCGCGCCGCGCTGTTGCTCGGCCGATTCCTCTGTCAAGTCCTGCGATGCAAAGGCCGCCCCGGCCAGCCCGTCGCGGCCTGTGGCCGGGCCCACGTAAAAGACCGGATTTCCCACGCCACTAGCCTTGCCGCGGGCAATCTGCTCGTGACGCAGCACCCCTAGGGCAAAGACATTGACCAGCGGATTCCCCTCAAAGGACCGGTCGAAATACACCTCCCCGCCAAGGGTGGGAATTCCGAAGCAATTACCATAGTGGGCAATTCCCGCCACCACGCCGGAAAAAAGCCGTTTGACTGCGGGCTTGGACAACTCGCCGAACCGCAGGGAGTCCATCGCGCAAATGGGCCGCGCTCCCATCGTAAAGATGTCGCGGATGATGCCCCCTACTCCCGTGGCCGCCCCTTGAAACGGCTCCACGGCGCTGGGGTGGTTGTGCGACTCCATTTTGAAAGCAATCGCCAAACCATCGCCAATGTCCACAATCCCCGCATTTTCCTCTCCCGCCCCCACCAAAATACAGGATGACCGCGTGGGAAAAGTTTTCAGGAGCGGCCGCGTGTTTTTATAGGAGCAATGCTCGCTCCACATCACCGAAAAAATCCCCAACTCGGTGTACGTGGGCACCCGCCCGAGGATGTCCAAAATCATTTGGTACTCCTCCGGCGTCAACCCGTGCTTCTGCACCAGTTCAGGGGTAATGGCTGGGTCACTCATAACAAAAGGAAGTCGGTATGAAAATGCGTCGAACTTGACTCAGGCTGCTGCGGCAGGCCGGCGTTTTTGCCACCACTCAATCATGCTTTCCAACAAGCGGCGTCCGTCTTCGCCGTTCAAAATGGCCTCGCTCGCCCGCTCCGGATGAGGCATCAAGCCTGCGACATTCCGCCCGGCGTTGCAAACACCCGCAATATTCAACACAGAACCGTTGGGATTGGCGCGCTCCGTCAATTCACCGCGCACGTTGCAATATTGCCACAAGATTTGCCGACCGGCCTGCAACTGCTGCAACGTGGCCTCATCCGCAAAATAACATCCTTCGCCGTGCGCCACCGGAATACGCAAAACCGTACCCTCCGGCGTGCAACAGGTAAATGGCGAATCAGCCGCCGCCACGCGCAGATACACATGCTCGCAACGAAATTGCAATGACCGGTTTCGCACCAGGGCTCCCGGCAACAAGCCAGCCTCGCACAAGATTTGAAAACCGTTGCAAATCCCAAGAACCAGGCCCCCTTGCGCGGCAAACTCCTGCACCGCCTGCATCACGGGGCTGAACCGCGCAATGGCACCCGTCCGCAGATAATCCCCGTAACTGAAACCGCCCGGCACGATGACCGCGTCGGCGGCTCCCAGGGAACGCTCCTTATGCCACTGCAACCATGCCGAATGGCCCAAAACATTCTTGAGCACATGGACGCAGTCCTGATCGCAATTCGAACCCGGAAACTGCAAAACCGCGAAGTTCATATCTTTCCTTTACGCTCACAACAGCCACGGCAGTCACAACTCCGCAGGCGCGTCGGAGAGCATTTCATTCTATCACGAAATGATAATCCTCGATGATGGGGTTGCTCAAAATCTTGCGGCAGGCTTCGTGCAACCAGGGCTCGACTGCGGCGGGGTCATGACCCTCGATGTCAATTTCAATGTATTTGCCCACGTGCACGGCCTTGATGCCGCCGTAACCCATGTGTTCCAGCGCGTTTTGAACCGCCTTGCCTTGCGGGTCCAACACCGCCTTCTTCGGTGCAATGATAATCTTTGCTTTCATGTATCAGGAAAGGGCCCCACGGCCCTCATAAAGACGGGGGCGATGTTGGGCCATGCAGCCCAAAAGGCCAGCAAATTTTATTAACCCCCTCAGCCGGTGTTCAAGGTGCGGGCCGCCATGCCTTTAGGCGATAGAATATCTGGCCCGCCGTCCGGGCACCCGCATCACGCAGCACAATGATGTTGGTGCTGCTTCCGGGAGGAATGTTGGTCCAAGTTAACCACGGCCCGGCTCCCAAGGGTGTCAGGTATTCCACCATGTAGGCAATGTCAGGTTGCGCGGTGAACCGCAATTCCGCTCCAAGCACAGGGTCCATGGTGAATCCCTCCAACTTGAGCACGCTGCGGGCATCCAAGGGGTGGGTGCCGCTGAGATACTCCTCATAATTGGTGCGCCCATCACCGTCCGGGTCATCATCGCGCCCCTGGCCCGGTCCGGCTCCCAAACCATAACGCGCCTCCCAGTCATCCGGCAGGCCGTCGCCGTCGGCATCTGCGCCCGCAATGGTCACCATCGCCACCGTGCTTGTAGCCGCCCCAAGGGAATTGGTGATGACGACATAGTAGGCGCCGTCATTGATACCGGCCTGCAAGTTGGTGATAATCAGGCTGTTTGTCCGCGCCCACGCCAATGGCTCCCCCTGCGGCCCATACCATTGAAAGCTCAACGGGGCCGTACCGGCCACACCCACAGTCAACGTCACATTAGTCCCCGCTGCGGCGGTACGGCTTGAGGGTTGATTGGTGATCAACGGCCACGAAATGACCGTGACATTGCAGAAAATACTGGCCCCCGTGCCGGCCATGTTCGTGGCGATGATTCGGTAAATACCAGCGTTTGTGATTTGAATGTTGGGCACCACAAAGACGGGATTGGTCACCTCGCTCACCCGGTTTTCCAACACCACCGGCAGCCGCAGGAATTGATAATAGAACGGCGGTGGATACCCTGAAAACACCGGCGCAAAAACCACGTCCACCCCTGCCGTCACGGTCAATGAAGATGGAATCCCCTGCACGGTGCTCACCCGCCGCATCGGCTGCAACCACGCCGCAGCGCTGATACGCGTGCCCACGATATCGGTCACCCGAACACGATAAAAACCTTCATGCGATATCTGCACATTGGTCAACGTGAGCGTCGGCCCCGTGGCGCCGGGCACAGCCACACCGTCCTTTTCCCATTGATAACTCAGCGGCCAGGGACTCGATGCCACGACACTTAATGTCGCATTGCTCCCCACCAAAACCTGGACATTGGTCGGCGGTTGCACGATGACCGGCAACGCCAACACCGCCAACACGGCCGCATCGCTCAGCGTCACACCATACGGATTGGCCGCGCCGACAGAATAATTCCCGCTCTGTTCCAACGTCAGATTGGTAAGCGTCAGCACGCCAGTGGTGTTGGTGGCAATAATCGTTCCTTTGTATCGCCAATAATAAATAATGGGAGATTCACCGGTGGCGGTCGCCGTAAAGGTCACCGCCCCCTCTTCCAAAACTGTCTGACTCTGCGGCTGTAGAGTGAACACCGGCGGTTGACCGGTGGGCGCAGTCCACGAAAACATCGGCCACGCCGCCTTCCAATTCGCCGGATCGTTACCATACGCCAGCCGGTCCACGCGTTGCAGAGATGCCCCAAAGCCATCGGCCCCGCCCGGCCACGGCGCGTTGTCGCGGTAACTGACTTGGTCAGCCATTACTTCCCCGCTGAAGCCGGTGGCAAAGGCAATCGGCCGCTTCAATTCGACATCCTCACCGGAATTGTCGAGCTTGCCAATGTAGGGACCAAATATCTGCATGGAAGCCGGAATGTCGTACTTCTGACGAAAGGCCACCAGTTCCTCTGGATTATTGAGCGGATTAAAATTGACCACCATCAGCCGCTCGTTCGCCGCGAGCCAGACGTTGCTTGGGAACACATAATCCACCCCGCCGGAAATGCGCCAAGTGTTGGTGGGGTTGGCGGGATCAAACAACGGGATTTCCACGCCGGAGATGTTCTCCAGCACGATATATTCCTCGCGGCTGTTGTCCTGTCCGTTCAAGTCCGGCGGACGGTACATGACTTCCGAGATCACCACCGGTCCCACTTGTGGACCGGCGTTGGGTTCGCCCAGCGTGGCACTTCGTTGCAAGACAAAGCGTTCCTCCCCGGTACTCGTCACATGACGTCCAATCGTTGTCCCTGCCGCCGAGCCACGGAAATTGCAGCCGTGGTAATAGCCGGTCAACAATCCCTGCCCATCGGCACTGAACAAGGCAGCCTCGCCTCCGCTTCCGCTCCACAACAGCGTGCCGGCCGCGGCAATGAATTGCTGTTCCGTCAGCACCAAAAAACCGCCCACCGGAATCACGGTTCCCGGTGGAAAGCGGTACTTGAACGGCTGACTGAAATCATCCGTCAGCCACCACCCGCTAATGTCGGCGGGAGTGTCGCCCAAATTGGCCAGCTCCACAGCCCGCGACTGGCCCGGAGCTGGATGTGCCAATACCTCATTAATAACCACTGCCGGAAACAAGTGCGGCGCCACATTGGGGGCCCCCGGTGAGCCATTCAGGCCCCCGCTGACCCGCCAGTTGGAGGCATTGTTCCACAGGGATTCCGGCGCATTTTCATCCACCACGACCAACGAGAAACCAAATCCATCAGTCAGCGGATGCCAGCCGTCGCCATAGGTGAATCTCTGAATGGTCCGGCCCGCTGCATCCACCAAATGCAACGTCTCACCCCCATTGTCTAATTGTCCACTGTACACACCCGCCAACGGCACATTGGTGCCATAACGCAGCGCAAACGCAGCCCTGTCTTTAACCAACACCAGCCGTTCAGCCGGCGCCAACACGCCTTGCGTGAACGTAAACTGAATCCCCTCCACAAACCGGATGCCCGCCAACGCCACGCTCTGATTGCCCACGTTGCGCAACTCGATGTATTCAAACTGGGTGGCGTTGGTGGCCCCCGCCGCCATTTCCGCCGCCGAGGGTGCCGCCGGGTGATACATCAACTCCGTCACCCTCAAAGCCGGCACATCCGGCATCAGAAAATCAGCCTCCAACAAGGCGCTCCAGGTGTTGTTCACCAGGGCACGCGCCTTCACCCGCACGCTGTTGGTCAACGGCACCGGGCTGCTGTAGGTCAGCGCCGTGGGCGCCACCGTGCCTCCCACGCGGCGCGGATCGCTCCCGTCCAAGGTGTAATATACAGCCCCCGATGGATTGTTCAGGTTGATGGCCAGCAGGAAACCGTTGGTCACCTGTCCACCGTGACGATTAAAGGACGGCGCATTCACCGTCGGATACAGTCCGTCAGCCCGGAGCTGCGCCAAAACCGTATCGGCACGGGTGGGAAATATACTGGCCGGCACGGCGTTCACCGCGTTAATCCAATCCGTCTCCCCATAGGCCGGCTCCCGGGGTGCCGCATCCCCCCACCGCGCTGAATAAGCTCGAATAGCCTTGGTAATCTGGTTGGCCTTTTTCCACCAGCGATTGGTGCACGCCGAAAAAGTCAACGCACCGCCGTTGAAGAAATGCTTCTGCACATGATCTGCAAACCGCAGGCGATACTCGGCGTTGTTCATCAAATCCTCGTGCATGTACTGCGGATTGGAATAAGTGAAATTGCCCACGTTGGAACCACTGATGCCGCTCCACGGACCCGTGCGGTCCACCTGCCAACTCGGCGCGCCCAAAGTATGCTCGCAATCGCTGTTGAAAAATATCCACCCCATCTCCGGGTTGTTCCGGTTCTTCATCGCAAACCAGTTGTTGGGACGGGTGTTGGAAAGAAACGCCGACAGCGTGGCATCTCCGTCGCCCGTGTAAAAAATGCCAATCATGTAGTCAATCAGGTTGTCCACATTCAGCATCACCGGCAGCGCCGGATTGCGCGTGCCATCCGGGTAACATCCCAAAATGCGGAAATAATTTGAATTGGAGGGATTGGCCGGCACCGACCGCACCATCACCCACAAATTGGACCACGAGGCCATGTTGCCATCGGTAACCTCCGTGACGAAATTGCCGACATGGTTGGCGCATTTGACCACATCGTAATCCTCCTTGCGTCCCCCCAGATAAATCTCGCCATAAGAGGCTTCGGGCCGCTCATCCGTTTCATACAGACCCCAGTACTGGCCATTGATGTAAAGGTGATAGTATCGCGAGCGCCGATACGGTTGGCCCATGGCCCCGAGTGTCTCCCGGCACCACACCTCGCGCACCATGGTCTCGTAGAGCCCATTGCTGCCGGTCTCCCGCGGCCACGAGTAATTTTGACTTGTCCGCAGATCGAAGGTGTCGAACTCCTGCGCTCCTTCATTTTCAAACAGCGGATACCGCAACCGCCCCATCCCGTAATCGCGGCGGAAAAAGATGCGGAATGAATGTTTCACAAAGTTGGAATTGCGGCTGTACCCCCCGCGGATGCGCAAACCGCACGGCGCCTGAAAACGGCCCGGCACCGCGTTGGTGGGATCCAATAATTCAATCGAACTGGGCCGCTCCCACTCCTCACCATGCCCGTCGGCATTGGCATAAATACCGATTACCGGATCAAACAAATTGGGCAGCTCCGTGACAATGGACATTGTCGGAATTTGCGTCAGCGCTTCCCGCCATTGCTCACGTGTGTAACGATTCACCACCTCCGGGTCCATCCCGTAATCCACCCGATTCCGCCCCCAGTTCGCCGGAAAATACGGCGGCGGCCGCCCATCCGGCGATTGGTATATCACGTCGTCCAGAAACAAATAAGTATGCGTATCCACGTTGCTCGGCTTCATCCCCGCCTTGTACGCCCGCGCCCGCACCACCGTGGTGTTGGTGATCGTCAGCGGCCCGTTGTACAGCATTCCCTTCCCCGGCCCGGGCTCATCTCCATTGAAAGAATAGTAAATCTCCGCCCCCTCCGTGGCCGTCGTTATGGCCAGGGTGAACGGAGCATCAAAAAATCCCCGATTTACACTAAAGCGTGTGTCCGCCACCTCACCATAATAGTAATCAGTATCATTGGCCGTGCCCGGCGTCGCATCCACCAACCACGCATTGCTGGACACTTCCAGTTGCACGGCCTCCAACTCCGGCACCATTAAAAAGTCCCCGTTGTTGGCCGAAACATTCATTGCATGTACCGCCAGCCAGTTGGTGCCGGCCACAAGCAGATTGGTGTGGGCCGTGATTGCAAACGTTTGCCGCAGGTCTGCTGCGCGTTCCGTGCGATTGGTCAAAGCCGCGCTGTTCCAATCCAGCGCCGTCGGTGCATTGGCCCGCGCCACCTCCGCGCCATTCAAATAAGCCACAAAACCATCGTCGTAACGCACGTGCAACAAAAGCTGGTCCACCACCCCGCCGTTGAAGACAAAGGGCAATCGCACAAAGGCCGAGGCATTGGTTTGCAACATGACACTGCGCACATCGGTCCGCACATACGGATCAAAGTCACTCGCCGCCTGGCCTTCCACAACCACTTCACCCAAAGAAAGCACCGAGGCCTCATCCGCATTGCCCTGGCCGCCGGTCCCAATCAAATTGGGATCAGGTTTGCGCGTCACACGCACCATGCGTCCCACCACCGGTCCCCCGGCAGCCGCCGCAATGTCCACCGTGATCGTCGCCGGCCCGCCCGGGTAGGTGTAACCTGCGTTGTTCACATTCAAAAGTGGTGATTGCCAGTTGGTGACAATCCCGGAGGCATTGGTGGAAAGAACAAGCACGGTGATGTCCCGTAACCGCGACTGACAGCAGGAAGCGCGGTTGTACAGAACAACCCGCGAGATGGCGATGTTGTTGGTGAAGGTCACCTGCCAGAACGGCGACTGGTCGCTGCTGAGCGTGTGCGTAAAGTCCCCGGTGTTGCCGTTAATCCCCAAGTTGGCCGTGTATGAACTCAGAGTGGTACTTTGAGAGGCCTGCCCCCCGGGGGCTACGTTCACCGGTGTCCCTGTGGCGCGATTGGTGTCAAACCCTATGGCCGCCGGTGCCCCCCCCGCAAACCACCCCGCCCCCGGCACAAAGCCCGGCAACGCCCACCCCGCATCCCATGCCGAAGCGCTGCCCGGAATCAGAATTACCGGGACCGACTCTTGCAACAAAGCCCACCTGCTTGCCTTTCGCGCAATGCCGTAAGATATGTCCTCGGACTGCGGTGGGTATGTTGGAGCAAATCCGTGCACAATCGCATCGCCGTCCGTCAGAGCGAGAAATTCACCCGCCGCATCCAACTGAAAGTTGGCGTGCAATCGCGCGGCGGGATTGACACGGTTCTTGCCGGATGCAAACACCAACAAATACCCATCCGGCCCAAGGCTCATCTCCGGAAAGGCCCACTTCCGAAAATTCGCCGGGTCATCCGTCAGATAATAGCCCGCAAGTGAAACCGTGTTGGTGGATAAATTATGGATTTCAATCCAGTCCGGAAAATCCCCGTCTTCATCGGCAAGCACCCGGTTGTTGCTTGCCATGAATTCCGAGATTTCAAGGGTAGCCGTGGCGGCGTGAACTGCGATTGTTACACTAACGTAACAAAGCACCCAAAGCAGCGAGGTACGCAGACGCATAGGAGAACTTATTGCTCAAAACAATAAACCCTCCTCCTCCTGCTTGGCAACCTTTTCATAACACACCAACCCTGCCCGTCCCTGAGGTTTCAATAGCGCAAGGGCCGGCCGTCCCTCCTGCCATTATTCAACGCGAAGCAGCCGGGCGGGTGAAAAACGACAACATGATTTGTCCAAGAATTTGCTCGCCGTATTCGTTGGCGTGGACAACGTCGCGGTAAAAAAGATGCGGGTGCAGCCCGGAGGAGCGGATGTATTCCGCCCACGGCGTGGTCAAATCCAGGTACGCACACTTTTCCTCCTCGGCCAATTGTTTGAGCGCCTTGCCATAGGAACCCATGCCGGAATATCGCGCCTTGGCCAAGGCCTCCGCATCGCGGGGATCGGCGGTGCCAAAGGCGCCGGTGAACAACAAAATCTCCACCTCCGGCAATTCATTCCGCAGTTGCCGGATGACTTCGCGGATGCTTTCAATATCCCGCTGGCTGATGCCGCCAATAAGCACCAAATCGGGTTTGCGAGGCGCAACAACTTTTTGAACACGCTGCTCCTCTTTGTAATGCTGGCAGCCGCCACCCCCGCGCACATACACCAAACCTTCAACCTGACATTGAGGATAGGCCTCCTGCAACTTTGCCACCCAACCGGAACGCATCGTGTCATTGACGATGCTGTCGCCCATCGCCAACAACCGCAACGAGCCCCCTTCCGTCAACCGCTGGCGCGTCCGTGGTAGATACCGCCAGTCTGCAGCAGGCGGCGTGAATTTCCCCGGAGGCATCTCTTTCTGGATTTGCGCAATTTGGGCCAGCGACCGCTCCGGCGTACGGAACAGGTAATAATCTTTCTCGGCGACTTGGTTGGTTCCACCGCCCACGTCGGGCGGGTACTTGGCCGGCAGTGCCCCCTTTTCGGGAAATTTCACCGGCGCATCCGCCATCATGTCCGCCTGTGCACACCAAAGGCCCGATGCAACCCATAACAACATCACACCCCACATCCATATGTATACTGGTCTAATCATGACTCACCTCTTCTCAATTCGCCGTGCTGATCATCCTTGTCATTCGCCTCGCTGGCCAAACGCCTTCTTCTCCGCTTGAGGAGCCGCACTTCCACCTTCCGGCCGCTGCATCCACTCTTCACTCACGCGCATGAAACATCGCGCCACGGGCGCCTTCTCCGGCGGCAAGGCCGGCGTGGTTTTCAAACCCTCCCACTCACGCCAAAATGCATCCACACCGCTCCACACCGTTTGCACCACCCCCAGCAGGCGATTGCGGACGGCGGGCGCACTGCGCTCCCGCATCGCAAACATGTCGCGCACCTGCTGCACGCCCACCTCCGCACGATTCCACGGACAAGCCACCACCCGAAAACCCTTGAGCGCAAAATACACCGGTGTTGGATGCGCCCGCTCATAATGCCAGTCGCAAATCACCACCTCTTTGGAAATCAAGTCAATCGCCCGATGCGTATCGTTATAACTGCCCTCCCACTCACCTACCCCCGTTGTCCGCCCGTCCAACAAACGGTCACCCCAAATCCACAACTCGCGCCCCCGCCCCTTCAAATGTTGATGCAACCGGTTCACCTCCCCCGCAAACAACTCCGATTTGTCCTTGCCCGCACACCGCGGACACCGGTCCTCCCCCAAATAAAACACCTCATCCATTCCCCCGTGAAAAGCCCGCGCCTCAAACGCGTCGCACAACTCATCCACCAACGCAAACACCACCTTGTGCACCTCCGGATGCAAGGGGCAATAACTCTTGCAATACAGCCGGTCCGGATTCGGCCATTGGTACTTCTCGGGCAACTTCACCCACGGCGTCTCGTCAAACTCCGGATACACCTCCAACAACTTCCCCAACCTCGTCTGCCACGACTGATGCCCCAACAAATTGATTTGCGGAATCAACTGAATGCCGGCTGCACGACATGCCCCCACCAAACGGGCCACATCCGCCTTCGACAACGCAGCCCCGCCGCGCAACTTCGGATGACTCTCATACGCAAAATTAAAATCCACACGCAAAATCAGCGTGTTCACCCCCCGCGCCGCAAAGTCATTCGTAATCCACGCCGCAAACCGCTCCACCTGCGCCGGCGCCGGCGCCGCAATGCACAACCCGCGCACCGGCAATGCCTGCGCAGCCACCAAACCCGCCTGCACAAATACAAACAACAACGCCAGCACCCAACAACCTGCTCTGTGGCTTGCCATGCACATCACGCTATTCGAAATCCGCCTCATTTCCAACCCTTTTCACCGCCCCACCCACCTCACCAACAATTCAAGGATTGCCCCCCTTGTGACCTCTTTGCTAACCTTTAAACCATGTTTTCACACGTGGTCATCTTTTGGACCGACCCGGCAAAACCGGAGTCGGCAGACGCTTTGGTGGCCGGCGCCGAGCGCTACCTCCGCCCTATCCCGGGCATCCTGCAATTCCATGTTGGCCGCATGGTGACCAGCCACCGGGCCGTAGTGGACCAAACTTATGCCGTCGGCCTGAACATCCTCTTCGCCGACAAGGCAGCCCAAGACGCCTATCAAGAGCACCCGCTGCACATCGAATTTGTGGAAAAAGTCTTCAAACCCCACTGCACCCGCGTCGTGGTGTACGACTTCGCTTAAGGAGGAGGGAAACCGAACCATGCCTGCAAAATCGCCGGTCAAAATGGCCGTGGTGGGCTACGGTTATTGGGGGCCCAACCTCGTGCGCAACTTTGCTGAAGCCGAGCATTGCCAGGTTGCCTATTGTTGTGACCTCGACCCCGCCCGCCAACAACGCGCACGCCGCAGGCACCCGTGGTTGCAGGTAACTGGCTGCTGGGACGAAGTGCTGGCCGATCGGGAGCTGGATGCCGTGGCCATCGCCACGCCCGTGCACACTCATTACGAGCTGGCCCGCCAAGCTCTTGAAGCCGGCAAGCATGTCCTGGTAGAAAAGCCCCTCACCATGCGGGTGGACCATGCGGAAGAGCTGTGTGATTTGGCGCAACGCAAAGGCCTGGTCCTCCAAGTGGACCATGTGTTCGTGTACAGCCCACCCGTCCTCAAGATGAAAGAAATTGTGGATTCCGGCAAGCTTGGGCGGCTTTATTTCATAGACAGTGTACGCATCAACCTCGGCCTGCTTCAAAGCGATGTCAACGTCGTCTGGGACCTCGCTCCCCACGACCTCTCAATCGTGGACCTGCTGCTGGGCCGGATGCCGCGCAGCCTCTCCGCCTTCGGCGCCGTGCATGCCAATCAAAACATCGAAGACGTGGCCTACTTGAATCTGGACTACGGCGACGGCTTGATTGCAAACTTTCACGTCAACTGGCTTTCGCCGGTCAAAGTGCGGCAGATGATTATTGGCGGCAGCGAGCAAAGCATGATTTACAACGACCTCGAAAGCAGTGAGAAGGTCAAGGTTTACAACCGCGGCATCCAGGTGGGCCAGGACCCGGAAAAACGGCGCCAAGTGCTCATCAGCTACCGCTCTGGAGACTTGTGGGCCCCCCACATCTCCAACGAAGAACCGCTGGCACGAATGGCGGCCCATTTCATCCAATGCATCCGTGAAGAACGCACCCCCCTGACCGACGGCCAGTCCGGCTTGCGCTTGGTTCGAATTCTCGACGCCGCCCAGCGCAGCATCAAAGCCCAGGGAGGCCGCGTGGTTTTATGAGCAAGACTCCTGAATTCAGCCGCATCGCTCCAGACGTCGAACTGGGCCAGGGCGTGCAAATTTACGGCTTCGTCAACCTTTACGGCTGTCGTATCGGTGACGGAACGCGGATCGGAACTTTTGTCGAAATCCAGCGCGGGGCCGTTATCGGCGCACGCTGCAAAATTTCCAGCCATACATTCATTTGCGAGGGAGTCACCATTGAAGATGAATGTTTCATCGGGCACGGCGTCCTCTTCATCAACGACCGCTACCCCGCAGCCGTAAATGCAGACGGCCAATTGCAATCCACCGCCGACTGGCAATGCATCCCCACCCGCGTCAAACGCCGCGCCTCCATCGGCAGCGGCGCCGTCATTCTCTGCGGTGTGACCATTGGCGAAGGGGCACTGGTGGGAGCCGGGGCTGTGGTTACCAAAGACGTCCCCCCCGGCGCCGTGGTGGCCGGTGTCCCCGCGCGTCTGATGCCCCGGAAAACCACCGAATAGGAATCTCACATGGACTTGAAGGGAAAAACCATTTTGATTACCGGCGGCGCCGGTTTGATCGGTTCCACCATCGCCGACTTGTTGATTCGCGAAGAACAAGCCGGCCGCATCATCATATTGGATAACCTCACCCGCGGCACCCTCCACAACCTTTCGTGGGCACAAAAGCATGGCAACGTCGAACTAATCCGCAAAGACATCCGCCATTTTGAGGACATCCGCCCCCATTTCGATGGCGTAGATGTCGTTTTCCATCAGGCGGCCATCCGCATTACAGCCTGCGCCGAGCAACCCCGCGAATGTCTGGAAGTGCTGATTAACGGCAGCTTCAACGTGGTCACAGCCTGTGTGGAAGCCGGCGTCAAAAAATTGGTGGCCGCCAGCAGTGCTTCGGTTTATGGGCCTGCGGATGTCTTTCCCACGCCCGAAAGTCACCATCCTTACAACAACCGCACCTGGTATGGTGCGGCCAAAATGGCCAACGAAGGCATGTACCGTTCTTTCCATGACATGCACGGCCTGCCCTACGTGGCCCTCCGTTATTTCAACGTGTACGGCCCGCGCATGGATGTCTTCGGCAAATACACAGAAGTCCTCATCCGCTGGCTCGATTGTCTCGACCGGGGCGAAGCCCCTAAAATCCACGGCGACGGCAGCACGTCCATGGACATGGTGTACAGCGAGGACATTGCCCGCGCCAACATCCTCGCAGCCAAAAGCCAGTGTGTGGATGAGGTCTTCAACATCGGCTCCGGGCAGGAAACCACCTTGTTGCGATTGTTACAAACTCTCTTGAAAGTCACCGGCCATGAAGACGTCCAGCCCGAGTTTCAACCCTTGCGCAAGGTCAACCCGGTCCCGCGACGGCTGGCTGACATTTCCAAAGCGCGGCAGCTTCTGGGATACGAGCCTCAAATCAGTCTCGAAGAAGGATTGCGCCGGTTGATCGCGTGGCGGGCCGAAGCCATCGCTGCGCAGCAATGGAAAGCTTACGCCACATGATTCCCATCACCAAACCGGTCATGGGCGACGAAGAAGCACGCGCCGCCCAGGAGGTCATCGCCAGCGGATGGTTAACGCAAGGCCCCCGCGTCGCCGAGTTCGAGCGCATGGTGGCCGAGTACACCGGCGCGCGTTACGCCGTTGCATGCAGCAGTTGCACCACGGCCCTTCACCTCGCGCTCATTGCCCTCGGAGTCGGTCCGGGCGATGAAGTCATCGTCCCCTCGATGAGTTACATCGCCACCGCCAACGCCGTCCGCTACGCCGGCGCACACCCCGTCTTCGCGGAGGTGGACCCCAAAACATTCAACCTGGACCCCGACGATGTGGAACGCCGCCTGACCCCGCGCACCAAGGCTGTGATGATTGTGCACCAGTTGGGCATGCCCTGTGATATTGACCGTTTCCTGGACCTGGGCCGCCGTCATGGTGTGAAAATTTTTGAAGATGCCGCCTGCGCGCTCGGCTCCCGTTACAAAGGCCGCCCCATAGGCGCCCACACCGAAATGGCCTGCTTCTCCTTCCACCCGCGCAAGGTCATTTGCACCGGCGACGGCGGCATGGTCACCACCAATCACGAACCCTACGCCCGATTGCTCAAGGTTCTCCGCCAACATGGCATGAGCGTCCCAGACACCGTCCGCCATCAAGCCGCCAAAGTCATTTTTGAAGAACACAACGAATTCGGCTACAACTACCGCATGACCGATTTGCAAGCCGCGGTGGGCATTGAACAGATGAAACGTTTGGACGGCCTGGTGGCCCGGCGCCGTGCCCTTGCGGCCCGTTACCGGGAAAAACTCGCCTCCATACCGCACTTTGAAATACCACCGGAGCCCGACTACGCACAAACCAATTACCAAAGTTTTGCCGTCCTTCTTCGCCCCAGCCTCCCCATGAGCCGGCTGGATTTGATGCAGGCGCTTCTGGACCGCGGCATCGCCAGCCGTCGCGGCGTCATGACTGCGCATCGCGAACGCCCCTATCGGTTGACTCATGGCGACCTCTCGCTACCCGTCACCGAAGCCGCCAGCGATCATTCTCTGCTTCTCCCGCTCTATCCGCAAATGACCGATGCCGAACAAGACCAGGTCATCCAGGCTCTGCACGACATCCTCCACACCAGACCTTCATGAGCATGAACTCACCCCGCGTCCCCTTTTTGGACTTGCAGGCCCAACACCGCCAAATTCGCGACGAAGTCTTCGCTGCTTGGGAAGACATTTGTGCCTCCAGCCGCTTTGCTCAAGGACCTCCCACCCAAGTCTTCGAACGTGAATTCGCCGATTTTTGCGGTGTCGCCCATTGCGTCACCTGCAATTCCGGCACCAGTGCCCTCCACCTCGCCCTCCGCGTTCTTGACATCGGTCCAGGGGACGAAGTGATCACCGTCCCCATGACCTTCATCGCCACCGTATGGGCCATAAGTTATGTGGGGGCACGCCCAGTTTTTGTGGACATCGATCCCATCCGGCGGACATTGGACCCGGCGAAACTCGAGGCCGCAATCACCCCGCGCACAAAGGCCATTCTACCTGTACACCTTTATGGCATGCCCGCCGACATGGCACCCATTTTGGAAATCGCCTCGCGCCACGGCCTGTCCGTAATTGAAGATGCTGCACAAGCCCATGGGGCACGATACCGCGGCCGCCGCACCGGCCAATGGAGCAAGCTGGCTTGTTTCAGCTTTTATCCGGGAAAAAACCTTGGCGCCTATGGTGAAGGCGGAGCCCTGGTTACGGAAGACGAGGCTCTGGCCGCACGGGCACGACGCCTGCGCGAGCACGGCCAAAGCCGCCGCTATTACCACGAAGAACTGGGCTACAACTACCGCATGGACAGCGTCCAAGCCGCCGTTTTAAGTGCCAAACTCAAACGCCTCGACGCATGGAACGCTGCCCGCGCCCGGCATGCACGCCGCTATGACAAGTTGTTGGCAGACCTGCCGGTGACCCGCCCCGCGTTTTTCGATGATACCGAAAGCGTCTGGCATCTCTACGTCATTGAATGCGACCGCCGCGATGAAATCCGGGACAAACTCGCAGCCGCCGGAGTTGAAACCGGCCTTCATTATCCGGTGCCGGTTCATTTGCAAAACGCCTACTCCCATCTCGGTTACCGCCAGGGAGACTTCCCTCACTCCGAAGCCCTCGCCCGCCGCTGCCTTTCCCTGCCCATGTTTGCCGAAATGACCGAAGCCCAACAGCAACAAGTCGTGGATGCCCTCGCTGCCGCCTTGAAATAGCCGCCGTGACCACCTCACCATCCATCCTCATCGTGGGAGCCGGCGCTCATGGCCGGGTGGTGTTGGACATCTTGCGCGCGCAAGGCCACAAGGTGCCGGGGTGGGTGGATGACAACCCCCAATTGGACGGCTCATCCATCGAAGGCCTGCCCGTCTTGGGCGGACAAGAGTATTTCCTAAGCGGACAATTCCACGGTAGTGTACACGTGGCCATCGGCTTAAGTTCCGTCCGTCTTGCTTTGGGGGAACGCATTCTATCCGCCGGCCTTTCACTGGCCACGGCCATTCATCCCTCAGCCGTCATTTCCCCGACGGCCCATATTGGCGAAGGCTCCTGTATCTGCGCAGGAGCAGTGATTGGACCAGGAGCGCGATTGGGAAGACAGGTCATCGTCAATACCGGCGCCACCATTGACCATGATTGCCTTTTGGAGGATGGTGCCTGGGTGGCCCCCGGCGTCACCACCGCCGGTGCCGTCCGTATCGGACGCCTGGCCTACGTTTCCACCGGCGCAGTACTCGTTGCCGGCGTCCACATCGGTGCCGGCGCCGTCGTTGGTGCGGGCGCCGTGGTGGTTCAACACGTCCCCCCACAAGCCATCGTTTTGGGTGTTCCCGCACGAGTGGTTGGCAAAGTGGATGAAAAATTCGATTTCAAACGCCTGGTCTCAGGTCTCCCTCCCCTCTCCTCGGACTTATGAATAAACGCATGGAAGTTCCCGTCACCCGCCCGTGGATGGGCGAGGAGGAAATTGCCGCCGTCGCCGAAGTCATCCGCTCCGGCTGGGTCACACAAGGCCCCAAAGTAGCCGCATTCGAAAAGGCCGTGGCCGACTATGTAGGCGCCCGGCACGCCATCGCCACAACCTCCTGTTCCACCGCCATGTTTCTGTCCTTCCACCTGCTGGGCGTTGGACCAGGACACGAAGTCATCATGCCTTCCTTTACATGTCCGGCCTGTGCCAACGCCGTTCGGCACACCGGTGCCTTGCCGCGATTTGTGGACATTGATCCCCGCACCTTCAACCTCGACCCCGCAACCATCGCGCCCGCGGTCAATTCCAAGACCAAGGCCATCCTGGCCATCCACCAGTACGGTCTGCCCGCCGATTTGGAAGCCATCGAACGTGAAGCCGCTCGCTTCAATCTGCCAGTGGTCGAAGACGCTGGCGTAGCCCTGGGCTCTGAATACAAAGGACGCCGCATCGGCAACTCCAACAACCCCGTTTGTTTCAGTTTCCACGGACGCAAAGTCATCACCATGGGAGAAGGCGGCATGCTGACCACCAACGACGACGAATTCGCTGCCCGCGCCGCCATCGTGCGCTCCCACGGTGCCTCAGTGTCTGATTTTCAGAGACACCAGGCCCGCGGTGCCCTGCTGCAACAGTACACACTGTTGGGATACAATTTCCGCATGACTGACTTGCAGGCGGCCATCGGACTGGTGCAAATGCGGCGCCTGCCCGAAGTGGTCAAACGCCGTCAGGCGCTGGCTCGACGATATGACACCTTGTTGGCCGACATGCCCGAGGTGGAGATTCCTTATGTGCCGCCCCACTCCCAAAGCAATTACCAAGGTTACATCATCAAGTTAACCGACCGCTGCCGGCACACACGCGATGAACTGCTCGCCGCAACTGCCGCCCGCGGGGTTTCCTGCCGCCATAATCTCACCTGCCACGACCAGCCCTACTATCAAGAAGTTTGCGGTCCAGTTCACCTGCCGGTAACCGAAGCCGTGGCCCAGCGTTCACTGTGCCTCCCCCTCTACCCACTCATGACCGAGGAGGAGCAGGATTACGTCGTTGAAGTCCTAAAAGAAGTCCTGGTCTGAAGCCGTGTCCGTCCCCAACGACATCCGCCTGTCCGTCGTCATACCGGCGTACAATGAACGCGACAACATCGAGCGCACCCTGCGCCAATGTCATGAAGCCTTGACGCGCCTCTGCCGCGAATTTGAAATCCTCGTGGTCAACGATTGCAGCACTGACGGCACGGGAGAACTCGCAGAAGACCTCGCCCGACAATTACCTGGCGTGCGCGTCATCCATAACCCACGTAATCTGCGCCAGGGCGCCAGCTTGATTCGCGGTTTCCAATCCGCCCGCATGGACTGGGTCACCCACAACGCCATGGACTACCCCTTCCACTTGGAAGACCTGGAAAGAGTATTCCCCTTGCTCGCCCAACACGAAGTGGTGGCCATCGCGCGCGACCAGCGCCCTGACTCCAATCTCTACCGCCGCTTTTTAACCAGTGTAAACCTTTTCCTGTTGCGGAACTTTTTCGGCCTGCGCCTCAAAGATTACAACTTCGTCCAGGTGTACCGCCGCGACGTGTTGCAAAGCCTCGACTTCTCCGCAACAAGCACAGGATTTCTCACACCAAGCCTTCTATTCCAAGCACATGACCGCGGCTGTCGAATTGCAGAAATCACCTTGCCCTATTGGCCACGCGAACGCGGCGTCGCCCGCTCCGGTAATTGGAAAGTCCTCCGCGACACCTTGCGCGATCTGTTGAAATTCTGGTGGCGCCGCCAATTCCAATCACCATCCCGTGCCCCGGCCAAGCATACTACAGACCACCCATCCGGCTGACCTTCAAATCAATCACCGCAAAGGCAATCATTTGTGGCGTGTTGGGACCTGCCGGCACGGGAGGTGCGTCGGTTAAAAACTCAAGGACATTATTGCCCTTTGTCGCTTCCACCACCGCATCCACCGCCACCACCTGCCCAGCCCCCAATTGACCCCGCCAAATTTCGCGGTCCCGATGCCGCACAATCACCAGCCGCGCCGTCGGGCTTCCAATCTGACACTTTATCGAATAGGGCGTGCCCGAGGCCCGTGGATTGAAAAAGTCCAGCCGTGCATTGCCTGCGGACCAGCGCCGAAGACCGCCGGTGGTGCGCTCCGTAGCCGTCCAACCCGCCCGCGGAATGAGCAAGGCCAACGTGTCGCTTTGAGGCTTTTGCGGCTGTGCCGCCGGTTGCAAACGGATGCATACCTGCTCCTTGATTTCGTCCTCGATGATGTTGGTGCGCCCTGCCTCCATGATTTGCTTGATTAAGGCCTCCCCGCCGTCCTGATAGCCTTTGCGGCAAAGGTAGATGGCACCAAACCCATATTTTTCCAACTCTGCCACCATGGCCGAGGCAGGCAATCGGGACACCTCGTGTTGCCAGGCTTCGCGCTGGCGCCCGCGAATGTGCCCGTAGGAAAACCTTAAGGTCTTGGTGAACAAATAAGGCCGCAACATCTCGTAATCGCTGGCCTGATGCACCCACCCCGCTTCGGGAAATTCCATCACCGGCAACTGAAACACCAAACTCCCCGCTGGCAGTGCCGCCTCCATTGCCTCGCCAAACTGGCGGTCAGCCAACACCTGCCGGCCCAACTCCGTCCGCGGCGTTGCGCGGCCAATGTGGTTGGGCAAGGCCAACTGGTCCAACAATCCCACCATGAGCACCACCGTGGCCACACCCCAATGCCATCCCATGCTCTTGCTCCGTGCCCAACGGCTGACGCGACTCACCAGAAACAGCAGCGCCAGTGCCGCAATAAACATGCTGTATCGGTTGGAGCTTCGGAACAACACCACCCCGCCGAGCGCCATCAAACAATTCAGCCCGCCCACCATCGAATACAGAAGCACCCACAAGGCCTGCAATAAATGAGTCGGAATACGCCGACGACTTCGCCGCAATGCCGCCCGTCCCCCTTCCAATACCATCCACCCCAGCCCCACCATCGCCACCAAGCCCAGATACGGCGAAAACATCTCGCCCTTGAGCCAAGCCGAAGCTGAATATTTTTTCCCAATCGCTGCCAGCGCCCCAATATGATGTTCCGGCGGAGGCACAAATAATTCCATCGGCTTCAAGCCATAAAGTTCACACTGGAAATACGCGCGGAAAAAGCCCTCTGTATTTTTGCCATTCTGCCACTGGTAAATGAAGGTGTCCAAATTGCAGGCAAAAAACATCCCGGCAGCCAGTGCCAGACAAAATCCGCCAATCTGCAGGTTGAGTTTGCGCCGCCGCGTCAGCCAATGGGCCAACAATCCCAACAACGTCAATTGAAGATAAAGGTTCAGATTGTACGGATTGCTCTGCCCAATCAACAAAGCCGAAACCACACAAAACCAAAATGGTTTCCCACCCCATTTCAACCTTCTGCTGCCGGCCAGCAGCCACGTGCTCAATAATGTCAGCGGTATCGTGTATGACAATGCCACCACCAAATGCGGCAGACTTCGCCACAAATGGTAATAAACAAATGAAAATAAGATGGACCCCGTCAAAGACCAAACCCGGTTATATTTCAAATACCGGCAAACACCATAAAACGCCAGGGCGGAAGTCAGATGGGCAAGCAATACACCTGCATTCGCAGCTACCGTCAAACCAAACAAACGCGCAACGAGGCCCAGCACAAAAACGAATAATTCCTCCATCAACGGATAATCATCCCACGCGGCCTCATCCGGCGCCCCCAAACGACTCATCGTCTTGGACAAAAACGGTAAAAAATCACCTTCGCTCGCCGCCTTGATAAGTGCCATCATCGAAAGCGAATCCGTTCCGTAGGACGGTGACACCCTCCAATTCTCCGGCGTCAGCCGGTCATAATGCAGTCCCCACACCAAAAACACGGCCACCATCAATCCCAATAACCAGGCCCATTCACGGCGGATGAATCGCATGACCCTGTTCTGCCCGAAATCCTCCCCAAATACAAACCAAACCTTTTCCTTCAGCCCCTCCCCCTTTATCCTTCGCACCCATGTGGCGATGGTGGAGCATCGTCTTTGCTTTTATCTTGGCACACCCGCTGCGCGCCCAACCGGCGCCCGATTATTACACTCCCGCCTTGGGAAAGGCAGGACATCCCTTACGCCAGGCCCTCCATCAAATTATTCGAAATCACACCATCATCCCCTACAACAGTTCCACCCGCACCGACACGCAGGACGCGCTCGTCCTCCTCTTTCAACATCCCCAAGACACCAACCTCGTCTGGCTCACCTACGCCACCCGCTATCAACCCGTCAACACCTTCGGCACCGCCGACGGTTGGAACCGCGAACACCGCTGGCCCAACAGCCGCGGCCTCTTCTCCACCGAACCCGCTTACTCCGACCTCCACAACCTTCACCCCGACGATGCCACCGTCAACGCCCTCCGCAGCAACAAGTACTTCGACTTCAGCAACCCTGAAGAGCCCGACTACCGCCAGCCCGCCCATTTCGAAGCCCCGCTCTGTTCCAGCGACACCAACTCATGGGCGCCTCCTCCCAACGCTCGCGGCGACATCGCCCGCTCGCTCTTCTACATGGCCATCCGCTACACCGGCGACACCCTCGGCGAGCCCAACCTCCGCCTCACCGACGATACCAACCTCATCGTCACCGGCACCACCTACATGGGCCGCCTGAGCACCCTCCTCGAATGGCACCGCGCCGACCCACCCGACGAACCCGAACTCCGCCGTAACAACATCATAGACCAACTCTTCCAACACAACCGCAATCCCTTCATTGACCACCCCGAATGGGTGGACCTCACCTTCGCTCCGCCACCCAATCACCCGCCCTCTTTGACCATCCAACCCGGCCCCGGTACCTTGCTGCTCCGCTGGCCCGCCACTAATCAATTTTGCGTCTTGGAAACAGCACCCACCCCCACCGGTTCATGGGTCACCGTCACCACCACCCCTCTGCTGACCAACGCCAACTTTCTCGTCCCCTGGACCAATATTCCCGGCCCCCGCACCGCCTTTTTCCGTCTTCGCATCGCCAACTAATCCCCCCTCGCTCAGCTTTACTCTTCATCTGCGCGTCATGAAATGGCATGCTCCCTCCCATGTTTGAGCTGCTGAAAACCGACACGTCCTCCAAGGCGCGGCTGGGCCGGTTGCACACGCCCCATGGCGTGGTGGAAACACCTGTCTTCATGCCCGTGGGCACCCAGGCCAGCGTCAAGGCCATTGACCCGCGCGAACTCGAGGAAATGGGCGCTCAAATCATCCTCGGCAACACCTACCATCTCTTCATCCGCCCGGGCCTGGACATCCTCCAACAAGCAGGCGGACTTCACCGCTTCATGAGTTGGGACAAACCCATCCTCACCGACAGCGGCGGCTTTCAAGTTTTCAGTCTTGCCGGCATTCGAAAAATCAAGGCCCATGGCGTCGAATTCCGCTCCCACCTCGACGGTTCGCCCCTCTTCCTCGGTCCCAAGGAAGCCATGCACATCCAAAAAATCCTTGGCTCCGATATCGCGATGGCCTTCGATGAATGTCCGCCACACGATGCCCCACCCCGCGAACTCCGCGCTGCTGTGGACCGCACCCTCCGCTGGGCTCTTGAATGCCGCGAACAACCCCGCGCCCCGGGCCAACAGGTCTTCGCCATCGTCCAAGGCGGCTCCGTGCCCCATCTTCGCGAAGAGTGCGCCAAAAAACTCGTCGCCATGGACTTCGACGGCTACGCCATCGGCGGTGTGAGCGTCGGCGAGCCGGAACCGGAAATGATGCGTGCCGTCGAATTGACCGAACCCTTCCTCCCCGCCAATAAAGCTCGTTACACTATGGGCCTGGGGACCCCCGCTCAAATGGTCGAACTGGTCGCCCGCGGCGTGGACATGTTTGATTGCGTCCTGCCCACACGCGTGGCTCGCAATGGCACCGCCTTCACCCGCCGCGGCACTTACAGCATCAAAGGCGGCGCCTACAAGGCCGACTTCCGCCCCTTGGAAGAAGGCTGCGATTGCTTCGCCTGCCGTCGCTTCACCCGCGCCTACATCCGGCACCTGCTCAACGTCAACGAAATCCTTGGCCTTCGCCTCGTCAGCATTCACAATAGCCACATGTTCCTGCGCCTCATGCACGATATCCGCGAACATCTCAAAGCCGGCACCTTCGGCGAATTCCGCCGCGAATTTGTGGCCAACTATGTACCTACCAGCCGCGTGTTGCAGGCCCGCCTCCAAAGCGCATCCGATGAACGCTAAACTACCATCCCTTCAACCGGAAAATCTGATGTCTCGATGCCTTGGGGCGGCACCCAAACAATCCACCCTTTATTTGCATAACCCACCGCCCGAGGCTTAATTGACTCCATGAAAAGTGTCGCTGTCATCGGTGCCTCCAACAACCGCGCCAAATATGGCAACAAAGCCGTCCGCGCCTTTCGTCAGCTTGGCTATACGGTCTATCCGGTAAATCCCCATGAAACCACCATCGAAGGCCTGCCCGCCTATCCCTCGGTGGACGCCCTGCCCGCCCGCCCCGATATGGTCTCGGTGTACGTTCCCCCGCAAGTCCTGATAAATATCCTTCCAAGCATCGCCTCCAAAGGCTGCGACGAATTGTGGCTGAATCCCGGTTCAGAATCCGATGAAGTGCTCGCCGAGGCCGCCCGCCTCAAACTCAACGTCATCCAAGCCTGCAGCATCGTGGCCCAGGGCCTTTCCCCGGAAACCATCTAATACCATATCTGCATGCCCTTTAATAAACGCCAGCCTTTGGAAATTTTGGGAGTGACCTATCACCACCAAGTCCTCCCCGCAGGCGGCGATTTATACCTCACACATTTCGGCCTTCCCGTGGCGGAGTTCCTGCTGCCGGAAAACTGGTTTGCCCCCGATTGGTTCATCACCCATCGCCACCGCTTGCTCGGCACCAGCACCATTTGCCGCGTCACCACCCGTCCCGTCAAAGGTCGCTCCATCAATATCGTCATGCGCTACAACCGCTTCGCCACGCGCGTACCTTTGGATACCGATGTTCTTTGCGCTTACCCGGATGCCGACTTCAACCATCCCTTCGAAGAGGTGGCCCATGTTCTGGCCTTGCGCGCTGCGCGCACACCCGACGGACGCCGAATCATCACCAAACGGCCACTGGCCATCTACTCCCCGCCCCAAAGATTTGAACCTTGGCAACTGGGCCGCTCCGAAGACAAGTTGGCCGCCCTCCTTCAACGCACCCCTGACATTCCGCTCGATCCTTCGCGTCAATACTTACTATTGTATGGTTGGCTGCGAGGACACGATGCCGAACAAATCGCTGAAAACCAGGGTTGGGACAGCACCCAACGTACCCGCCTGTTTGAAGAGCTTATGACACTGGCAACGGAAGATTTGCGGCTTTGTGGCTTTCGAATGCTTGACATTAAGCCAGCACACTGCATATTGCGCTCGCGCCGGGACGGAAAGGTCGTTCGCGATTCCCGAGGCCGTCTGGTGTACGCACTGGTGGATTATGAGCTGCTCCAACCGGCGGAATAGCCGTAACCATCCAAATTGTGATAGATTATAGCTTGAAACTGTTGGCAAGCCATCAGGACCGGGTAGATGCCTCCCGGAAGACAACTAAAAATGTCAATCTGTGCAAATAATACAATGAACAACACAACCCTACCGAATCTTCCCTTTTCTGTCCCCCCTGAGCTGGTAGAAGTTCTGACCAGTTGCCCGGGCTTTGTGGTCGCCCACAATGTGGAACAATTGGTTGATTTGGCAGCACCCCCAAAAGGCCAGGATTGGCATGAAGTCGCCTATGATGTCCCCGGCAAAGGTCGTGTCGTGGAAGCCGTCGTCTGCCGCGTGCGCAACGGCATCAGCGCCAATTACCCGGACCCTTATATGCGCCGGCGTGACCCCGACTGCATGCTCATCGGTGATGACAAACCCACCAACAAGCCCACCTTCAAAGAACGCTTTGGGCGCGATTTCACCGACCTCCGCAAAGAAACTTTCGCCTGGCTGAAAACCCAGAAACTTGCCGTCTTCGCCTTCATGGCCGGACCTGATGGCAAAGGCGTGGACGCCGTGGCCGTGGCCCCCGCCAATGCCGGGTTCTTTGCCCTGGGGCTGGCCTTGCTGCAAGGAATTGTGGACGTGTCCAAACTCCAACGTCCCTTTTCTCCTCGTGCCGTCATTTACGTCGCCCCTCCCTTCCGCCATACCCACTTTGGAGGCCGCCAAGTCGTCGTGCACAACCGGCTGGAACATCTGCACGAAATGTTCAGTTACAATCTCTATCCAGGACCCAGCGCCAAAAAAGGTGTCTATGGCATGTTGCTGGCCCTGGGAGAACAGGAAGGCTGGGTCACTGCACATTGCTCCACCGTCCAAGTCATCACCCCCTACGACAATAAAATCACCATCATGCACGAAGGCGCCAGCGGCGGCGGCAAAAGCGAGATGTTGGAGCACGTCCACCGGCAACGCGACGGCACCCTCTTGCTCGGCCGCAACCTCCAATCAGGCGAGGAACGCCGCCTCATCCTGCCCCGCGCCTGCGAACTGCGCCCCGTCACCGACGACATGGCCCTCTGCCATCCCAGTCTCCGCCATGAACGCAATCGCGACAAACTCGCCCTCGTTGATGCCGAACAAGCCTGGTTTGTTCGCATCAACCACATCACCCGCTACGGTGTGGACCCGCATCTTGAGGAACTGACCATCCACCCACCGCGTCCACTCCTCTTTTTGAACGTGGATGCCGTACCCAATTCCACTGCCCTGATTTGGGAACACATTCAAGACGCTCCGGGCGTCCCCTGCCCCAACCCGCGCGTCATTCTGCCGCGCGCCATCGTCCCGGGAATTGTTAACGGCCCCGTCACAGTGGATGTCCGCAGCTTCGGTGTCCGCACCCCGCCTTGCAGCCGCGAAAACCCAACCTATGGCATCTTTGGCCTCTTCCATATTCTGCCGCCAGCACTGGCATGGGTCTGGCGCCTGGTCGCACCTCGCGGACATGCCAACCCCAGCATCGTGGCCAAAGAAGGCATGAGCAGCGAAGGCGTGGGCTCCTATTGGCCCTTCGCCACCGGCCGCCGTGTGGACCAGGCCAACCTCCTGCTCCAACAAATCCTCTCCACTCCCAAAGTCCGCTACATCCTCGTCCCCAACCAACACATCGGTGTCTGGCAGGTCGGCTTCATGCCCCAATGGATCGCCCGCGAATACCTCGCACGCAGAGGCCATTTCCGCTTCAGCCAGGAACAAATCCGCCCGGCACGCTGTCCCCTTGCCGGTTACGCCCTCAATTCCCTCGTCCTCGAAGGTCAAAGCATCGCCGCCATCTTCTTGCGTGTGGAAAAACAGAGCGAAATCGGCCCAGAAGCCTACGACCAAGGCGCGGCCATCCTGCGCGAGTTCTTCCAAAAACAATGCCGCGAATTCCTTGAACCCGACCTCCACCCCCTCGGGCGTCAAATCATCCAATGTGTCTTGGACAACGGCACCGTCGAAGACTACGAAAAACTCATCCCCCACGGCACAGTAGAACCGGCAGATTAGTCAGCCCCGCTTTTTTACCGCCGCACATCAACAATCCGTTGGAGTTCCAACCCGCCAAGGTTGGAACGAGTAGGCTGTTGTCACGGCGTGTCTTCCGCACCCAGCCGCCGCACCAAACCACCGCGGCCCATCGCCGCCACCAAATCAAGACTATCCACCTGCACGCAAGCCGCCACATCCCCGCTTAATTCCGGGTTCGCTAAAAGCTTGCGCCCATTCCTTGCCAGCCGCATGGCTGTGGCCAGGTCCCGCCCATGTTGCCGGTAAAGTTGACGCGCAATTTCGACGGCATCACTCACACCCGCCGACGGCGCCTCCTTGAGCAACAGCTCCGCCAGCGCTCCGGCCGCCAGCACGTCCTCCAATGCCATCTCCTCAAAAGTCCCTCCACATACCAACAACACCCGTGGAAATCCCCGTTGCCGCAATGCCCCCGCCAACGCCTTCATATTGAGAAAAGCCCCCACCAACACCAACGGCGCCCCCGCACAAGCACGCAAGGCCCGCGTGCCATTGGTGGTGGTCGTCACAATCACTTTGCCGGCAACCCGCTCCGCCGTAAATTCCCGCGGCGAATTGCCCAAATCAAACTCCACCCCTCCGGTCAATCCTGCGTGAATACGCAATCCATCCCGCTCGCCCGCCAATAACACCTCCGGATTCCTCCGCCGCCACTCCAGAGCCTGCTGAATGTCCTCCACCGGCACAACAGCCGCCGCCCCATTCGCCAAAGCCGTCAACATCGTCGAAGTTGCCCGCAACACGTCGAACACCACACACGCCGTACCCGAAAGATCACGACCCGGCAAATCCGCAAAATCCGCAGGACTGAAAGTTGCATCCAAATATTCCATCATCACCCCGCAGCTTAATCGGCCCCTTCCAACGATGTCCACGATGTTCTGCGCGCTTGCCATCACTCGCACCGCTCATTAGCGTGGGAATCCCATGGCACTTGAAATCCGGGAAAACGAACCGTTAAGCCTGCATACCACCCTGCGCGTGGGTGGACCCGCGAGGTTTTGGACGGAAATCACCTCTGAGGCCGGCCTCCGCGAAGCAGCCGCATGGGCGCAAAAGACCGGCCTCCCGCTCGCCATCTTGGGCGGCGGCAGCAACGTCCTGGCCAACGATGAAGGTTTCCCCGGACTCGTCATCCACATGGCCAACCGTGGGGTAACTCTCACAGAAAAAGACGCCAGCCAGGTACAAGTCGTAGTCGAAGCCGGAGAAGAATGGGACAACTTGGTCCAATGGGCGGTGGAGCAAAACCTGGCCGGCTGGGAAACCATGGCCCTTATCCCCGGCACCCTCGGCGGCGCAGTCGCTGGAAACATCGGTGCCTACGGTACTGAAATTAAAGACACCCTCGATTGGGTTGAGGCTCTGGACTTGCGAAGCGGACTCTTGAAACGCTTCGACCTTCCCGTCTGCCGGATGCAATACCGCTCCAGCCTCTTCAAAACCCCTGAAGGTCGCCACCACGTCGTGGTACGCGCTGCTTTCCTCCTACAACGCGGTGGAAAACCCAAAATCGTTTATCCCGAACTCCGTGCCCGCCTGCAACATCCCAACCCCACCTTGGCCGAAGTCCGCCAAGCCGTCATTCAAATCCGTCAGGCCAAACTGCCCGACTGGAAAACCACCGGCACCGCCGGCTCCTTCTTCAAAAACTTGATACTCCCTTCTGCTGATTTTGAACGCCTGCGCTCCCGTTACCCGCAATTGCCCGGTTATCCGGAAGATGACGGGCGCGTCAAAGTCCCTCTGGGCTACATTCTGGATAAAATCTGCGGACTGCGCGGCTGGGGCAAAAACCGCATCCGCCTGCACGACCGGCAGGCATTGGTGTTAATCAACGAAGGCGGCACCGCCGCAGACATCACCGCGTTGGCCCGCGAAGTAGCCCACCGCGTTCAAACCGCCACCGGCCTGTCCATCGAATGGGAAGTCGAACCCCTCGGCCTCACCGGCATCCCCCCAATACACTGTTCGTCCGATGCATCCAACCTTGGGCCGGACTTGCAATCCCGCCGCAAGTGACGTTACATTGTCTTGGTGGCTATACATTGGCATGCGCCGATCATGGTAAACGGGCGGCGATCGCCCGGGGGGAGGTGTGCATGAAAATCCTGGTTGTCGAAGATGACCCCATAGCGGCCACAATTTACGTCCGCGCCCTAGAAAAAGGCGGGTATGAAGTGGATGTCATCCCGGACGGCTCTGATGCCTTCCATGCCTTGCACACCAAGGGGTATGATTTGGTGTTGCTGGACATCATGCTGCCCAACATGGACGGTCTGGCCATTCTCCGGCGGATTCGCGCCCAGAAAAAATTCGAATTCCTGCCCATCATCGTTATCACCGGCATGCAGAAGGCCCTGCATCCCCAAATCCTCAATGCTGGAGCGACGCAAGTCATATCCAAGGGCGAAGTTTCCCCGCAGAAATTGCTGGAAGCTGTCAAAGAACAGTTGGCTGCAGCACCGCAGCCGCCGTTGGAACTGCTCCCCGATCCGGTGGCCGAGGAATTGGTTCAAAAACGACCCGACCTGCGCACCAACGTCCCCACACCTACACCCGCCGCCCCCCTTCAGCTCCGGCTGGCCGACAACCCGGAATCTCCCCCTCCGCCCAAAATGCGGAAGGAAGGACTCAACCCACCGGATGTGAAAATTGTGGAAGACGGCGAAGGCGAACCCCAAAAAGGCGGCTTTCTGCGTCGGTTGTTCGGGAAAAAATAATGGGGCACTATCGCTTCTGCATCCTCGCGCCGAGTTTATTTAATAACCCCCTCTTTCTCGTCCTCTTTAACAACTGCGTTGCCATGCGCCCAAAGGTAAAGTATCGCTAACACCACCATGGCGCTGGAAAAATATTCATGCCACCCTGGCACTCCCAGATGGGTCTGCATTACGAGTGCCTTGGCCTTTCTTTTCCTCATTATTGGAGCCGCGTCCGCCGCGACTATAACCAATAAGCCGGAAGCCTCCTATCGCCACTACCTCTTGCGCAACTCCACCAATGGCCCGGTGTCGGTCCATGTGGTGCGCTTGGAAAAACAGCTCCCCTGGCGGTTGCAAACCGTCCTCGCCCGCCATCGTGACGACGGCCTTGCAATGTTGCGCGAACTCGTGGAACAAGCCACCCCCGCAAAACCGCTTGCCGCCATCAACGGCGATTTCTACGCCCGCAGCGGTTTTGTCCCAGGCGACCCCCGCGGCCTGATGATGGCCGAAGGCGAACTGTGGAGCGCACCCTCCGGCGGCGCCGTCTTTTGGGTGGACAAAAAAGGCCGCTGGCATCTGGACAAAGTAGCATCCCGTTTCACCATCGCCTGGTCCGCCACCGAGACGGAACCTTTGGGATTAAACGAGGCCCTGAGAGGCACTCGACCGGTCCTTTATACAGGAGCCTACGGCTCGACTACACCCCACGCCACTCCGCGATTGGGACGAGAACTGGTGCTCAGTACCCTGGAAGCACAACCCCTCCCCCTTGTGCGCCCGGGCGCCACTTTCCGGGCACGTGTTCAAACCGTCAGCGAAGCCGGCGGCACACCGTTGGGGCCCCACTCCCTCGTCCTCGCCGTTTCCACCAACTGGCTGGCACGTCATTTTCTCCCCCTCCCCGGCATGACGGTGCGCTTGTCCTTTCGCATGGAACCCGACTTGCAGGATGCCGTCATGGCCTTGGGCGGAGGCCCCATCATGATTCAAAATGGACGCCAACGCGTCCACGGCGAAAAAGCCCCCAACCCCAAACTGCCCAACACCATCAAACACATCTGGGACCGCCACCCCCGCAGCGCCCTGGGGTGGAACGACGAATCCATCTTTCTGGTGGCCGTGGACGGCCGCATGCCAGGCTGGTCGGACGGTTGGAAAATTCCCGAACTCGCTCAATTCATGCGCGAAGAATTGCGCTGCCGCGAAGCCATCAACCTCGACGGCGGCGGCTCCACCTCCCTTTGGTTTGACGGCGAACTGCGCAACAGCCCTGCCGACGGTGAAGAACGCCCCGTGGCCAACGCCCTGTTCTTTTTTCGCTGACCCCCAAAGTCGGCGCAGCCCCCAAATCAAATCATCCCCAAATTAAAAGCCCCGCGGCAGCATGCCTCCCCGGCGCATCAATGTCTTCTGCAGCTTGCCAAACTTTTTCATCATCTGCTGCATCTGGTAATACTTGTTCATGAGGGTGTTGACTTCGGCCACCGTCACACCGCTGCCCCGCGCAATGCGCTGCCGCCGCCGGGCGTTCAACAGCGATGGATTGCGGCGCTCCTGCCGGGTCATTGCACAAAGGATTCCTTCCATCCGCCGCAGCTCACGCTCCGACTTGCTTAAATCGTTTTCCTTGGCCATCTCGCTGCCGCCGGGAAGCATTTTCACAATGTTTTCCAGCGGCCCCAGCTTTTTCATCTGCCGCAACTGCTCCAAAAAATCATCCAAGGTAAACTCGCCGCGGCGTAATTTTTCCTCCAGCTTTTGCGCCTCCTCCAAATCCACCGCCTCGGCGGCCCGCTCCACGAGGCTCACCACATCGCCCATGCCGAGAATGCGCGATGCCATCCGCTCTGGATGAAACGGCTCAAAATCCTCGAGCTTCTCCCCTACGCCCACAAACTTGATGGGCCGCCCCACAACACTCTTGAAACTCAGCGCTGCGCCGCCGCGGGCGTCGCCATCCAGTTTTGTCAGAATTGCGCCGGTCACTCCGAGCGCCCGGTCAAAATGCGTCGCCACATTCACCGCCTCCTGGCCTGTGGCAGCGTCGAGCACCAGCAGGATTTCGTCCGGCTGCACCAGTTGTTTCAAGCGCACCAGCTCCTGCACCAGCGGCTCATCAATTTGAAGGCGGCCTGCGGTGTCGAAAATGACCACCGAACGATGATTGGCTCGGGCATGTTCCATGGCTTCTGCCGCAATCCGCAGCACATCCTTTTCGCCCCGCTTCACGAACACCGGCAGATTCAACTGCCGCCCCAGCGTCTCCAATTGGTCCATCGCGGCCGGCCGGTACACATCCGCCGCCACCAAAAGCGGCTGCCGTCCCTGCTTGTGCAACAACCGCGCCAGCTTGCCGCTGCTGGTGGTCTTGCCGCTGCCGTGCAAGCCCACCATCAAAATCACCGCTGGCGTCCCCTTCAATTCCAACCCGCTGTTTTCCGAGCCGAGCAGCGCCACCAATTCGTCGTGGATGATTTTGACAATTTGCTGCCCGGGTTGAATGCTCTGAATGACCTCCACCCCAAGCGACTTTTGCTTGACGCGCTCGATGAAGTCACGCGCCACCTTGAAATTGACATCGGCCTCCAACAAAGCCATGCGCACCTCGCGCAGGGAGTCGGCCACGTTGCTTTCTGTAATCTTGCCGAGCCCGCGCAGGTTGCGAAAGACTTGTTGCAGCTTGTTGGACAACGCATCAAACATGCCCTCAAACTAGTGGCTGCCCGCCACGCCGACAAGCAGGAATCCGTCCCCCCGCCCCGCGGTTTGGGCTGGCGCAACGGCCCCCCCCGGCGCATATTCCTACCATGACGATTGGACCTGTGGAATGGCAACCTTCTGCCCCCGACCTCGTAAGGCAGGTCGAATCCATCTTTGGACCGGACGGGCTGCTGTCGCACTCCCCAAACTTCGAGTACCGCCCTCAACAACAACAGATGGCCGTGGCGGTGGCCGAAGCCCTGCTTGAACAAAAAAACCTCGTGGTCGAGGCCGGCACCGGCGTCGGCAAAAGCCTCGCCTACCTCGTCCCCGCCATTTTGTATGCCGTGCAACATCAAAAAAAGGCCGTCGTCTCCACCTACACCATCAATTTGCAGGAGCAATTGACCGACAAAGATTTGCCCATGCTCTCGGCCATCCTGCCGGTCAATTTCAGCTACACCATGCTCAAGGGCCGCGGCAACTACCTTTGCACCCGACGCCTTCACAAGGCGATGCAGCAGGCCCAAAGCCTCTTCACTTCTCCGGAAATCGAGGAATTGAAACGCATCTACGAATGGAGCCTGGAAACCAAAGACGGCAGCCTCTCCGACTTTGAATCCGAACCCAACCTCCGCGTCTGGGAACAAGTCTGCTCCGAACGCGGTCTTTGCTCGCCCAAACTCTGCGGTCCCGGCTCCGAATTTGCCAAAGACCACACCCCCTGTTTTTTTCAGCGCGCACGCGCACGCATCCTGTCGGCGGATGTGGTCATCTTAAATCATACCCTCTTCTTCACCCTCTTGAATGGAATTGAAGACACGCGTGACGGCGGCATCCTGTTCAACAACGATTTCGTCATCTTTGATGAAGCCCACAATCTTGAAGCTGTTGCCTCGCGCAACATCGGCGTCAGCGTCTCCAGCGGCCAACTGCGCTGGGCCCTGCAACGCCTCTGGAATCCGCGCACCGAAAAAGGGCTCCTCGCCACCTTGCGACGCGGGCGCGAAGTCCAGTTGGTCGCCGAAGTCTTGAAAGCCGGCGATGATTTTTTCAAACAAATCGAAATGGCCTGTGACACGCTGGCTGACAAAAGCGAATCCAACACCGCTTCGCGCTCCACCTCCCGCCGGCGCAGCACCGCTGCTAAAAACGATGTCGCCCGCAACTGGGGCGAACTCCGCATCAAAAGACCGGACCTCGTCGCCGATTCCCTGTCCACCCCCATCCAACGATTGCGCGAAGCCATCAGCGACCTCATTAAAACCAGCGAAGACAAGGAAACGGGTCAGGAATTGGCCGAAGCCAACCGCCGTCTGGCAGAGTTGCGGGACGGCTTGACCACCTTTCTGAGCCAGGCCGCCGACGATTATGTCTATTGGGTGGAACGAACCGGCAAAGCCCAAAGCATCATCACCCTCAACGCCGCTCCGGTGGATGTCGCGCAGTATTTACAACATACCCTGTTCCGCTCCAACACTTCGGTCATCATGACCAGCGCAACCCTCGCCCTCAGCGCCAACCCGGCTTCAGATTCTCAAAACGGAGACGCCCCATCCAAGCGCCCCACACCCGGCGCCCGCCGCCGCATTCTGCCGGTGGGCATGGATTACTTCCTCCAACGGGTGGGCGCCAACCCGGCCCGCGCCTTGCAGGTGGGTTCGCCTTTTGATTACGCCCGCCAGATGCATGTCTATCTGGTCCAAAAAATGCCCGACCCCACCGAAGATGGTTACCGCGAGGCTCTGCAATTCTGGATTGAACATTTCATCCGCCTCACCCACGGCAAGGCGTTCGTTCTCTTTACAAGTTACAAATTAATGCAAGACGTCGGGCTCGCCATGCAGCCTTTTTTTGACGAACTCGGAATCGAATGTTTCATCCAAGGCACAGGCACCCCACGATCGGTAATGCTCGAAAGATTCAAAGCCGATGCCAACTCCGTACTCTTCGGCACCGACAGCTTCTGGCAGGGCGTGGATGTGCCGGGTGAATCCCTCTCCAACGTCATCATCACGCGCCTTCCTTTCGCCGTGCCGGATCATCCTCTTATCGAAGCACGGCTCGAAGCCATCGAGGCCCGCGGCGGCGACAGCTTCTACGAGTTCAGCCTCCCCGAAGCAATTTTGAAGTTTCGGCAGGGTGTAGGCCGCCTGATTCGCACCAAGCAGGACACAGGCATCATCGTCATTCTGGACAACCGCATCCTCACCAAAAATTACGGCCAGGCGTTTCTTCAATCCCTGCCCGATTGCCCACGCGAAATCGTCTGACACCTCGCAGTGCGGATGCGGAAATCATTTCAGAAAGGGGTCTTGAAACCACACGCCCGCATAAGACACCAACCTCTGGCCGCCTCATAAACCATGAAAATGCCGGCGGCCACAAACAACCAACCCCAATCCCTGTCCATGGCCAGCGCCAAATAAAGTCCTCCACCGGCACAAAGCAGGCCACCAATCCCACGCAACCACCGTCCCCACCCCTTCACATTCGGCGTAAAAAAATTCTGCTTCATGAGGCAAAATTAGCGCCTTGGGTGGCATTGTCCAACTCCCGACGCTCAACGCTCAAAACCACCCTGCCGCCGCTGTTGGATGGCCCGTTGCAACCAGGGCAGGACCTCCTCAACCGGCATTTGTAACGTCACCACAGCGTGGTTGCCCTGCTGGCTGGTCTGCCAATGCTCCGCCAGTTGCTTTAACTGCGGCCGGTCCTTCATCATGACCAAAACCCCACGCACTCCCTGCAAAATATCCCGCAGCACCGCGCTGTTCTCCTGGTTTTGCGCCTCCACTCGCAGCGTCATCTGCACCTTGCCGTCCGCCACCTCGGTGATTTCTCCCGTCAGACTTTTCACTTCCTCCACCACGGGTTTGATGGGCGGCGGGAGGTTGGGGAGGTTCAATTTTCCTGCGCCAACCACCAAAAACGGAGCGCCAGCCGCGGGTCCCTCAGCCTTGCGTCCTTGGCGGCTCAACGCCGGTTTGTCGAGCACCTCCAAAGCAGACCGCACCAGCGCCACTTGCGGCGCCACCACCACCACGTCTTGTCCGTGCACCGCCGCATACGTCCGCGCATCCACTTGACCACGTGCCGCCCGTCGGGCATCCCGCCAGCCGTGAATCAAATGTTGCCCGTATTTTTCCGATGCGTATTCCTGGTTGGCCGTCACCAACTCCTGCAAACGGCTGGCATCAAATTTTCCCTTCGCCACAATCACCACGTTCATCTCCCCAAACGCCCATCCAAACACCGCCACTTGGGCAAGGTCCTGTCGCGGATCAAAGTTCAACGCCACCTTCAATCCCTCAAATACCTTCACAAAACGCGACTGCTCCAACTCGGTGAGAATTTTCTGCCCAAGCTGGGTCTCCTTCAGCCGCTCAACATCCACCTGCACGTGCCACAAGGCATCCGCAGGCGCAAGCGCCGCCGCTGCCGTTTCCGCCGTGCGCCCCACCCCGGCCACCAACAGAAAAGCGCCCAAAACCAGTCTTGGAATCATTTGTTTCATAAGCATTCCATGGTGTTAATTTAACGTCGCACCTTCAATTTCCATGACTCCCCGCCTGAGCAAGCGGTTTCAACTTTTTAACCACCCCGCCACGGGGAGCCCATTCTACAACTGCTTCCTTTTTGTTAAACCGCAGACCGCTCCTGCTCCATGCGCAACCGCAACTGCCCGCAAGCGGCGTCAATATCGCAACCTTTCTCCCGCCTCAAAGTGGCGGTCACACGCCGCTGTAAAAGCCCTTCCAAAAAAGCCTCGCAGTGCGCCTCCGCCGGCCGCCTCCAGGCCAGCCCCTCCACCGGATTGTAGGGAATCAAGTTCACCTTGGCATGAAGCCGGCGGGCGAGCAAGGCCAGTTTCGGAACCTCGGACAAGGCATCGTTGACCCCCTCGATCAAGATGTATTCCAAAGTAATCATGCGGCCTTTCCGGCTCACGTAATATTCGCACGCCGCCAACAATTCCTTCAGCGGATATTTGCGGTTCACCGGCATGATTTTTCCGCGCACCTCGTCGGTGGCCCCATGCAAACTGATGGCCAATTGCACCCCCAAGGGCTGGTCAGCCAGTTGCCGGATTTGCGGCACCAACCCGCTGGTGGACACCGTGATTTTGCGCGCTCCAATGCCCCCGCCCCACGGCGCGTTGAGCAACGCGAGCGCCTTCATCAAATGCGCGTAATTCGCCAGCGGCTCGCCCATCCCCATGATCACCAGGTTGTCCACTGCGCGCAGGCCAGACCCGTCTGCACCCTCTCTATCGGCTTGTTGCGCATACCACCGTTCGACAGACAACACCTGCTCAACAATTTCATCCGGCGTCAAATTCCGTTTCCAACCCAACAGCCCGCTCGCGCAAAATTTGCACCCATACGCGCAACCCACCTGCGTGGACACACACAACGTCCGCCGATCACTCCGTTCACCGTACAAGGCCGGATTTGCCGGAATCAAAACGCTTTCCACAAAAGAACCATCCGCCAACCTCCACAAAAATTTGCGCGTCGTGTCCCGGCTCCCCTGCACGCGCACCAACGTCAAAGGGTAAAAAACAAGACGCTCCGCAAGATGCTCGCGAAGGCTCTTGGGCACGTTGCGCATGCCGTCCCAGCCGCCCACGCGCTGCCGGTAAAGCCAGTGCAAAATCTGATCCGCGCGATAGGCCGGTGCACCGGCCTCCTTGACAAGGGCCTGGAGTTCCTCGCGGCTCAGCGCCTGCAAAGCCGCTCGTCCGGCTTCTGCGTGTGCCGCGGGTGCGTCAGCGGGTTTTGTAATACTTTTCAACGTACTCCTGCACCATGCGCCACGTCGTGTACTTCGGCACCAGCGTGGCCATGGCCCGACGTATCATTTGAATCCATTTTCGCGGCAACCCCGAGGAGTCCCGGTTATAGAAACAGGGAATCACCTGAGTCGTCAGCACCCGGTACAAGTTCTCCGCATCCCGCCGGTCCTGCTCCTCCACATTGTCAGGGTGCGAATCGTCGCCGATGGCAAAACCGTTGGTGCCGTCGTAACCTTCACGCCACCAACCATCCATGATGCTCAGATTTAAACAACCATGACACCCGGCCTTTTGGCCGCTGGTCCCGGAGGCCTCCAACGGACGCCGCGGGTTGTTGAGCCAGACATCGCAACCGGACACCATCTGCCGCGCCACGTGCACATCGTAATTCTCGATGAACACCAGGTGCCCTTTCAAATCACTGTACTTGCTCAAATGGATGATGTGTTGAATGAACCGCTTGCCCTCGTCATCGCGCGGATGCGCCTTGCCCGCAAAAATGAACTGTATGGGGCGCGACTTGTCCTTGCACAATTTGACGATGTTGTCGAACTGCTGGAAAATCAGCGGCGCACGTTTGTAGGTGGCAAACCGCCGCGCAAACCCGATGGTCAGCGCATCCGGATTCAGCAACTGATCATACTCGATGAAATCCCGCTGGGTAAAACGCTGTCCCTGAATCAACAACCGCCGCCGGGCAAACTCAATCAACTCCCGCCGCAACCGGTACCGCAAGGCCCAGATTTCCTCGTCCGAAATAAACTCCGGATCAAGCATCTTGCTCCAAAAATCCGGATTGTTGACCTGCTCCTCCCAATGGGCAGGCGGCTTTTGCACCCAAAAGCTCGTAGTCTCGCCGCCACTCGGAACCACCTCAGAGGCCGACGTCAATTTCCGCCTCCAAAAACGGCGCACCGGCCCTTTCATCCATCCCAACAAATGAATGCCATTGGTGATGTGCCCGATGGGCACCTCGTCCACCTCGCGGTCCGGATACAAACATTGCCACATCCGGCGGCTCACCTGCCCGTGCAGTTCGCTCACACCATTGGCCGCCCGCGAGCATTTGAGCGCCAGCACCGTCATGCAAAACGGCTCCTTCGGATCATCCGGATTCACCCGCCCCAAAGCCATCAGCTCGGGCAACGTCACATGCAACGTGTTCAGGAAGTCCTGCCCCACATAATTCATCAACTCCTGGCTGAACCGGTCATGCCCGGCTTCCACCGGCGTGTGCGTCGTAAAAATGCACTCCTGCCGCGTGGCCGCCAGCGCATCGGCAAATGACGCCCCCGCCGCCATCTTCTCCCGCATCAATTCCAGCGTCAAAAACGCCGCGTGTCCCTCGTTCATGTGGAACACCGACGGCTGAATCCCCAGCGCCCGCAACAACCGCACCCCGCCCACCCCAAGCAAAACCTCCTGCATGATACGCGTGGTGCTGTCACCCCCGTACACCCGCAACGTCAAATCCCGAAAATGCGGCTCGTTCTCCGGCAGATTCGTGTCCAGCAAATACACCGCACAACGCCCCACGTTCACCCGCCATGCACGAAACCAAACCTCGCTCATGGCAATCCGCACCATCGCCGTCAACGGTTCCCCACGCGCATTCAGCACCGGCTCCATCGGAAGATTGCGCGGATTCAAATTTGCATAGTATTCCGTCTGCCAGTTGTCTTGATTGATGGCCTGCTGGAAATAACCCTCGCGATAAAACAGCGAGATGCCCACAAATCCCAGCCCCAAATCACTGGCCGCTTTGGCATGATCCCCCGCCAGCACCCCCAAACCGCCCGCCGCAATCGGCAGCGTCTCATGAAATCCAAACTCCGCACAAAAATAAGCCACCGGACGTTCGCTGAACTCCGGCGCGTGCTTCGAAGCCCACGTGTTTCTCTCGTTCAAATACTCCTGAAAATGCAGCAACACCCGCCGCACCCGCTCCGCAAAATCATGGTCCTGCAGCCGCACCTTCAGCTCGTAATCCGAAATCTCATGCAACACCGCCACCGCATTGTGGTATAAATTTTGCCAGCCCCGCGGCGAAAGCTCCGAAAAAATCTCCTGCGCCTCCTGATTCCATGTCCACCACAGGTTGCGAGCCAGACGGTTCAAACCCACGGTCAATTCGGTCAGTTCGCCAACAGTCAAAGGAGGTTTTGCCATAACTATTTCAAGGTTGTTTTGCCCCGTGCCACTTCACTCACACACAAGAGGAGATTCTATCCCAAAACCAACTCGACGACCAGCAGATTATTGAACCGAACCACCCGCACCAAGGTCATCCTCTTCGCGCCGCAACACCCCGCGCAGCGACTTGTTCGCCGCCACAATCAACAACGTCGCCAACATCGCCAAAAACGTCGCAAACAAAAACACAGGACGCAGATTGTTTCCGGACATTGCGGCCAGTCGCCCCGCCATCCAATTCGCAAACATCGGCCCCAAACCCATGCTGCAAATGCCCATCATCGTCTGCGCCGAGGCGCGCACCGCATCCGTGGCCAGCCGGTTCACCAACATGCTCGTGCCAATATGGTAAAGCACCACATACGCCCCGGCCAAAACATAGCTCATCGCCAGCACCCACACATCGCTCAAAACACTGAACATCAAATTGCGAAGCACCAACGCCAGGCACCCAAACACCACCGTCCGCACCAGGTTGCAGCGGCGGATTAATGCCGGCTGTCGCTGAAACAACCACACCTCAAACACCACCCCAATCGCCTGCGCCGGCCCTATCCATGGCCGCGGCATCCCCAGCTCCTCCAAAAAAGGCGGACTGTAAAAAGTCACCAACGAAAACGAGCCCGACAGCAAAAACATGCTCAACAAAACCACCAGATAATTGGGATTGGTCAACAATTCCCGCACCGCAGGCAAATAGGCCGCATGCCCTCCTCCGTGCCCACTCTTCCTCCGCCCTCCGCAGGGCGTGTGTGGCAAATACCAACACAAAAAAGCCATCCCCAATCCCAGCCCCATCCCTAAATACAAAATAAAACTCAAACCCGCCTCCGGCTTCCAGGCCGTCCAGAGGCTGATCGGCAAAAATGGAACAATCCACCCCACCGATCCCCACGCACGCAATCCGCTGAAACTGCTTTCCGGCCTCAACAAATGATGAAACCCCAACGCGTTGATAAGGTGAAACGTGGGAAATATAAAAGCCGTGTAAGCCACATAAGCCACCAACATGCCCTCAAACTGGTTTTGATGCGCCAGCACCATCAGCGCCCCAGCGCCCAACACATTCACCAACATCAACACACGGTCCAACGGCACAAACCGGTCCGCCACCATCCCCCAGAAAAAGGGCGCCACAAGCAACACCGTGGCCGAGGTCATGATGATGTGGCTGATTTGCCGGTAGCTCAGCCCGCGGTCCACCAACCACATGCTTACAAACGGAATGACCGCCCCACACGCCGCGTACTGCATCAACATGGCCCAGCGCAGCGACCGCCGCGGCCGGTCCTGCAACACCTGAGCCTGCACACCCGTTGACATGAGACGCCCCATTGTCGGCACCTGCCCCCATGCCCACAAGCAAAATGAGGGAGCAGCTTTCGCCGCTCCCTCATCAAACCGCGCAAACCCTGTCCTTAACCCTCAATTTGCACCCGGCGCGGTTTCGCCCGCTCGGCCTTCGGCAACACCAACGTCAAAACCCCCTGCTCCATCCGCGCAGAAATCCGGTTGGTGTCAATCGCCGGGTCCAGCTCAAACACCCGCCGGAAATGCGCCGGACGCGACTCCCGATGCAACGTCTCCCCGGCAAACGGCTTGAGGTCCCGCCGCCCCGTGATGACCAGTTCATTGTCCTCCACGGTCACCTCCAAGCCGTTTTTGTTCACCCCGGGCATCTCGGCCAAAATGGTGTACGCTTCCTTCGTCTCGTAGATGTCCACATTGGGGGCCATCCACAATTCCTGCTCCCGTGCCGCCTGGGCCGGAGCGGCCGTCTCCTTTTTCTCAAGGGCATGCGTGCTCATAACGTCTCTCCTTTCCTCCATTTTCAGTTGGTTGTCGTTTCCGCTTACGAACCCACACTCACCGCAATTTGTTTCGGTTTGGCCTCCTCAGCCTTCGGCAACGTCACGGTGAGCACTCCATCGGTGTAATTCGCCTTCACCTTCTCCACATCCACAGGCACAGGCAGCGCCACAGACCGTTGAAACCGCCCGTAAAAACGCTCCAACCGATGTGCCTCAGCTTCCTTGAATTGCTCATCGGCCTTGCGCTCCCCGGCCACCGTCAGGGTCCCCTCATGCAGGGACACCTCGATATCCTCCTTCTTCATCCCCGGCAACTCGACCTTCGCCACCAGATTATCGTTGTCCTCATACAAATCCAACGCCGGCCCCCATGCCCCCATCAGGCGCGGAAATGCACTCCACTCCGGCAGCGTAGCATCGAACAACCGGTTGATTTGATCCTGTAGCCGCCCCAAGGGCTCCAATCCAAGCCACGGATTGATTTCAGGTCGTTGCCATCGCATCAGTGTCATAAGCCTGTCCTTTCTTCTTTAGCAGTTCCACTTCTTCTCGCACCCAAACCCAGAAGCTAATCAAATGCCACTCTGCTTTATTTTCGTTAAGTACTTCATTAACAACAACTTAAATCTAATTCAAAACAACAAAACAAAACCCAAAAAAGCATCATTATGACACACTATTATTTATAGATTATGTGTCATTTCAACACGATTCCCTCTTTCTCGCCAAGCATGAAACGCACACCATCCCCACCGTCCTACACTGGGAGGGACGGCGTCCCCGCCGTCCCCATCCCCGCCGTCGCAACCCAACAACCTTGATTTGTAAAACTAGATAACGGATATTGCGTCCGTAACGCCACGCAAACGCAGAAAACAAACACCATGCCCCAAGCATCCATTACAAAACCAATAAACGAGCGAGAGGGCTTGTCATTGGACTTTGCTTGGGCTGCTGACGGGGCGGTGGTAGCGCAGTATGAATAAGGCCCCTTCGGCGAGCCTATCCGTGCCACGGGCCCAGTGGCCTTCGTCAACCCCTTCCGATTCTCGACCAAGTACTGCGACGACGAGACGGGGCATTACTACTACGGCTACCGTTACTACTTGTATTTGAATTTCCGTCTATTCTTGTCTTCGCATGAAGACTTGGGTAGATGGGACTGCCCTGCCGCCCGCGGGCGGCAGGGCAGCGGGGCAAACGAGGCCTTTACCCGCTGCGAGCGGGCCCGGCCTGTGTCGGATAGAGCCGGGGCTGTTTGCCAACGTGTCCGAAACTCGAACCGTTGAATTTAAGTTCGAACACCACGACAAACATACACACATGATTGGGGGTTGTGCAAGCTCAGCCTGCCTCTCCATTTCGAAAATCGTTTTCCCGTTTTTTTTCGTAACCCTGACATTATTCCGAGATGGGAGAGAATAATTGGGGCAGAAATTATTTGCGGGCTGATTTCAATAGAGGTGGAGCCAGCGGTCGGATTTGAACCGACGACCGGCGGTTTACAAAACCGCTGCTCTGCCGCTGAGCTACGCTGGCGTGGCTGCCATGTGTTGGCGTGAGTAATATGGCTTTTTGCGGGGCGGGGGCAAGCGAATTTCGCGGGGTCAGATGTATTGATCCACGATGTGGCGCACGCGTTCCAATGTGGCTTCGAGCCGGCCACGGGTGCCGAGGCGGAATATGGGAGCCTCCACCCGAATGGGCGGGAGGGCAAGATAAGCCTCTTTGAGCCGAGGGGGAAGGTCGGCAAGGACGGTAAACTGGCGCGGGATGGTGTTGTCAATTTCCCAGCATTTTCCACCGGGTTGTGATTTGTCGAGGATGAGGACGAGGGAGAGGCGCGCTTCTTTGCGGCCGCCAGCCAGTGGGTTGAGCATTTTTTTGCCGGTGATGGGGCTGAAGTAGGTGACAAACCCCATGCGGCCGGTGACGCGCATGGTGTCGCGTTCGACGAGCATGAGGTCGTCGTCCATGATGAAGTTGCCGAGGGCCTGGCTGAGCGTGGATTTACCGGCGTGGGAGGGGCCGACAAGGAGGATGCCTTCGTTTTTGCGGCTGGAGACAAGAAGACCAGTGCCGTGGACGATGTGGGAGGTGCGGCTGTGGTAGGTGGCGAGGAGGCAGACGAGCTGACGGATGATGTGGCTCCCGATTTGTTGGCGATAGTAGAGGATGTGGTGGAAGTCTTCGTCCACAACGGCGCGGCGAGCGCGGCCTTGGCGGAGGGTGATGGTGAGGTCGGCTTCTTTGCCGGGTTCAAAGTAGTCGTAAGGGCTGAGGACGTTGCGGTTGTGGGAGTCGTAAAGGCGGTTGTCGAGCATCAGGGTCACGTTGCGCCCGCAGGCGTAGAGGTGAAAAACTTCCATCACATCGCGTTGGGTAGGCATGGCGGCGTGTGCGGGGTCAAGTGGACGATGCCTTAGTGGGCAACAGCGTCCAAGCGCTGAGACATTCGTGATGTGCGCCCTGGCTGCTGAGGGTGCTGCGCATGAGTTGTATGCGGTCGGCCACCCAAGAAACGGGCTGAGGGGCGGCTTGTTGAACGGCTTGGAGCAGGATTGCGCGCTCGCGGGGTGTCAGGTGTTTGATGCGTGCGAGGGTGATGTGTGCGGAAAAGGTTTCTTCCGTGGAATCATCTTTTTGCCAAGGAGCCAAGGCATGGGTGATGTTTTGTTGAAGGACGTTGAGCATGCCGAGTTGCCCCTGCAGGCCAGCCCAAAGGACACGCGGGTGCTCAGCATGCGGAAAAAAGCCAAGCGCGTGGAGATGAAGGGGAATGGCAGTCTGTCTGCTGCAGGCAGTTTGGAGGCGAGCTTGCAACGTGGGCACATCTGCGGCGGGGACATCCCCAAGGAATTTCAAGGTAAGGTGGAATTGATGCGGAGGGGTCCACCGAATTTTGGCGTGAGGCAGAGCGCGTTGGAGAGCCTTCTGCGTTGTGGTGAGGGCTTGTATAAGCGCCTGTGGGACGGGCATGGCAACAAAAAGGCGCCAGTTGACCTCAGGCTCGGGCATGGGTCAGGGCAAATTTTGGCCGCGGGCGGCAACGAAGAGTTTGTACCATTCTTCGCGGGATAGTTGGATTTCGGTGGCGCGCACGGCTTCGCGGATGCGGTCGGGTCGCGTGGAGCCGATGATCGGGACGATGCCTGCTGGATGCCGGAGGAGCCAGGCGAGTGCGATGGCAACGCGGCTGGCGGCGTGGGCGCGGGCGAGTTCATCCACCACAGAGAGCACGGGGCCGGGTTGATACGCCTGTTGAGCAGGCAGCAGGCGGTGGGCGCCGTTGCCGAGGAGGCCGCCGGCCAGGGGGCTCCATGCCAGCGGGGTGATGCGCTGGGCCTGGCATTGGTCGAGGGTGCCGTCCTCAAAAGGGGCGAGGCGGGCAAGGCTGATTTCCACCTGATTTACGACAAGGGGGAAGGGGCAAATTTTTTGGAGTGCGGCGAGTTGTGATGGGCTGAAGTTGCTGACGCCGAAAGCGCGGACTTTGCCTTGTTGTTTGAGCTCAACAAAGGCGGCGGCGACTTCTTCAAAATCAGCCAAATAATCGGGGCGGTGGAGTTGGTAGAGGTCAATGGTTTCAATGCCGAGCCGGCGGAGGGATTGTTCGCAGGACCAGAGAATGTGGCGGCGTGAGAAATCGTAACGGTACGGAGCGGCGGTATCGGGATCACCGGCTTTGCGGATGCCGCATTTGGAGGCGATAAGGATGTTTTGGCGCATGCCGGGGACATCCTTGAGGATTTGGCCGAAGAGTTTTTCGGCTTCGCCGTCGCAGTAGATGTCTGCGTGGTCGAAGAGGGTGTAGCCAGCTTCATAGGCGGTGAGAACGGCCTGGCGTCCGGCTTGAAGACTGTCGGGAGTGATTTCGGCGGGGTTCCATGTGCCGGTGAGCCGCCAGCAACCGTAGGCAAGGCGGCTGCTCAACAGTGGTGAAGTGCCCAGTTGGACGATTTGCATGAGGGATGATTACCGCAGGGCGGGATGTCGTGCAATTTGGAAATTGAACGAAGCGCGGGGATGAAAAGGCTTGCGGGGTCTGGAAGGGGGCCGCATGATGAACGAGTGATGTTTTTCCCACGTGCGTATTCAAGTTTGCCCTTTGCGCGAGGAGGGTCGTGGTGTGCAGGATAATGCCAGGGGAAAGTTTGACATGGAGACACCGGAGAAGGAAACGTTGACGGCGGCATGGATGGCCGACATCGAGCCTTTGTATCACCAATCGCAGATGATGGAAATATGGAGGCGAATGCAGGCGCTTCCGCCGGTGTGGGAGTGGAGGGGTTGTCAATCGCGAATATGGGCGGGGCGTCTGGCGTCCGGTTTGGGAAGCCAGCGGCTGGGGAATGTATTGCATACGCGAAACTACCGACGACATGCCGGTGATTTGGGAGCAGCCACCTATTACGCGCACACGCTTTTGGGGCAGTATGGGCCGTTGAAGGCCAGGGAATTCTTGAATGGGCTGCAGGAGCCGGCAGCCGGGGAACGGCCTGAAATTGCGCAGTACTATTTCACAATGCAGGCAATGGTGGCTGCGGAATTCCGGGACTTTGAGGTGGCATCACGTTACATGAAGCGGGCAGCGGAATATCCGATGGAACGCCCGTGGTTGGAAGTGATGCAGTCGCATTTGTTGGAGAAGCAAGATCGTTATGAGGAGGCGCTGGAGGTGGCGCGTTCGAGTTTAAGCTCAAATCCGAATTATCGTCCGGGCATTTTGTCCACAGCGCATTTATTGCAGGTGTTGGACCGGGATGAGGACGCTCTGGCGTTGTTGCGCGGGGCGATGGAGCGCACGCAGAGCAGTCCCATAGCGTCGGCGTTGGCATGTTTGGAATTGGATTTGGGACTGGAAAAAGAGGCGCTGGCGACACTGGACCGGGTGTGGGAGCTGTCGCCTTTGGCGGACCGGTATTTTCGAGGTTGGATTGAGCGCAGCCGTACGACATTGGCCTGTCGGCAGGGGGATTTGGAAAAAGCGCGGGAGTTCAGCGCACGGGCGGTGGCGTTGGCGCCGAGAGTTGATAAGTATCAACGGGAGTTGGATAAGCGGTTGGCTGAAGCGGATCCACTGAGGCGACGACGCTGTCTGGCGGTGGATTTTGTGCGTCAACATCACAAGACATGCGCTCCGGCCACGTTGACCGCGCTGGCAGGATATTGGGGGGTGAAGGTGGAGCATTTGGAGCTTGCGGAGAAAATCTGTTACGACGGCACGCCGTCGCACAGTCAGCGCCAATGGGCGGAGGGCGAGGGATTTGTAACGCGGGAATTTACTGTGACGTGGGAGGTGGCGGTAGCATTGATTGATCGTGGAGTGCCCTTTGCCTTGTCCACAATGTCGGTGAACAGCGGTCATTTGCAGGCAGTGGTGGGCTATGACGAATTGCGGAAGTGCTTGTTGCTCCGGGACCCCTATCACTATTACCTGTCAGAGGCGATTGTGCCGGATTTTTTGGAGATTTTTGAAGCCTTTGGCCCTCGGGGTTTGGTGTTGTTGCCCCGTGATGAAGCCCACAGGCTCGAAGGACTGGACCTGCCGGATTCCACCTTTTATGACCAGTTGCATGGCATCCATTGCGCCTTGGAGGAGCATCAACGTGAGCGGGCGGGGGAGCTGTTTGAAAGTCTGAAAGGCACAGCGGGAAATCATTGGATTATCTGTGCGACAGGTTGGGCGCTGGGTGCATACGACGCCAATCCGGCGGCCACGCTGCAACACGTGGATCGCTGGCTGGAGCAGTTTCCAGATAATCCGCGATTGTTGCGAATCAAGCTGGATTTGTTGGAAGCGCTGGCCACACGCGGGGAGCGGTTGGAATACTTGAATCAGTTGGTGGCGCAGCATCCGCGGGAGCCGTTATTTCAGGCGCGGTTGGCGGCAGAGTTGCAACTCGACGGCCGGGAGCTGCCGCGGGCAAAACAACTGATCCGAAGCGCCCTCAAAAAAAATCCCACCGACCCGGAAATGTTGAAAATCCTGGCCGACATCCTTTGGAACGAAGGCCGGTTGGAGGAGGCGGCGGATATTCAACGGCTGGCAACCTGCGCCGCACAGCACAATGAGTATTACGCGGAATGTTACTTTTACATGCTGCAGCACCTTCGTCGCACGGAGGAGGGGCTAGGGTTCCTGCGCTCGCGGTTTGCGGAGCTGGGGCATTTATCCGGTGAAACGGCGCAAACGTTGTTCAAATGTCTGGCGAATGTGTGTCTGGTGGATGAAGGCTTTGCAGTGCTCGAAGAGGCGCTGGCAAAAAGGCCGGAAGACGGAGCGTTGATTTTGTTTTATGCAGACGCATTGGCGCGGTATGGCCGGGTGGAAAAGGCAGGGCGATTGTTGGAAACGGCCCGCGGCAAAGTGCGGCACAGCCATTGGTTGCGCGTGGCTGCCGAAGTGGCCACTTACCGCGCGGATTTGGTGCAGGCGCTGAAGTATTGGCAGGAAGTTTTGGAGCAGGAGCCCCTGGCTCTGGATGCGCATCAACACGTGGTGCAGTTTCTTGCGGAGACGCAAAACCGCGGCGAGGCGTTGGCACATTTAGACCGGATGTGCCGGCGGTTTCCGGGGCATTGCGGTTTGTTGCGATTGCGGGCGCAAAATGTCACGCAGGAACCCTTTGCAGTGTTGGAGCCGGCGCTGCGCGAATTGCTGGCGGCCAATCCAGTGGACACCCTGGCACGGTGTGAGCTGGTGCACTGCTACTCCAACGCCGGACGACACGATGAGGCGATGGCGGAGGCTGAGCGTGTAATTGCATTGGCGCCGCGACATCCCGGCGGATATGCGCTGCGAGGAGACCTGTTATGGCAACGAGGCCGCAAAGCCGAAGCGCGGGCCGACTATGAGCAAGCCTTGCGACTGGATGTGAACAGCGGCTATGCCATGAACAAGCTGGTGGAAACGGCGGCCAACGAGGCGGAGCGGATGGCGGCATTGGATTTGATTCAGGCGGAGCTGGTGCGTCAGGTGGTGTTTGAGGATGCGCTGCCGGCCTTTCGGACTGCGGCGCATGGTTTGTTACCGCCGGAAAAAGTGCTGGCACGGTTGCAGGAGGCGCTGGCAGCGCGGCCGGATTTGTGGACGGCATGGTCTGTTGTGGCACACCAACTGGCCAACATGAATCAATTGGAAGATGCGCTGCGGTATTCCGAGGAGGCCTGCCGGAAATTTCCGCTGATTCCGAGGATTTGGATTGGGCATGGTCATATTTTGCGGCTGCGTGGAGACACCCAGGAGGCCATCAAGGCGATGGAGCAGGCCCTGGTAATCAATCCCAGATTTGGCGAGGCGGCCTTCTATCTGGCGGACCTCTACGCAAAGAAAGGAGATTTGGCCGGGGCGCGCAAGGTGTTGGAGCGCGGGACAGCGTACAGCCCATTAGATGCATCATTACATGCGGCGCTAGGATGGACCTTGTGGCGCATGAATGAAGGGGAGGCGGCGGTGGAACAGGCCAAGATGGCACTGCGAATCAATCCAACCCTCGAAAACGCGTGGGAATTATTGCAGACAATCGCGGCAAACTGGAATCAACCGCGGCTGGCGGTGGAAGTGGCGCGGGAGTTGACCCAGCAGCGACCCGGAGACCCAATGGCCTGGGTGATGTTGGCAGACTGTCTGGCGGCATGGCGCGAGGAAGAATGTCTGTCGGCGGTGGAGAAAGCTATTTCTTTGAACCCGCTTCTGGAAGTTGTTCACGATGCCAAGGCGCGGTTTTTGGTGATGTTCAATCGCTGTGACCAAGCGCTGGCGGCATGTCTGGAAGGGCCGCTGCAACCGCCCCCGTTGCGTCTGCGCTTGCGGGCGGCGTGGATCGAAAGTCAGCGGGGCTCGCTGGCCAAGGCAATTGAAAGGGTTAAGGAAGCCTTGGCAGAATCGCCGGCGCATTATGGCGCCTTGAGCCTATTGTGCCAGTGGCACCGGGAGAGCGGGGAAACGGAGCAAGCGCTGGCTGCTGCGGAAAGGATGGTGCAAGTTGCACCCCACGAACCAGAGCCGCTCAAGTTGGTGGCGGAGCTCCAACATGCACTCAACAACCCGAAGGCAGCAGTCGCCAGCCTGCGGCGGGTGCTGGAGCTGGATTCACGCGACGAGTATGTCCATCAACTGCTGGCGCTGTTATTGACTGAAATTGCCGAGGCAGGCGGAGATGCCGATGAGGCCCAGCAGAATGCCAAAGAGGCGATGCGTTTTGTGCAACAGGAATGTGCCCGCCGCAGCAACGATGTCATGCTGTGCCTGGAAATGAGATTATTGCTGTTGCGAGGGGAGACGGATCACGCACTGGCGCGCTTTGTAAAGATCTGCCGGATGACAGAAGTGGAAGGAGATTGGGGGCTTTTTAATGCCATGGATAAATTGATGAATTGTCATCAATACACAGAAGGCAGGCGCATTGTGAACGAAGCATTAAGCTGTTTTGACGACGAGAAAGGACCAGTCAGCGCTTTGCCATGCAATCCCCATCTTGGGGCGCTGGATGTCTTTCTGCGATTCCTCGAAGGCGAATATGCCATTCCCCGTTATGTTAAACGCGTGCCACAGGAGAGCGTCTTCTTCAAGGCGCTGCTCGACAGGTACCTCATGAGTGCCGCCGATGCCCACGAACGCGCCGTGATTCATTCGCTTCCATTTCCCTGGTTTCTGCCCCGCCAACTTCGACGACTAAATGAATCGTATCACCAGGTTTTAAGCGGCGAGCCGGCCCTTGCAGTTAAATATGCCGCCGCGCTGGCCGTATGCGGTGAATATGAGAAGTTAAGGGAGTGGTATATTAAGGCGCGCAGCCAAGGGCTTGTGGACGGTGAATTATACTTTTACGGATTGTGCGCATTATTGGAAGCCAGGGACTGGTCAAAGGCCAAGGAGGTATTGGCGGAGGGGCTTTCAGTGCGACAAAGGGCGGGAGTGCGCCAATACCTGCTCTTGGTGGCAACACTGTTCGAATTGATGGATGGGAATAAGGAAAAGGCTCGGGACCTTTTTGGCCTGTTGCCATTTGAAAAAACCTGCGGAAACGGCCAAAGCCTGCATGGTTTGATTCAAACGTGGCTTGAGTGGGAATCTTGCGGCCAACCCGGCACCTGGCAGGCCACTTATCAGTTGGTGAAAAGGTTGGACGTGGCATTGGAGGGGCAATGTTTGTTATCCCAAAACCGTCCCAATCGCCGGCTTATTGAAGAGGTTCTTGGGCGGTGGGTAAAAACGGGAGCGTGGCCCGGGCTGAGGTTGTGGCGATGGTGGCGCCAATTTCGTTGGGGGTGGTTTGCGTTGCCCTTTGTGCCCTTCGCTTTGCCATTGCTGTGTTTTCCGAGATTAGAGCTTCGGCGGTGGATGGTCAGGTATTATTGGTACTGGCGCCGGTGAAAATAGAAACGCCCGGTTTGGCAGCCGGGCGTTTGAGTAAAAGTTCAGGTAGGAGACCGGTTACTCCGCAGGCAATTCCTTGATTCGGATGTTGCGGAACCAGACGGTGCCATGGTCCCCTTGCAGTAGAATAGGACCCGGCTCTTTGACCTTGTTGTCCACTTCGCCGCCTGTAGGGCGGTCACACACCACGTTGTCGTGGATTTTCTTTCCGTTGAGGATCACCGTGATTTTGTTTCCGATGATGGTGGCCTCGCAAGTTTGCCATTCATTCCCCGGTTTGCTCGCAAAGACATCCGGCGCCTTGAAGGCATAGAGTGCGCCGTTACCGCCCGGGGCGGGCTTTCCGCTTTTATAATCGCCGAGGATTTGGATTTCATGGCGCCCGCGCAGGTAAAACCCGCTGTTGGAGCCATCGGGGACCATGTATTCAAAGCGGACGGTAAAGTTCCAAAACTTCTTCTCCGTCAGCAAGTCCACGCCGTGGTCGCCTTTCTGGATGGTGTTTTTCAAAATGCCATCCTCCACGGTCCAATAACTTTTGGCGTTGGGGTTGCGGAGTTTCCAGCCTGTGAGGTCCTTGCCGTTGAAGAGCGGCACAAAACCATCCTCCGGGGAAGCGGCCCCTGCCTGAAGTGCCAGTGCTACGGCAGCTATGAGGGTCAGAAACGTTTTCATAGGTCTGTTAAAAAACAGGTTGGCAGACGAATGGCTTATTTTTGCTGAGTTTTGGGTTCGCAAGTTTCCAATCCCAAGGCCCACTTGATGCCGCCCAGGATGTGTTTCTGGTAATCGCGGGCGACTTCAGGCGGATTCTTGCGGTCTTTCCATTCGGCGTCCCAGACATCTTCGCGATGACCAAGGGAGGTATAGAAGACGCGCCCTTTGCCGTAGGTTTTGTTCCAGGAGATGGGGTAATAGCCGGGGGTTTTGTCGTTGGGATGGGTGTTGAGCGAAAGCAGATTGTGCACCTTGGTGCGGTCATAGTTTTTGAAGAGATAAATCTCGTCGAACACAGCAAACTGGCTTGTGCGGAAGTGCCGGCAGGCGGAGCACTCGCGGTCCTCCACGTTGGCGTCCACACCCACTTGAGCTCCGTGCGACAGGAACTCGCCGCCAATCATTTCAATAAATGGGCGGAAACCGTGGAACGTGTCCGTGGCGCTGTGCATGCCCACAAAACCACCGCCTGCAGCAATCCAGTCCAGGAATCCCTGCCGGTCGGGGATGGGAAGGTCGCCCGTGGTGTTGGCAAAAATCACTGCGTCAAAGTTTTTCAAGTTGTCAGGGCTGAGTTTGGTCAGCACTTTGCGCATTTCTTCATTCCATGCACTTCGGGCTTTTTCAAAAGCTGCCTGCTCTTGTTTGAATTTTTCCTTTTCTTCATCAGTAGCATTATTGCCCGGGCGTTTGGGAGGGCGGGGTTCGTTGGGGGGTTGGCTGACAAATTCCACCGTGAAGGCACCGCTTTCTTTGGCTAGTTGGGCAATGACCTTTTCAGCCACAGGAATGGAACTGTGCCGGAAACCGGTGGTGGTGGTGACGACGAGGACTTTTTTGACCTGAGCCGCGGCAGGCAGAGCCAGACCGGCGGCGAGGAGCGCGGTTAAAACTATGGCTTTTTTCATAAGTACGATTGTCGAGACACTCTATTACTCGGACGCCGTCTTGGCCAGCACTATTCATCGCAGACTCGACACCCGTCGGAAGCCCCGGTTTAATGCGGGGGAGTCGCAGCATGGATTGGCAAACGGCCCAACGGCGTCACGCGCAACTGAGTGCCGAAATTCGGCGCCACGACCACCTCTATTACGTGGTGGGCAAGCCGGAAATTTCCGATGTGGAATACGACCGGCTCTACCGCGAATTGTTAGATTTAGAAAAGCAATTTCCCGCATTGGTCACGCCTGACTCGCCCACCCAGCGCGTGGGCGGCCAGCCGGTGGAGTCCTTCCCACCGTGGCGGCACGCCGTGCCCATGTTGAGCTTGGACAACACGTATTCGCAGGGGGAATTAAGGGAATTTGTGCAGCGCGTCCAGCGGTTGTTGCCGGGCGAGGCACTCTCATGGGTGGTGGAGCCCAAGGTGGACGGACTGGCGGTGAGCCTTCGTTACGAAAAAGGCGTGCTCACCGTGGGTGCCACCCGCGGCGACGGCACCACCGGCGACGACATCACCTCCAACCTCAAAACCATTCGCAGTGTACCCCTCCGCCTTGAATCACCTGCCTCGGTGGCCGCCCCCCCGCAGGGCGAGTTATTTGCTTCAACACCGCCCCTTCCGGTGCCCTCGGTCCTGGAAGTACGCGGGGAAGTCTTCATGCCACGGGCGGGATTCGAACAATTAAACGCAGAACGCCGCGCAGCGGGGGAGGAAGAATTTGCCAACCCGCGCAATGCGGCGGCCGGTTCCCTCAAACAGCTTGATCCGCGCATTGTAGCGCGGCGGCCGCTGGATATGGTGTTTTATGGTGTAGGGGCGGTCGAAGGGGTGAGCCTGCCGCCCACACACAAAGAGTTGCTCGATTGGTTGAAAAAACTCGGATTCAAGACTCCTGAGCGGACGTGGCTTTGTCATTCCACCGAGGAGTTGTTGGAGGCCATTGCGGAACTGGACCAATTCCGAAAGACTTTGCCCTACGACACCGATGGGGCGGTGATTAAACTCAACTCGCTGGCCCAACGCGAACGCTGCGGCACCACTTCCAAAGCGCCACGGTGGGCCATCGCTTACAAGTACGCGCCGGAACAGGCCGAGACCCTGCTCAAGGCCATCACCATTCAAGTTGGCCGGACGGGGGCGCTCACCCCCGTGGCCGAGTTGGAGCCTGTTTTTCTCGCAGGCAGCACGGTCAGCCGCGCCACGCTTCACAATGAAGAAGAAATCCGTCGCAAGGACATTCGCGTCGGCGACAGAGTCATCATTGAAAAGGCCGGCGAAGTGATTCCGGCGGTGGTCAGGGCGGTCACCGAAAAGCGCACCGGCGCGGAAAAGGAATTTCAATTTCCAAGAAATTGTCCCGAATGTGGAACTGCGGTGAGCCGCGGCACGGAAGCGGGAGTGGATTATGTGGTCTGGCGTTGTCCCAATCCGGATTGTCCGGCCCAGATTCGCGGGCGGATTGAGCATTGGTGCAGCCGGGGGGCCATGGACATTGAGGGCGGCGGCGAGGTGTTGGTCAGGCAACTGGTCAACAGCGGTCTGGTGCATGATGTGGCCGATCTTTACCGCCTGACCGTCGATGAGTTGTGTCAGCTCGAACGGATGGGTGAAAAATCCGCACGCAATTTTCTTGAGGGCGTCGAGGCCAGCAAAAAGCGGGACATGTGGCGGGTGCTTTTTGGACTGGGCATTTTGCATGTGGGGGCGAGTGTCGCAAAATCGTTGGGCCGGACGTTTCCGAGTTTGGAGGATGTCCTGGAAGCCGGCGTCAATGATTTGCAGCGGGCTGAAGATGTGGGGGAAATCATTGCCCAAAGCATTGTGCAATGGGCGGGGGACCCACGCAATCGCCGGTTGGTGGAGCGGCTGCGTGCAGCAGGGGTGAATTTTCAATCGAGCCTTTACCAGGCGGGCGCAGCCGGTGGCCGGTTGAGCGGCAAAACTCTGGTGCTTACCGGCACGTTGCCGCATCTGACACGGGAGCAGGCCACCGCCAAAATCGAGGCCGCCGGCGGTCGCGTCGCCTCAAGTGTGAGCAAGAAAACTGATTACGTGGTGGCCGGAGCGGAGGCGGGCTCCAAACTGGATAAGGCCCGGCAATTGGGCGTGCCGGTCATTGATGAGGCGGAGCTGCTGCGATTGTGTGGTGAAAGTCCCGAATAAGGCATGCGTGGCAGGACTTCTTGTTCGAGTCGGGCTTTTGAGGCGGCTTATTTCCTAACGGCGGTCAGCCTGCAAAATCCATTCGGCTGCTGCGGCGAGGTTGGATACCACCACGGCATCGCGCAGGCGGTTTCCTTCACGCTCGGCGGTTTCGCGGCCATAACCGGTGCAAACCAACAAGCTGCGCCGGACCCCCGCGTTCCAACCACATTCCAAATCAATGAGTTTATCCCCAATCATGTAGGAGCGGGATAAATCGAGATCAAATTCGCGAGCGGCATCCAACAAAAAGGCAGGCGAAGGCTTGCGGCCGCGGCTGGGCTGGTCTGGGGCTTCGGGGGCCATGTAAGTTTTTGCAAGGCGGACGCCGTAACCGGCCAGAAGGGCCTCCACCCGCTCTTGAACACGGCATGCGTCCTCCATCGTAAAATAGCCGCGCCCAATGCCCGATTGGTTGGTAACAAAAAAGAGGAGGTACCCTCCATCTTGCAAACGTTTCAACGCTTCAGCGGCGCCAGGCAACAATTCCACTTGTGCAGGGTCTTTGAGATAGTGCCGCTCGGCAATCACCGTACCGTCGCGGTCGAGAAAAACAGCAGGAGCGGCCATGATGTAGAATCGGGTTAAGCGGGCGTGAGTCCGGGGCCTCCGGCGGACTTGGAGCCGTCCATGCCGGTGCCGTCCAGGTCAATTAAGATGTCGCGGGGTTCAGCGCCCTTACTGGGCCCCACCACGCCGCGGCGCTCCAGCTCATCCATGAGCCGGGCAGCGCGCCCGTAGCCAAGTTTGAGACGCCGCTGCAAAAGGGAAACACTGGCTTTTTGCTCGCTGCGTATGACCTCGATGCATTGTTGGATGAGCTCCTCGTCCTCATCGCTGGTTTCCGCATCCTCGTCCAGACTGCTGGACGGCTTGGAAAGTTGTTGGGTGATTTCGAGATCGTAACTCGGTTTGCCTTGGGCGCTGATGAAGTCCACGATGGCCTGAATCTCTTGATCAGTGATGAGCGCGCCTTGGGCACGAATCAATTTAGCCGAGCCGGGAGGCAGGTAAAGCATGTCGCCTTTGCCAAGCAACTTGTCTGCGCCCATCGCGTCCAGAATGGTGCGCGAGTCCACCTTGGCGGCCACTTGAAAGGCGATACGGGCGGGGATGTTGGCCTTGATCACACCCGTGATCACATCCACGCTGGGGCGCTGGGTGGCAACGATGCAATGAATGCCCGCCGCCCGCGCCATCTGGGTGATGCGGGCAATCGCCATCTCCACATCGGCGGGCGCAACCAACATCAAGTCCGCCAACTCGTCAATAATAACCACAATGTAACTGAGCTTGTCGGGGATGACGATGTCATCCTCTCGCGGGACAACGATTTCCTCGTCCACCTGGACGGCAAATCCCTCGGCCCCGGCCTCCACCTTGTCCTTGCGGGTGGTGAGCGGGAGTTCCGGTTCACGCGGCGGCGGGGGCTTGTGGCGTGGGCGTTCATTGAAAGACTTGATGTTGCGCACGCCCACCTTGGCAAAAATCTTGTACCGTTTTTCCATCTCCTGAATGACCCAACGGAGGGCGAGGATGACTTTTTTGGGGTCATTGACCACAGGGACAACGAGGTGAGGCAGAGCATTGTAATGCTGCAATTCCACCACCTTGGGGTCAATCATGACGAAGCGGAGCTGGTCCGGCTTGAAGCGGTAAAGAAGCGAAGCAACGATGGCGTTGATGCACACGGATTTGCCGGAACCAGTGCTGCCGGCGATCAAAAGATGGGGCATGTCCGCCAAATCCGCGATGATGGGGTGGCCATAGACATCCTTGCCCAAGGCCAGCGGGATGCGTGCGCGGGTGTTGGCCCATTCCTCGGCTTCGAGCAGCTCGCGCATGGTGACCTTGGTCTTGACGGCATTGGGCACTTCGACGCCCACCGAGCTTTTGCCGGGAACAGGAGCGAGAATGTGGATGCGCTCGGCCTTGAGAGCGGCGGCGATGTTGTTGGTCAACGCCGTAATTTTCTCCAGCTTGACACCCGGCGCCGGATGCAATTCGTAGCGGGTGATGGTAGGGCCTTTGGTAATGTCGCCGATGGCCACCTCGATGTCGAACTGGGCCAGCGTGTTCTTCATGAGCTGCGCATTGGCCATCAGCTCTTCCTTGGTTTCGCTCGGTTTGACCGATAAGTCCGGCAGTTGCAGCAAGTCCAGCGGCGGCAGCCGATAATCCCCAATCTGCGGAGCCTCCGCCACTGTAATCGGTTTGGGCTTGCGCGCCACCACCTTGGGCTTGGCCGGAGCGGCGGCAGGCGCAGGCGCAGCAGCGGCCACAGCTTTTGCGGCCTCGGGCGCTGGGGCTGCAAATGGATTCTCCTGCTCTTTGTCGGCGGACTTGCCTGCCGATGACTCCACCGGTTCCCACGACTCCTCCGGCACAGGTTTTTGAGGAGGGGTGTCTTTGGCCGCCGTGGTTTCCGGCTCGGGTTTGGTTTTGGCTGTTGCCGCCTCCTGCTGCCCAAGAATATCGGCTGTGGTGGCGGCGGGCACCACCTTGGTTTTGGCTGCAGGCTCTTCCTTCGGTTCTTTGGACGCAACGGGGGCTTCTGCGGGTTCTTTGGATTTTTTTGGAGCAGTTTTAATTTGCGGAATGCTGAGGTCGCGCACGGTGGGCTCAGGGACGGGTTGCAAGTCGGCGCCCAATTCGGGCCCTTTGCCGTCGCCGCTTGGGGCCGCCTTGGTCTTGGCGGTGCGCTCCACTTCCTGTTCCAATTCCCGTGCACGCCGTTCCAATTCCAGAGCCTTGCGCTTCAATTCCTTTTCCGGTTCCGACAAACCGGCAAAAAGATCGGCCTCGCGGCGTTTTTGGAGCCATTCCCGAATCCAATTGCCCAGCTCAAAATTGGTGAGGAAATAGAGGCTGATGCAATACAGCGTACAATAAAGAATTGTGGCGCCAGCCCGCCCAAAATGACCAAAAACATATTGATTGAGCCAAAGCCCCAGCAGCCCCCCCGCGGTATCGGCCCCGATGTTGTAGGCGATTTTTTCAAGAAATCCCGCCTGATCATAGACATAACGATGAGCGGCCATCTGCCGGACCACCTCGCCATCGGTGTAAAGGTTGAGCAACCCCGTGCAGCACAGAAGCACAACCCCTGCGGCGGCCCAGCTCCACCATTTGCGGCGCAGGTAGGACATGAAATCCCACAAATACCCAAGCCCGAAAAACATCAGCAGCATGGGGAGGATGTAGGCGGCCCCTCCCATCAATAGAAACGTCCCCCACGCCACATAAGCCCCTGCGGGGCCAATCCAATTATGTGCCGGATCGTGGGCTGGCACCCGCAAATACCGCACGTCTCCGCGGTCAAAAGACCACTGAGCTGCCATCAAGAGCAAGGCCGCTGCCAAGAGCGCAATTCCAATGATGTCATTGAAACCGCGGTTTGGGGCCGGCTCGCCATGGTCATTGCGTGCCATGTAATTGCACCCCTATTGTATGCACCCCCGCAGGTGATAAACAGGAAAATTTTGCCTTTGAACTTCCAGACCAACAAGCCTGCCTACCCGCATCCCAACCGCGCCCATAAAATTCCAAACTCAGTTTTGCCCGTAATTTTCGCTTGCCACCGCGCCGTCGTCACCGCACATTTTCCCTGCGAGTGCGAAATGGCGCAGAGCAAAGCATCCCGCGCCAAAGCATTCCTGTCCGCTGGCTGCGCGGTTAGCTCAGGGGAAGAGCACTTCCTTGACACGGAAGGGGTCAGAGGTTCAAATCCTCTATCGCGCACCATTTCCAAGCATTTCATGTTGTTCATAGTAAAAAGACGCGAGGTTTGAAAAGAATTCGCAAAGGTTTGCAAAATCCGACGGTCAGATATAAGCATTGGGGACGTATTCTGAGGCGGTGATTTTAAGGTAGTCGTTTTCGTCCATTTCGATGGATTCGATGCGGAATTTTTTTGAGGTCCAGGCGGGCTGTGAGGGGTGGGAGATTTCGATGATGTCGAAGACCTGGAGGGCGAGGCCTTTGACGGTGGTTTTGAAGTCCACGATCCAGCGAGAGCCGATGTCTTCGCGGAGCATGGTTTCGCCAAGTCGTTCGGCCTGGGACTGGGTGGAGACGGCGAGCATGCGGAGGGTTTCTTCGACGACGCCGTCGTTGCCGAGGCGTTCGGCGCGGTCGGCCTGGTCGTCCGGATTGTCGCGGACGACTTCGGTTTCAGCGGAGAAGGTTTCGAGGGAGTGGTAGAAGATGTGGAAGCGGTTGGCGCGTTGGGAGCGGTCCATCATTTCAGCGGAGAATGACCCAGCGAGGATATTAGAGGTGTCAAAAGCAAAGACTGGCTCCGCGGCGGCGCGTGGCTTGAGGACGAGTTTGCCGTTCGCGGCGATGAGCACAGAATAGCAGGCGTCAAGGATGGCGCGGATGTGATCTTGGACCGGCTTGCGGTAATCGAGTGCATAATCAGCTCGATACCGTGGTTCGGTGGTGGTACCGGCATGGGTTTGCCAAGTTACAAGCTCATCGCAATGGGTTTGCAAAGCGTTTGCAGCCTCCCAATCTATTTTATCTTCCGGAAAGCCTTTACCATTGATTTTTTCGGTGAGGAGATAGATCAGGATGCGCGCCGGGTTCCGTGTCCAGGAGCGCGGAAAATAGGTGTAGGAGGCTGTGATGGCTGCGGAGGGTGGTGGGGGCGTGATGAATTCGATGAAGCCTTTGGTCCGGTTGAGGTGGAAGACGTTGCCGGCTTGGTGGTCGGCGGAGATGGGTGAGAATGGGGTGCCGGCGACGGTGAGGGAGGAGATGGTTTCGATGTCGTCATGGTCTAGTTTGAAGCGTGTGGTGGTGCCGTCGCCGGTGCCGACGGCTTCGGCGGTGATGGTGGTGCGGATGAATCCTGATGCATCGAATGTGCGGCAGAGCCGGCCTTTGGGCGTTGCGATGAGGTTCCATTGGGAATATTTGGTGGAATCGACAAGCCGCGCGACGAGGTAAGCGCATCCTGGGAATCCATAGACCGGGAAATTTCGGTCGTAGTGGGCGCGGATGTCCACTGGCACGGAGATGTCATGAGCTCCTGTGTAAAGTGTGATTGATGGCCGATGGGTGTCGGAGCCTATGGTGCCGTCCACGGCGGCTGCTTTGGTCTGGTCGGGGTTGAGGGCGTAGCCGCTGGGGTGCCAGTGTGGATCAGAGTGGAGGAGGCCGTTGATTTTGATCTGGTTGGAGTCGAATTGGAAATCTTCAATGGGTCCTTGGGAGAGGATGACGATTTTGTTGGCTTTCTGGTGGGGTGGGTCGCCTGGGGTCTGGCTGCGGTCGACGCGGGATTGGTAGGGGCAGTTGCCTGCGACGGAAACGGCGCCGAAGAGGTCCGGGAGCGGGATGGTGGGGTTGGTCTGGGTCCACAGCTGGTCAAAGCCGTAGCGGCCGCTTTCATTTCGGAATTGTCCGATCTTCGGGCGTGGCGTGAGGAATGCGGTCGCAGCGGATAGCGCGATTGAGATGATGAGGAGGATGGCAGTGGCCCAGCCGAGGCCTGGAATGGACAGGGCCGCGGCAATGTCCTGCGCATGCTCTGGTGTGATTTGAGCTACAGGTGTGAGGCCTACACGGCGGAAAAGTGTCAGGCCGCGGTCAATCCGTGATGCGCACCCCTGGAGCGTATGGAGAAATTTGTCTCCTCCGAGATAGATTGCGACGTGGGCCGGGCGTCCGGAGTCATCAGCAAAGAAGACGAGAGAATTCGCGGTGAGCGTCGCACGGTCAAAAGGATGTAATGCCAGCACGCTGGCGGGACGGCTGGAGTTGAGGAGCGAGGAGGTGGGCGGGACGGAAACGTTCACCCCGATGGAATGGAGGTGGGCGAGCGCAAGGCCGACACAGTCGAGCCCTAAGCGTGGGTCGCGTCCGCCAGTTTTCCATGGAATATTAACAAGAGGATGGATGGTCATTTCAGCGGATAATGGTTTCTGCCGGCAGCGAGTCAAACCCGCCATAGTTTTCAGTATTACCCCTTATGGCGCAGGCGTTGAATGTGCCTGAGCATCCGCGTTCGACGGTGAAGCGGTCGCCTGCGGATGGTGCAGTGGGCAGCGCCTCGCAATAGATTTGGCCGCGAAAGCTCTGAGTGATGCGGCGCGAGATGCCGCGGAGGGCGACAGTTGGCGTGTCTGAATCGAAGGTGATGCGTCCGTGTGCCCAGTAGTTGATGGTGCCTTCATAGGCGCGGACTTTGTTGAACATCGCATAGGTGATTTGGTCACCCCAGATGGTGCGGACGTTGATCCGCCAATACTGTGCCTCCGGCGGGGCTGTGAGGTTGATTTCGGCAACGGCGCCAGCGACTGGCGGAAGCTCAAAGTAGGTCAGGAATGTCCAGTTTGCGGCGTCATTAGAGGCGAAGAGCGTGATTAGACGAGGTAATGTTGAGTGGTCAGTGTTGTCGCGTTGTTTGATACGCCATATTCCAAGTTGGATGGGTGCTCCGAAGTCGAATGTCACCCATGGTTTTAGCAGAGGATTTTTAAGGCCTGCTTGATCGTCCGGGATGATCCAATATCCTTGGTCATTGATGCCCCAATCGAGGATGCCGAATGCGCTCTGTGACGGTGCGTTGATTTTCCATCCTGTGGCATACGATGTTTTGACGCGATAACCTTCATAGGATGAGATTTCCGACGAGGTGGTGATGGCGGCATTAGCGAGCGGGTCCACCAGGTCTGAGGATGATGAGCTGGTGCGCATCTCGATCGTCATCGTGATGATATCTTCTGCGAACCACGGTTGCGGACCGCCTTTGCTGCATGTGACACGATAGTAGCGGAAGGACTGGGCCTGGAGGATGACGCGCCAACGTTGGCCGCCGCCAAGTGCCGTTGAGATGGAGGTGAGCTGTGGTGCGGTGGAGTTGATGCGGACCCATGTGGACGCATCTGCTGAGGCCTCCACGATGCAAGTGCGGACCAGCGCCTGGGGATGGAAATCGAGGATCTGGATGGCGCGCGAGGTGCCGAAGTCGAACCGAATCCACGGTGTCCAGATATCGACGCTTGGGGTGGGATTGTCCGGGTCATCCGAAAATCGCCAATGGGCATCCGCCGGATAGGTGTCGCTGAGGTTTGCGGCTTCGTAACCGGATTGCTCAGAGCTCGCCGTTATGGTGGCGAACGGGACGGCGTCGGTGCCAATGGCTGACGCCGTATCTTCGAGGAGACCGGTTTCGCTGGTCAAGGTGACGGAAGTCCCGGCTGATGTGATATCGATGGGCGAGCCGTCAGCCTCGGTGGCGAGTTGGAATGTGTCGTCATCCGGGTTTATGACGTAGTACCAGCGGCCTGGTGTGATACCGGTCGGCGCTGGGCTGCCTGTTAGCCGGACGCGATGGTTGGCGAGGAGTGTGTGGGAGGGGAGATGGATGGTGTCGGTGACGGGGTCTGCGGTGACGGGTTCGTCGGCGTAGCCGGTGAAGAGGGATGGAATGTAGGTGGTGGTGGGTGTGTAGGAGGTGTCCACGGTTTTGGGCTTGCGATTGGCGGAGGAGAGTTTGACGGCGGTGCACATGTCGTCGCCCCAGCGCCATCTGCAGGCGGCGTGCATGTTGTGTGCCGGGAGCATGGTGGAGAAGTTGGCGAGTGAGGAGGAGAGCGTGAATTGGATTTGTTCGAGGGTGACGCGGGCGGAGTCAATCTGCCCGGCGAAGACGAGGAGACAATCTGTCGGTGTGAGTGGTCCTTCGATGGATGTGGGGACCTTCCTTATCACCACGTGGACATCGTACCAGTCCACGGCGGCGAGCATCGATGCCCATTCGGATGTGACATTAGAGGCTACAATGGCAAGCTTGTCGTTCGCAGATTTAGACTGGGACTTGATGATCTTTCGCTTGATTGGCCAATAATGATAGGTGGCCGATGAGCCTTGTGAGGCCGGCGGTTCCGGGGAATTAGTGGGGGTGAAGAAATCAAATTGTCCTGCGCCCGTGGAGAGGCGGAGCGTGGATGTGTTGCCCCACGGTGTGGAAATGTTTTCCTTCAGGTAAATATCATACAGCTCAATCCAGGATGATTGATCGGCGGCAGCTGCAGTCGAAATTGAGGACGGGAGGGAGAGCATGGGATTTCAGTCACGGTAATGGTGTTTGTGATGAGGCTCTGGGAAAAGTGGGCGGCGTTTCTTCGTCCAATGGTAGCGGCCGCAGTAGGGGCAGAGGACGGCTTCGACGCGTTGTCCTGAAACACGCGCGCCTTCAATGATGGCGCCGATTTGGGTGCGGTAGCAGCGGAATTTGGTGACGCCGCAGATTTCGTGGTCGTCATGGTCTAGGGTGTGATGGGGCATGGGGATCAGATGGTTGCGAGATTGAACTGGTAGGCGAAGAGGTTGTGGAAGTTGGCGGCGGCGAGGTCCACGAGTTCAATGTCGCCATAGTCTTCCCACCAGGCGGCAACGTGGTTGATGTCGCCGCCATATTGGTTGGCGCCGTCATCGTCGGAGAGGAGGGAGATGCGCGTGAGTTCGGAGGCGTTGTTGGTTTTGGCGTCGAAGCCGATGCGCTGTCCGTCCACGTAGAGGCCGACGGAGCCTGGGCCGACGAAGGCCATGGCGGAGTGCCAGCCGGTGGTGACGGTCCATTTGGCGTTGGTGTAGGTTTCGGAGAGGTTGCCGTTGTATGGGGAGAGGACGCCGGTTTGGATTTGGAGTCCTGCGGCTTTTCCGGCTCCGGCTTCGGCGAGGTCCTGCACGGCAGCAAGGACGCCGCTGTGCGAACCGTTAAAAAAACATGCGATCATGAGATTGGAGAGGCCCACGGAGGTATCCGGGCAGATGCGGCGCGCCGGGATGGCTGTGAAGTGTTGGTATTGGGCGAAGAGGTTGGCGACGCCGAGGTCGGAGGGGGAATCTGGAGTGAGGTGGCGGTTGTTGAGGGAGGTGTCGTAGAGGGTGGGTTCGCGGTCGTACTGGCCGGCGTGGAGCCAGATTTGGATGCGGTTAGCGTCGTACCAGAAGATGGGTCGGAGGCCGGTGCCGCCCACGTCAATGGCTGCGGCGAGTTCGTCTTGGTCGGGGAGGAGGCGAAGCGGGGCGATTTCTTCCATGGAAATGGTGGGGCGATAGATCATGCCCTGGCGATTGAGGCGGAAGTCTTCGCCGAAGCGGACTTTGGCGTTTCCTGTGCGATGGACGTTGTCGCGGAACCAGAAGGCGTCATAGCGACCAGAGCGCGCGGCGGCGAAGCTTTTTAGGTATTGGAATTCGGCGTCGGTGAGTGCGGTGTGCTGGAGGGTGAAGCGGCGTTTGAAGTGGCGGTCGTTCCAGAGGCGGCGCGCGGCGGTGGAGCCGTCTTCGAAGTCATCGGTGATGACGCGGGAGACGAGCTGGATGTCGAGGGATTCGACGGCGGCGAGTGGGTAGAGGACATCGCTCATGGTGGGGTGGGTCAGGAGGTGAGGCGTTTGACGGCGGATGAGATGGCCGAATCTTCGTGGAGATCGTTGATGATGCGGATTTGGGCGCCTGTGATGGATTCGTCCACGATTTCAGCGCGGAGTCCTGGGGCGAGCCGGATGTTGACCGTGGCGGCGCCTGCGACCGGCGCGCCGGTTTGTGCCGCGGGCTGTCCAGCGTGGGATGTGGTGGAAGAGAGGATGCCGTCGGCGGCCTTCCGGATGGCGGCGAGGGAGGCGAGATGCGAGGCGTCGATGAGCGCGAGACGTGACGGCCCCACGTTCCCGACGATGGCATTGATGCCGCCGATGGAGAGCGTCCGGGAGCGACTAAGGACGGCGAGGTGTTCAGCCCCAGCCTCACCAGCCAGCACATTGAAGCGCGGGAAAAAAGTGGGCGAGGTGACCATGCTCACGCCAGCAATGGTGCCCGCGGCGGCGGCCTGGACAACACCGCCATGCGCCAGGCCAATGATGGATGGACCAAATGCGGCCTTGATGGCGCGCAAGATGAGGAGCTGCATGATCATCTGGGCAACTGACGCCATGAACTCGCGCGCGAATTCGCGGAAGGCATCTTTGGCCTCTTTGGTGCCGGAAATGAAATCCACAAACGCACGAGAGAAACCGCTCGCGAATTGCAGACTCGCAAAGCGTGTGATGTCTTTGATGATGAGGTGGGTTTCGTCGTATTTGAGTTTGACTTCGTTGAGCGAGGCGATCCGCTGCTGGTCCAGTAGCTGCAGCGTGGCCTCTTTGTTGGTGTTGATGATTTCGGCGGCGTGGGCGGTTTCGCCGGCTTTTTCGAGTTCGTATTGGTAATAGTCTTCAATGAGCTGCCGGCGGTGCTTGAACATCTCGTCGATCGCGAATTGCTCCTGCTGCATCAAAGAGAGGGAGGCTTTATGGGTCCGATCGACTTCCGCGGCGCCTTCGCGCGCGAGCTCGGCCGTTTCGAGGATGTACCGTTGCTTGGTTTCAGCGAGAGCCGCCCTCCATTGTTCTGCGGTGATCAAGCCGCGATCGAATTGGGAATTGAGCAGAATTCTTATTTGTTCTTGCTCGCGTCTAATTTGGTCGTAGGCGCCGATGACCTGGTTGGGCATCCATGCGGTGCCCATGGATGTGGTCCAGGTGGCCGCAAAGTTCGTTGCGCGATAAAGTTTCAGGCGATCCCGGAGCTGGGCGAGTTCGCGGGCCGCGACTTCGTCCGGGTCGAGGGTGCGCTGGATCGGGACGCCGATGTTGACAGGCAGATCGCCTTCACCTCGAAGAAAGGCGCGGACCATGGCCAGCCGACGATACATGTCCTCGGCGGTCGTCATCGTCCTGATGTGCTCGCGCAGCGCGGCGCTTTGCTCGCTCGTGATTTCTGCATCCCGCTCTTTCTGCAGGATGATGCGGGTGAGTTCCGAGCGCAGTTTGATGACCTGGTCCGTGAGAGCGAATTCCTCTTTAGATCCGATGTTTCCGGCGCCTAATTTGCCGAGCCATTGCACGAATTCAGTCGTGGCAGACAGGGCTGAGGCAAGGTGGCGGGTGTAGGCACCGAGGCCTTCCGAGACAAACTGGCCGAGTTGTTGCTTCGCTTCTGAAAATGCGACGGATAATTCACGGAATCCGCTGGTGGTGCTCGCCTGGCTTGCAGCGAGCCCGCTGAAGCGTTTTTCCATGGTGTCGAGGATCATCGCCAGCTTTTCCGCGCGCGATGCGCCCTCGGGGAAATCAATTTTCAGCAAACGCCGCATCGGCTCGAATTCGCCGCTCACGGCTGCTCCCAGGTTTCTGGCGACGGTCTGGAGGTCGAAGCCCGCGGCGGACATGTCGAGCATGTTCCGCGTCAGCCGCGGCATCTCCTCGCGCAGCGCCCCGAACTGCACCAACGTGGCCTGCGCACTAAGGACGACATCGTCCTGGACTTTGGCCATGTCGGCCATCTCCGATGCGAGCCTTTTGAGCTCATCAGAATACTCACGGCTGTGCTGCCCTGCAGCAATGAGAGAACCGTCGAGGAGTTTGGCCGCGCGTTCGAATTCAGAAAATTCATGCACAGCGTCCTTGATGATCCTGGCGGATACCAGTGCCGTGAGCGCGGCCCCGGCCGCTTTCCATGAGGAGGCAAGTGCGGCCCCAGCCTTGTCTGTTTTGGCCGCCTGCGCCTCGAGCCGCGCCAGGTCCGATTCAGCGTCTCGCGCCCCAGATCCTTGGCGTGTGATTTCGATCGCGATTTGGGCTTTCTGGTCCATGGTGCTCAGTATGAAATGTCGGGCTGCGCGCGCCTTCGGCGATACGTGATGTGGTAAGTGACGATCGCGCCGCCAACTGCGCCGCCATCGTGGAGGAAGAAGCGGGTCGAAATGTACTCCGTCCAAAGCGCGGTGTTTTGGAGAGTCGGGTCGGCCTCGATCTTCTCCTGCAGGACCGCGACAAGCCTGCGCACTTCAGGCATGAGCTGGCATTTTCTGCCGCCGGCGGTGGTGATTTTGAAGTGGATGGGGAATTGCAGTGTGAATCCTCGAATATCTTCGCCATCAGTGTTGTTTTCAGTGTTGCGGATTTCATCATCCACCTGCCAATGGAGTGCTGGGAAGACGGCCGAGGCTTCGCCGATATCATTGATCTCGGCGGCCTGCCGGAACTGCAAGGCCGCCGCAAGCTCTTTGCAATGGTCCTGCAGGACGGCGAGAATTTGATCGATGACGGGAATGTTGTTCATTGTGTCGATAAAGTATCTGGCTCGCCTGAAGCCGCCGTGGTCACAGCGTCGGTGATGGACCGGAAGGTGTCTTGCAGCGCCGGCCGGAGGAACGGCCGGCCAAGGTAATGAATGCGTCGCGAGTGCGCGCGCACGTGAGCCTGTTGGGCGATTGTAATGCGGGCGAGTTTGCGCCCGACATGGGCGCGGTACCCGACAATGTGTCCTCTTGCATCTCGGACGGCGTAGCGTTTCAGTGATTTGAAAGTTTGGACGGCGAGCTTCCTGGTGAAAAGCATCATCTGATTGGAGACCCGGAATCGGATGACGCGCGAGTGAGCGCGCACATTTTGCGAGCCCGAAAAACCGAATTCGTGAAACGGGGCATAGGGGATGTTGGTCCCAACGTAGCCGAGCACGCGCCCGGCGTTGACAAGAACGCGCGCGTTGATGCTGCGGCGAAGAGCCGTCGTCACTTCACCGAGGTGGCGCGGGCGCGGCCCCTGGAGGTAGGCGGTCTGGGTGCGGGCGGCTGTGACCAGCAGCGCCCGGTAAAGGCCGCGCTGGATGCGTTCGGCCATGCCGGAGTCCCACTGGCGGAGCGAGCGGATGCTCAACTTGAGATTTGACCGAATGCGGATCATGGCGTCCCCTCTTCTTCAGGCGGGCAAGTGATGTGGTCGAGTTCGCGATCGAGGTCGTCGAGGAGGCGAGAAAATTTGGCCGCGTCCCAGACGGCCAGGGACTGTTCGGCGTTGCGTTCGAGCTCACGTCTTCTGGCGATTAATGCGCGCATGCGAAATTTGGGCCATGACCATTCCCACGTCTCCTCGGCCGAGTAGCCCGCTGAGACAAGGATCATCTCGGCGCGGATGGCGTCGAGGGTCTGTTCGGTGGTGTGGCAGGTGTCTGGACGGTCCTGGTCGCTTTCTCGAGTTGCTCCTGAGCGGCGGAGAGCATTTTTTTTTCCCACTCAACACCAAACGCCAGCGCAAAAGCGGTGCACTCCACCAAATCTGCCGATGCGCCGTCAAGTTTGTCCAGCCACCGTTCATCCCGATCCTGGCCAACAGCAAGCTGGACGATCGGCCAAGGATCGCCGGACTGAATGAGGTCAAGGCGCGCCTGGCGCATCGCGCGGCGGGAGGGAGCGGTCAGGCGTATGACCTCCTTCCGCCCCGACCGGTATGTGATTTCGATGTCCTTAAAGCCGGCCTCGTGGTCCTGGACGGAGCAGAACATGGTCAGTTATCGCTTTCTTGTGTTTTTTTTTCATTCCGGGCCTCGGCCAGGGTGAATTCTCCACGCGGATATTCCCCCAACGTGATGATGGCCCTCCCGTCCTGGGTGATACCATGTTTAAATTCGACTAGCACCAGGTCTAGGTCGCCCCCGATTTCTTTCAGAATGACACCTTCGTGGGGGAATCGTGGGTGACGCACCCGGTCGCCAATTTGAGGAGGTTTTGTTGTTTTCATAACAAGTATCATGAAAATTTCATCGCGAGTTCATTCCCAGGCGTGCTGGTCATGAGTTGTTGCACTACGTCGAACTGGATTTGGTGGATGCGCGCGCCGTTTCGCTCGCCATAATTCACATCATGCGCGACGACGTACATGTTAAGATCGAATCTATTGCCCGTTTCATAGCCGAACCTGGCAATAACTTCGGCGGCTGTTTCAGCCGCCCAGGTGGTCCACCAGGCTTCCGTCGCCTCCGTGTTGCATTCCGGGTCGATGGAGCCGGATGGAGCGCGGTCAGTGATCATGAAACCCGCGATGCCTTCCGCTGAGAGGACGCTGTCGCGCCGGCTGATCGTGTTGCCCAGGTTCAAGTTCAGCCGGTTCCAAATCGCGCTCAAGCTGTTGTATGTTGAAACCGCCATCGAGACGAGAGGCGGTTTGGTGTGGAGGTGGGTGGGGGTGAGAGAGCTGAAGGTCGTGTCGAGGATACCGGTCAAAATGCCCGTAAACGTGAAGTCGATGTAGGCGGGTTTCCCGGCTTCTATGAATATCTCGAACGTCCCTTTGCATCCTTTGAGCTTGTGGACCTTGGTTTCAGTGTACCAATAGATCGTGCAGGACGAGCCGACGCCGGTTGGTACAGTTGGTTTGTACGTGACATAACCGTCGCGTGCGCCGGAGGAGGATTCTGCGGTGTACGTGGCGGCGAGATCGCATGCGCGGAGCAGCGGATCGATCTGGATGGCATGCGCGCTGGAGCCTCTACTGATGTCCGGGGAGGTGCCGTCGGTACGGTTGCCGCGGAGTTCGACCCGGAAGCGGATTTGCGCGTGCTTTTTCGTGATGAACGGAGCCAGCCTCCCATAACCGCGGTCGGTGATGATGCGGTCCACCTTTTCACTCAACACCTGGAATTGCACGGTGTTGCCGAGCACGTCAATGGTGTTGTTGGTCGCTGTTGGCCCTGAGTCGGTGCCGTAGGTGGATTCGATTTTCGCCGTCAGGAGTTGGATTTTGATGCGTTCCATGGTCTTGAGTGGTGGTTGATGGTTGCGGGTGGTTAGGAGAAATCAAATGGTTATTCGGACGTAATCGTTGAGGATGTTTTTGACCATTGGCAGAAGATCGAGTTCGGCAAACTGAGAGAGACTGCCTGCAGCGCCGCCTACGGTGGTGAGACCGAGGCGGTTTTTGTTCTGCCAAAAATGCACGACCTGCTCGATGCACGCCCGATTGATATCCTCCGGCAGGGGTGTCTGCCCTTCGCCTGGCGTGGTGCCTGGCGCCACATATCCGCCAACATAACGCACCCGCGCAAGGTCTTGTCTCCCGCCGATCGGAGACAGAATTTCGATCGTGTTCAGTTGCGGGCCAATGAGGTATTCAACGCCGGCAACTTCCGTCCATACATTGGCTGATTGGATGTCAAATGCCGTTACGGACTCGATCGGATAACATGAGACCGGGATGTGGATTTCATGCGCTCGAAAGCAGTCCGTGGCGTTGGTGTTCCGGATGAACTGACGCCGGCAGTACCGGTTGAACCGTGCAGACACCATGAGCAGCCAGGCTGTCAATTGCTCGTCATCACCAGTGTCGGCGCTGGTGATGCCTAGACGGTTTTTTATCTGTTCTAACGTGGCGAGCATGATGATCAAATTTTCGATGCGGACTCCGATTCATTGAGCATGCGCGGATCAGTGGTGGTGTTGGATGAGATGGGCTCGAGTGCGGTCAGCCGAGAAATTTTTCCGGAGGCTTTTTGCGCGGCCTCGAGGATGGGCGTTGAACCGTCCCAGGACTCGGCGAGCATGGCGCGTTTTTGGGCGAGGAGCTGGCGGCCCCAATCTGCGTGCATCCGCGCGCAAATGGCCAGCAAATAGCCGGCGATGGAATTCATGTCAATCATATCGGCGTGACCGGCCTGGCGCATCGCAAAGACAATGGGGTCCGTGTCAACTTCGAGGACGCCAAGGCGGCCGCCTTGATCATCGAGGATTTGAATGGTCAAGTTCATAGAGTATTTCCAATCAAGGTTTCACGATGAACCAACTCACATGACAATCCACCGCCGGCGCCGTCGCAAAGCGGAATTGTATCAGGCCAGCCGAAGGCACCGCCTGCACGGCGTAGGCTTTGCTGTCTGCTGAATTAATTGTGGCCAGCACCACACTGTCGGCGGTGACGAAGGAGTTGGTCAAATTGTACACGCTCTTTCCGCTGGAGACCTTGATGCGACCACTCATGGCGTTGGTGGAACTGCCAGCAGAGACGGTGTTGTCCACGGTGGCCTTGAAACTCCATTTCTCGTTTACTGGGTCAAAACCGACGATTGAGTTGGTGGAAAAGCCAGTCGTGATGTGAAAGGCGTTGGTGTTTGGGCCGGTCCAAATGCAGGCGTTTGTGGTTGATTGGTTTCCAAAACTCAGCCTGTGAAAATAGTTATAGTTGTCATTGGGGCTGGTGGCAGCACGAAGTTCAAGAGTTCCAATGGTGTTAGACCAAACCAGACTGGCTTTTGACATAAAATGCATGTAATCAGCTGAAAGCACCAAGGTCATACCAAGTGAACCGGATTTAAGTGCCCAGAATTCCATGCCATTTCCATAGCCACTTCCAGTTATTCCACCGCGAGCGCTTGTGCCTGTCAAAAACAAGATTCCAGCTTTAAACTGACCGCTGGCAATCTGACGCACCAGAGCCATGGTAAAGCCAGTTGGCTCATAACTGTCGTACGTAATTGGATTAAAAAACAGACCGGCACCGTACGTTGGACCATCAAGATGCGTTCGGGTGTAGCAAATGATTGAATTTGAATGAGTCAAAACCATCGGTCTAACAGCACCACTTCCAGCATGCTGCACTCCAAGTTTGAAGGCATTGGTTTCCCACCACATTCCACCGCGCTCATGGTTACTTGCGTCAATAAGGAGGTTATAGAGGGAGAGCCTGTTGGAGGTGAGCGACAGGAAGGATGGGATGTGTAGAGCGTTAGTGATCGTGATGTGTTCAAAGTTGGTGGCGCTGCTAATTGAATGAAGTGTCACATCCCAACCGTTTGTTTCTGCCGTGACATTGTCGCCTGGCAGTATGCGATAAATGAGATTGGTTCCAGCTAGCCCGTTGGTGATTTCATGGAGGATGTTTGTCGCGACAGCGGACCAGTTGGTCAGGTTTTCAGAAGCCGGCTGGAACTCTGCGGCGTTGGTGAGGGCGAGGGCGGCGCGGTTGAGGGCGGAGGAGAGGTTGGCCCAGGTGAGGGTGGAAGGGATAAGTTCGGAGTCGGCGTCGCCCTGGAAGACGGCGCGGTAGTTGTCGCCTGGTTCCACGGGGCTCATGTGGAGGTAGGCTGAAGACCAGAGGTGGAGGTTGGTGGCCTCACCCGACAAGTTGGGAAGCAGACCAGGCGCCGTAATACCGATCGTGCCAGAGCTGGTGATGGGCGACCCACTAATGATGATGTGCGGCGTTCCGCTGGTCATGGCCACACTTGTCACGGTGCCTGAGCCTCCGGACAAAGAGACATTTGTCCAAACAAGCCCTGCCGGCGCGGAGCTGTCCGCAATGAGGATTTGACCATCCGAACCGACCGGGAGCGACACAGGTTCTGAGCCTGAGGATGTGATGAGATCGCCTCTCGTCGCCAGGAGCGACGAGGCCAAGTACGCTGGCGCCAGCCGCGAAGTGTACGTCAGCGAGTTTGTAATGAGCACTGTCCAATTGTACGTGGCATCGTTGGTGGGGACGGCGATGATGAAGGAGTCGCGTTGGATGCCGCCGATGGCGACGCGGTAGTCGCCGGCGAAGAGTGAGTTGGTGAATCCGCCATCGGTCGAGGTGGTGATGGTGAGCGGGCGGGAGATGATGATGGATGATCCGCTCTTGAGCGGAGTGGAGAGAGGCGCGAAAAGGATGTTGGTGCGTGCGGGTGTGAGGCCGACTTCGCTGATGTTTCCATAAATCGTCGCCGCTGAGGAGGATGATGGTGCAATGCCGGCGAAGATCAGGAGGAGGATAAGGATGAGTGCGGCCTGAATATGCTGGGCGCGCCTGGTCATGATGTGTGTTTTTTCTTTCGTGTCGTCGGTTTGATGTGGCGTCCGGGCGGGGGCCAGCAGCCGCCCGGACGCCGGTGGGATGCCGGTCAGGGAGGATGACCGGAGATGGGTCATGGGGTTATTCGAGTCGATTTGGTTTAGTGTAGGCGCGGACCGTGACGTTGGTCATGGCGACCGCGCTATCGCCGTTGGCGAGCGTAATCCGGAGGTATCCGACCGGGCCAACGGTGAAGTTGGTGCAGTAGCGCTTGGCTGTCGTCCCTGTCAATGCCGAGGTGAATGAGATTCCAGCCGTCGTCTCGAAGTTCGACCCATCAAATGATTTCGCGACGGTGACTGTGAGATTCGACGTGGATGAGGCGGACATGGACCGGAATGAAATGTCCAGCCCGACCTCATTGTACTTCGTCAATGTGACAAAGAGGTTGGTGGAACCTCCCGCCGGGATGGGGGAGTTATTGAGCAGCGTCGTGTAGCTGTATTGCTGCGCCTGCGCTGCGAAAGGCGCGAATGCGATTGCCCAGGCGGCGAGGGCGGCGAGGACGATGGCGATGTTTTTAGGTGCGATGATTGCTTTCATAATCATGTCATGGGTTGTTTTTCTACGATTTCAATGGATCAAGCTGATGCCAGCGTAAGCACGGCAAACGGCTTGAGCGTGGTGCTGCCGGAGGTGGTCTTGATCTTCACGCCGGCGCGCATGATCGCGCGATAAGATGTCATGTTTTCGGCGAATTTGAGCACGTCCGTCGTGCGAAGTTCCAGCTGCTTCCGGATTCCGACGGCCATCCCTTGAGGGTCGCCGAAGACAGCGACTTTCGCGGCGGCGGTGTTGTCGCTCGGCGCGGCGTCCACCGGAGTGACAGGGTAACCGAGGATGGAGCCGATCGCCCCAGCGGACGGGGCTTCGAGAGCGGTCTGGAAGATCGGGCGTTTGCTGGCGTCTCGGACCAGCATCGCTTTCGAGATGATCTGGGGATGCATCCACCACCGGGCATTCCGTCTGAGCACGGTGGGGTTGACGGTGGCGAGGCAGCGCTCCCAATCTTCCAAATCGGTTTTTTCCACAGCGGTATTCCCATCGGCAGCCGTGGCGGCAAGATTGCTATTCACAGCCGCGGCGTGGAAGATACCGACATAGCCCGCGTCAGTCTGGTCTGCCGAGCCGTCAGCGGCGAAACAGGCATGGTCAAGGCCGTGCGCGACAGCCTGGGCGAGCTCGCGCAGGACATAGGCTGAGATGTCCGCTTCGCTGTCTTCAATGAGCTCATTGGTGACGTGGATGAGCGCTCCCAGCGTCTGGATCGAAAGAGCAACAGACGTGCCTCCAAACGACCCTTCGGTAATGGCGGAGCTCTCCGACGTGCCGCCCGTGCCTGCACCTATCCAGTAGTAGCTCGGGCGCGAAGTCGCGACCGGTATGGTGTTGGTGCGTGCAGTGACGGGGATGACCCCGAGCGAGCTCCATTGGCCGTACTCCGCAAGCAGCGAATAAATCTCGCTCATGAGGTCATCGGGCACGGTGGCCTGGCCCAGACCGCTGTCCACGCCGGTTAGAGCCTTGGCCAGGGTGGCAGGCAGTTTAGCCGTCGGATATTTGAGATGCCGAAAAACTGCATTGAGGTAGTCGCGATGTTCAGGCACCGAGGTGATCCGGGCGGCGGTGTCGCCAAAGTTCATCCTGGTTTCGCGGTCGAGCGCGATACGGGCGCGGCGAAGGGCGGCGAGGTGTTTCTCAGTGTCATCAAGACGGTTCTTGACCGTAGTGAGGTCTTCCATCGCGGCCTTGAGCTCTTTGCTCCATCGATCGCTTTGGGTCAGGATTTCGCTTTTGAGGTCGGCGAAGTTTTGTTCGATTTGATGTTGGATTTCCATGTTTTAAGTGGGGTTAGGTTTTGTTTTTCACCGAAATGATGCGGGTCCGGCGCGTCTGGCGATATCGGTGAGGTCGCGCAGAGCGCGGGCAAGTTGCTCCAAATGGCCTGCGGTACCTGTGGAGCACGGCAATGGCACCGAGGCATCCTGGGCTTGCGAAAAGGTCGATTGTTTTGCGCGGTCTAGGATCATGGCCAGGCAATCACGCAGGTCGCGTAGATCGGAGACAGGCACGGCGCCGGACTTGACCGCCTGGACCAGCGCATTGGGATTGGATGGGACCGCGACAGCCGAGACTTCAATGAGCTCTTGCTTCACGAACTTCCGGCGGTAGCCGGATTGCTCGGTGCCGTATTCCCATTGGATGGGGATGAAACCAACAGAACAGCTCCTTAAGAATCCGCCGCGGTAGAGCCCCCGCGCAACGCGGGCGATCGGGTTGACATCGGAAGCGAAACGCCAGGTCTGGATGAGTGCGCCGTCTCGCACTTCAGTGAGTTCGGCCCGGCCGATGGTGTGCAATATGTCGTCGTAGTGGTGTGAATTCTGAATCACCGGATTCCGGCGGTAATTGTCCAGCAGCCAACCAGAGGGATCCACGATTTCACCATCCCGGTCTAGCGAAGCGTCCGAGGCGCGAATGTGAAGAAGGTCCTGGTCCTCGCTGTCGGCCTTGGAATCGATCCGGACAAGCGAGCGGATGCCGTGTTGGCCGGTGCTGAGTTGGACGAGGTCGTCAATGGTGGCGGGTGAAGGCATGGCTAAAATCGTTTATAGGCGGCTTTGATGGCGCGGAGGGTTGTGGTGCCTGAAAGGGTCAAGAAATCGATTTGCAAGTGGTTTCTGCGCAGTTGCAAAAGGTTTTGGTGAGCCATCAAACATTTCACGCCCGGCATTCTGCCGGGCGTAAGCCGATTTGTATTGCCCGCGGCGGGCGAAAACGGTGCGGCATGGCGAAAATGTCGGGTCATGTCAGTCAAGCACAGGGATCAAAAAGCATCTGCAGTTGATGATTTCTTCGGGCGGACCATCGGGATCGCCGGGGAACATGAGACCGTTCGAGAATGGTTCCTCAATCGGAATGCCCGCCAGGCTCCGTTGTTCCGCCTCCAGATGCGTCGCGCGGACGTTCTCCAATTTCGCCGTCTTCCATGCCTTTTTTTTGACTCCGGTTTCCAGCATCCCCTCCATCCGCCCGTTGTTCATCGCCATCGTCGTCTCCGTGTCCGCGATCCGCTCGGCCTGATAGTCCGTGAATGCGTTGTACTCGGCGCGCACGCGGTCGGCGAGTTGTTCGAAGGATTCGCCGTTGGCGAGGCCTTCTTGGAGGGAAGTTTTGATTTGGTCGAATTTATCCTGAGTAATGGAGGTGATCATGTTTTGGCGGCGCTCGAAGAAGGCGATGGCGGCTTCGGGTTTAAGGTTGGTGCTGGCCATACCGAGTTCGGCGAGGAGGTCGCGGGCGCCGGCCTCGAAAGTGGCGATGAGACGCGGTTTAAGGATACCTTCAAGAGCCGTTCGTTCGTTTACAAAATCAAAAAGGGCATCCCAATCGATTTCAGCGGATTTGGTGATAGCGTGGCTGGCGGGGATGGATTTGAGTTGGGAGGCGAGGCGCGAGAGGATGCGTGCGCGTTGTTCGAAGAAGAAGCGGGCGAGTTTGGTTTTGGTGAGGCGGGCTTCACGGCGGCGTTTGGCTTCCCAGCCAGGATCGGCCGGGGCGCAGGTATGGATTGGATGATGATGGTGATGATGCAGGATGATCGGGCGTGTGATTGTGGATTGCGTGGACGGCCCTGGCGGTGCTGGCGGTGATGGTTCGGCGAGGATGGAGGCCGCCGGCTGTATGGAGTACGGGAGAAATCCAGTGTTGCCCCACGGGTATTCAGGGAAACCGAGATCGAGTTCCTTGTTGATGTCATTCCAGGGCACGCCGCATTGGAAGATTTTCACCGCAGCGTCGAAGCGGGCGCGACGAAGGGCCTGCATCTCAGGGAGATCATCCAGGTCGAACCAGATTTCAACCGGTGCTGTGATGGCCGACAGCGCGGAGCCGATGCGGCGCGCCAGGGGAGCAATGACATTTTGCACCCAATTCGCCGCCTGCTGCTCGCTCACGCTTCGATTCGCATCTTCAGTGTAGCCGAGGATATCCTGCGGCACACGAAAGACGGCGAGAATCTCCTGGCGAAGATATTTGCGGTTTTCCAGGAACTGGAGATCTGCGGCCGCTATGGTCGGTTTCTCGATTTTCATCCCGCCGTGCAGCAGGAGCGGGCGGTCCGGGGTGCCTGCGGCGCGTTTCCGTTCGCGCAGGGCGGCTTTGATCTGTTCCTGGGCTTCCGGGGAGAGAAGTTGATCCGTGGTGACAATGATGCCCGTGTCTGCGTTGTTCGCGAGAAGGCCGCGCATGAAGATGGCCGCCGTGTAGTCGGCTTCAGTGGCGATACGCGCTATGGTGAGTGGTGAGAGACCGCGCCATGGGTGGAAGGGGTTGGGGAGCCGGCAGTGGATCACTTCTTCAGGCAGCAGGAGATGGGATGACATGAAATCCTTCGGCCCAGACGAGCGGTATTCCCATGCGACGAGCTCATTCCGGTCTATGACTTCAGTCATTTGGTCCGGCGGCAGTATGTGGAGCGAGGCTATGTTGGCCGGACCACGCCTGGCCGGGATGACCGCGCCGGATTTGTCCAGTGCGATGACAAAGAATTCTCCGCGGAGATCAAGCCATAGCGACAAAAGCTCAATGAAAGCGGCGCGGTCCAGGAGCGGATGTGGGCGGAGGAGAAGTTGGTAAGCTGGGCCGGACTCGATGGGTTGAGGCTGGTTCGGCGCGTAGAGTTCCAGCCCGACTTGGGTTAGCTTCGCTGCTTTAGCGGTGACCGCGGCATAGACCCACGGCACCTGGAGCATGGCATTGGATAGATTGGCCGCGGCTGAGGTGGACGAGGTGTCGTGGCCGGCGAGCCATGCGCGCGCCCAGGATGAGAGCGCGGTTTTACGGCCTACCCAGGACCAGAATTTTTCCGAGATGTTCATGGTGTCAATCAAGGGAGGTTAATCGAGGAAGACGGCTTCTGCGCGGCCCTGGCGGGCGTGGGCGTGTTCACGGAGGGCCAGGGCCCAGAAGCGGTCGCAGTGTGAGTCTTGTGATTCGCCTGCGAAGCGGATGTTGCCGGCGGGCGTGGTTTCTTTTTTGACGCCGCGGAGGTCGGCGCGCAGGGCTGGGTTGCGGAAGATGCGGAGGCGTCGGTCCTCGAAGCGGCGGAGGAGGTGGAAGGCCATGTGTTCCTTGGCGGCGGCGGTGAAGGTGACGGGCTCGATTTTCCATCCGAAGCGTTCGCGGGCGCGCTCAGCGAGTTGCATTCCGAGGCCGGTGGCGTCGAGGCAGGCGCGGCGGAGATTGGGGAGCGCGAGGAGCTGGAAGAGTGTGGCTTCTTGCTCTGAAAACGTGGTGGCGCGGAGCTCGATGCGGAGCCGGTCATGGGACACGTCCCCAACGACTTCGCAGAGGTCCATCACGGTGAGGTCGTTTTTCCGGCCGACATCAACGCCGAGATAAAGCGGGTGTCCAGCGCGGGCGAGGTCGGAGAGGGTGACGGGCCTGGAGTCAGTCTCGGCTGCAGTGATCAATTCCCAGGAGATGAAGGCGGATGATTCATCGGCGGGGATGCAGCAGTATTCCTGGAGCCACTGTTCTTCGTCGAGGCATTCGCGGCGGATGCGGTCGAGGAATTCCTGGTCGGTTTCGTGCTGCTCGGTGGGACGCTTGGAATTGATTTTTTTGACGAGGCCCTGGGCAACGGCGTCCTGGAGGGTGACGCGGTGGTGGGACCAGCCCGCTTTGTTCCCGCCTTCTGTGATTTCGCGTATGATCTCCGCGAATACGGAGTTTGCGCCGCGGTGCGTGGAGATGATCTCGAACTGGCCGCCCCACGTGGTGACCGGTTTCGCGACGCGGTAGAGGAGGCGCTGGTCCTGGTGGAGCGCGAATTCATCCAGGACAACATGGCCGCGCTTGCCCGCAAGAGCATTCGGATTAGAGGAGAGACTATAAATAACACGATTTCGCCCCACACGAAGAGCCCTCGCAGACGTGGATTCATGCGGGTCAATTAACACTTCGCCAAGGTCTGTGCAAGCGATTTGCAGGAGCTTTGCCCAGGCGATGCAGTCCTGGATGAACAACTTGGCCTGGGTCTCATCACGCGATGACACCCAGACATCGAGGCGGGCGTCCTGGGTGGCGCAGCGGCGTACGGCGGAGTAGGCGGTGGCGTAGGAGATGCCAATTTGCCGTGATTTTTCCATGATTTTGAGTGGGCTTCGGTCTTCGATCCAGCGGCGTTGGTAGGGGAGGAAGTATGGATCGTTTTTGGGCATTAGATGAGTTTGAGGGCTTGTTCGATTTTTTGGAGTGTTTCCGGGGTGATGCCGCCGGAGGATTTGACGGATGCGATTTCGCGTTGGGCGGCGGCGATGGCGTCCTGGTATTTCTTGATTTCGAGCTGGAGGCGTTCGGTGTCGAGGGCGAGTTTTTTTTCGGCGAGTTCCTGGTCGCGGATTTTGAGGATGAGGGAGACGAGGTTGCGGACATCGTCGGGTTTTGCATTTGGGTCGGCCGAGATTTCGAAGGCTTTTTGGGCGACGAGTTCGATGGTGGCTTTGTCAAAGGAGCCTGGGCGGCGGCGCATGTCGTCTTCGAGGGCGCGGCTCATCTGGGCGGCGCGTGCGCGGCGCGCGAGGACGGCCGGGGTGCAGATTTCATGGTAGAAGCGCATGATGGCGTTTTTGCCCATGCGAATGCCCCATTCTTTTTGGATGAGTTCTGATGCCTGGATGTAGCCCATACCGGAGAGGAGCCATTCGGCGAGCTGGGCTTCCTGGGCTTCGGTGAGCGCGTGTTCGCTGCGGTCTTTGCGTGGTTTTTTCATGCGGCGGGCGCGTGCGGCGGAGGAGGCGGCGTGGTCATGCGGCAGTGGAGGATGCGAGGGCGGCGAGGCCGGAATCGGAGAGGCGCCATTTGCGGAGGCCCAAGAGTGCGTCGGTGACGCCTATGATGAGGGCGCGGCGTTCGAGGCTCGCTAGTTCGGCCTGGAGTTCGGCGCGGGTGACGGGGGACGGGAGGAGGGAGTTGGCGTCCACGTGGAGGGCGGGCTCCGGGAGGAGGCGCGGGTGGACGTTGTGGAGGGAGGCGAGGATGGCCAGGGTGAGGTTCATGGATGTTGGTGGTGTGGGGGGTATTAGGTGCGTTCGATGTGCCCTTGGAGTTTGCCGATTTTTTCGGAGAGGGAGACGGAGAGGTTATCGATGCGGTTGTGGATGCGGCGGGCGCGTTCTTCGTCCAACACCTGGCTCTTCGCGATGGCCTCCCGGAGTTCGCTGAAGCCGGTATTGATGATGTTTTCGATGTGTTCGATCCGGCGCTCAACGTGTTCAATGCGGCGGTCCTGATGCGCGGCGCTCTCCCTGGACTGGAATTTTTCGGCGAGTTCCACCTGCACAGGCTGTGGCATGACCTCCATCTTGGCGCGGCCGCCGCGCAGAATGCCAGCGATGTTGCCGATGATGGATGCGACGAGGGCGAAAACGAGGAGCCAGGTGCCGATGTCGCCCGGCGTCGGTTGGGGTATCTGGGCCAGGAGAGCGATTTCGGTCATGTCAGTCGGATGATTTTGGCGGCAATGATGCACCGACAATTTCGCGGCGGTATTCGTCATAGGATTTGCGGGCGGAAGCGCAGAGGGCCGCGACTTCGTCCGGGGTGAGGGCGGGCTTGGTCCAGACTTGGGCGAGGCGCTGGGCGAAGTCGAGGCCGACAGGGCCGAGGCGCAGGACGAGTTCGGCGATCATGGGTGCGTTCATATTGGGGTGTTATTTTTTGGGTGGTCGCTGGAAGGAGTGGATGAGGGCGATGAGATCGTCGCGGGCGGCTGTGAGGGCGCGGATGGCAGCGTCCATACCGCCGGGATCGTTTGCGGCGTAGGCGGCGCTGTAGGCTTTTTGGGCGGCATTGGCGGCGAGCTGGTATTTTTCGTAGGCGCGCATGACTTTGTGTTCCTGTTCGAGGGTGGCGCGGCCCATGGCGACCCAATGCATCCAGCCTCGCATGGCGTGGTCCACGGTGACGGTGATGGTGGCGAGGGTGCGCCCGGCGGTGTTTGTGGTGCGGCAGCCTGTGGAGGTGGGGAGGGCGATGGAAAGTGAGGCGGCCAGGAGGAGAATGAGCGGGCTTCTGGGGATGGAGTTCGGCGGCGCTGGTGGAGGCGTGGCGGGCTGGCGCTTGGAGTGGATGGACCAGGCGACGCCGACGAGTGTGACGATGGCGCCGACGGCCTGGGTGAGCTGGGTGTCATCCATGATACCGCGTGCGACGAGGTAGCCGCCGGCGGCGGTGAGGATGTGACGGACAAGCCCGAGAACGATGTCTTTGTTCATTTTACTTTGCATGTCACCTTGCGCCCGGCATTCTGCCGGGCGCCATGGCGATTGTCTTGCCCGCGGCGGGAGAAAAGAAAAGCCCCCGGAACTACGGGGGCTCTGTCAGCTCATTGGCTCTAGGGCTTTGGCGGGCCTGATGACATGGTCAGACTATTTTTGGGCCGCGCACCATCTTCAGCTCGGCCTCGGCAAACCAGTATTGGAAAGCATCTTTTTTCCCGGACAGGATGTCCTTTCCGAGTTTCGCCATGGCGTGGCTTGAGGCTTTCCATGTTGCCTGTGAGCCTCGATGAAAAAAAATGTAACCACCAGGCGCGGCGATTGCATTGACGTGTTTAATCGCTGCCTCGACCTGTTTTTGTTTTATTGTTTTCATCGGTTTCTGAAGTTTCATTTTCCTTTATTCTGGAGCGGCAAGATGATGATAATCTGAGCGGGCAATCATGCGGATGTCGCGGGCGCGGGCGATCATGCGTGCGGCCTGGTGCTCGAGCCAGCGAGCGGCGGTGTCAATGTCCTGCGGGGTGGCGTGGCGGGTGAGCATGTAGCCGAGCTGGCCTGAGATGATGCGGCCCTGGCTTTGTTCAGCAATTCGGCGGAGCCAGCGGCGGCGGTTTTCGGAGGGGCGGCAGCCGAGGGCGACGAGGAGGTCGTGTGCGGTGGTCCATCGTGGACCGCGAGAGTCGAGGATGGAGAGGACGGCGTGGAGGTCGGCGTCGGTGATGTCCGGGGGTCCGGATGTGGCGAAGTCGATTTCGAGTTGTCCATCAGAAGGGGGCATCGGCGAACAAGGTGAGGCGTTGGCGGTGATGTGAAATGGCGCGGGAGATGTCCATCAAGAGGAGGCGGAGCTGGGCATCGGTGAGGTCGTCGGGTGTGGTTGTGTGGTACTTATCAGTTAGAATGGCGCCAATGTAGCGCCGGGCGCGGTCGTGGCGGGTGGACGGGTCCAGGTGGGCATCCGGGTCCAGGACCTGAGCGAGTTCGCGCGTGAGCCTGGCCAGCACCCAGGTCATGCGCGCGCGCTGCCCGCGGGCGGCGCGCAGTTGTGGCGCGAGATTGTCCGGGTCATAGATAGCGGCAAAGGCGGCGAGGACCGCATCAAGGTCAGAATTGGAGAGTTGTTTCGAGGAAACATCGCGGCCCAGGGCGCGGCGATGGATTTCGTGCCGGTCCGGTACCGGGAGGTCGTTGGCGCGGCAGAAGGCGGTGACTTTGGCCCATTCGCGCCAGTACATTTTGGTTTGAGCGGGTGTCATGGCTCAGATTTCGCGTTTTTCCTGGGGACAAAGTCGAGGTGGAGTGCTGTAAAAATATCTTGCTCGGTTGCGGATGCGATGATGTGCCCGGCGGCGCCCATAAATCCGCGATCCAAATCCCAACGGAGTCCGAGGGATTTGGTATGGTGGATGATCCAATGGCGCCGCCGTCTGATTGAGCCGGCGATCTCCATGTTGAGGGCGAAGGGCATGGGATCAGTTTGGCTGTGGGTCGAAGGCGCGCAGGATGCGGGCGAGGAGGTGCGCGAAGTCGGGGTCGGTTTCACGGAGGTTTTCGATGTGTCTAATGCCGTGGATGATGGTGGCGTGGTCACGGTGGAAGTATCTGGCGATGTCGTTGAACGGGGTGACGGGGAGTCTGGAGCGGATGAGGTACCAGGTGATGTGACGCGCGGTGGCGACGTGGTCCGTGCGGGTGCGTCCAAGGATTTCGGCGGGGGTGACACCGGTGAAGGTGTGGACGATTTGGATTGCCTGGGCTGCTGATGATGGCAAGTCCGGCGGTCTGTGGCCGCTTTGAACTGGATGCGCCCTGGCGGCGGCCAGGGCGCGGCGGAGCTGGGCGATGGTGCGGAGGTGGCGGAGTGTTTCGGCCTCGATTTCGGCGAGGAGGATGGATTCTGATGTCATGGCTGGTCCTTTTTTGTGTCGCCGGCGAGGATGGACTTGAGTTGGGAGAGGCCGGCGATGATGGTCGAGATTTTTTTGGTGTCTTGTTGTCCTGGATTAATCTTGTGCGGTGCTGGGGGTGTTGGCTGGATATGGAATCTTGCGGCTCTGTCGGCGGCAGATCGGGCTAGGGCGAGGTCCTCCTCGAAGTAGTCAGGGTTTGCGATTAAGTTTGAGAATTTCAGGGCGCCAGGATTTCGGCGGCCATTTTTGATTTCATCCTTAAGGTAATAGACGACGAGGTGGAGGTCGGCTTCTGTAAATCCAGCTCGCATCCAGAGGAACCAGGTGTGTTCGCGTGCCATGTCCAGTCGCAGATTAAAACCGGTCAATCGCACGTAGAGGGCGTGGAGGGCCTCAATCTGGTCTGGTGCTGGCGTGGTCATGGTGCGGTGAACGTTTCTTGTGGTGTTTTGAGCCGCGCCATGTATTTGCGGGCCCGGATTTTGACGAGAACGATTTTTTTGCGGTCGGCCGCTTCGCCGAAAAAGAAGCAGGAGGCGCAACGGCGTGCGGCCGCCAGGTCCGATGTGTCCATGGCTGCGACGGAGCGACCACGGTGCGAGGTGGTGGCCATGATGATCGGACCGTCCGGAGTTGGTGTCTGGCGGGTGTTGATGAAGATGTACATGGTGGATCAGTCATTGGCCGGGGTGGTGGTGGGTTCGGCAATTTCGGATTTTGGGCGGATGAAGAATTGTTCGTCTTGCGCGAACCTCACGCCGATGGCGGTGAGTTGATCTGGAGTGAGTTTTTCACGGTCGGCAAGGAGTGCGGTTTTGTCGACTTGTGGTTCCGGCGTCCGGATATAGGCGTTTCCCCAGGGCAGGCGCACGAGCCGCGCAACGATGTCGCGCCATTTGATTTTTTTGGAGGAGGGCTCAACGCGCCATGGTGTGAGCTCGAAACCAAATGTGGCCGTGTTGGTCTCGCGTGATTTTCGGTTTTGGAAGAGTTCCGCGCGATGTGCGTTGCAGTAGTCGAAAATCTCCGCTTCAAGTTCCGATATTTCACGGGTAATCGCTGAGATTTTGCATGCGTAGCGTTTTTCGAGGTCCGCTTTTTCAGCTTCAAGTTCGGCTTGTGTGGCGGCAAGTTTGATTTTCAGTCGGACGGCTTCGGCGACGCGTGTGTCGAGTGTTTCAACAGAGTGGATGGCGATGATTTTCATGTTGATGATTTCAATTTTTTGGTGTTGGGGTCGGGAAAGACGGGATGAATGCCGTGCGTCCGTTTGGGAGGACTCGAGGCGCAAGCTGGTTTTTGATCAAGGCGGCGCGCAGGGTTGCGTTTTTGGGGTCGGCGAAAATCTCGATGATCCGCCGCAGGTATTCGGCCTCGACCGGCTGAAGGTTTTCAAGGTGGACTTTGATTTGTGTTGCCATTTTTTTCATGGGATCAGTTTGTTTCGGTCCTGGGGCCGCGTTGGAGTTCGGCGGCGATGTTGTTGATTTTGGCGACGTGATCCCAGGTGAATTTTTGATTTTTGGATTTGGCCAGTTGGGCGGCGCGTTGGATGAATTTGATGTATTTCCCAAGGCCGTGCGTAACCGCGATATGTTTGATGAGATGGCGGATTTCAGGAGGTGGCGGGCCCAGTTTGTAGTAGTCGCTGATGATTTTGAGATCGCTTTCAGTCGGATGACTTTCGAGCTGCAGCTCCCAGATGCCGCGCTTCCGGAGCTGTTTGAGAGCCTGAGCAAATTCGCCGCGCTCGAGTTCCTGCCGGAAGACCTCCGTGCCGCACAGCACCATGCCGCAGCTCGTGGTTTCCTGTAGCTGACGGAGCACGGAAAGACAACGGATCATGGAAGTCCGTTGGTATGAGCAGAAAACTTCGTGGACTTCATCGATGATGAGGAGTTTGTTTTGATCGAGGAAGTTTTTCACGCGCTCGCGGAGGTGCTCGAAACACGATTTGCTGGATATGTGGCAGGCGTCGGCGATGGCTTTCATCATGGCCTGGACGCCACCGGATGCCGGCATCAGCACGTAGATGGTGCGGCCGTGGTTGTTTCGCCGCACGTATTCTTTCAGCGCGGCGGTTTTACCAATTTGCGATTCGCCGTATATGAATGAGATGTTTTGAGCTTCAAGCGTTTCGCGGCAGATTTTTTCAATTCGGCGCCAGACTGATGTTTCAACGAATGGGAGCCGGGTCATTTGTTCCCTGGCCTCAGCCAGGAGGCGGTATTTATTGATCGCGTCGATGTGGTCGGAAATATCGATCATCTCCCCCGTCTTGGGATTGAGGTAGGCGCCTGTCCATATCCGGTAAAGTGTGGTGGTGGAAACGCCCACGGCGCGCGCGGTCTCAGCCCAGCCAAGGCCGTTATGTTTCGCATGATGAAAGAGCCACGTGAGAGCCGCAGCGTGCGGCTCCGGGTATTTGCGCGCCGCCTCAGCGATCGTGTCGCCGCTGAGGTTGATGATGTTGCGATTTACCGGGCGCTGGATGAGGTCGCTTTGAGGAACTGGCGCTGGAAGCGTGCTGGATGAGGTGTCGTTCATTGCTGGTCCTTTCGTTGGGTGTGGTGGTTAATCGAGTTCGTCCAAAGGGTTTGTTGGGGGGGGTGGCGTGTCTTGGTGTTCGGGACCACATTCAGTCGGCAGAGTCTCCCACGTGATTTTAGTGCCTCCGTTCTCGGCGTCCAGGTCCTCATCTTTGATCGGCACGATGGGCGGCGGGGCCGCGGCTGGATCGCTCAGAGCCGCGGCGTTCTCGCGGGCGAGCCGGATGCGTTCGAGTGCGAGCCGGCGCCCGCGCCGCGCGACGTGGCGGAGGAGCGTGGCCTCGATGTGTGCGGCCCGGCCCATGGCGCGCTGGACGGCTTCGATGTCCTCGCGGCCGGGAATGTCCAGCCTCTCGCAGGTGCGGATGAAGCGTCCACGAGCGTCGAACACCCACAGGAGCTCCGGCGCGAATGGGTTCAAAATGACATCGTATTTTTCGCCGTCAGTGAGTTCTGTCGCGACGTAGCGGAGCGGGTCTGGAGAAATTTCGCGCGCCTCGAAGATGAATTGGTGTGTCCGGACACGGCGTGTGATGGCAAGAAAATCGCGGTACAGAATGAGTGCGATCTGGTGGGTCTGCAGCCGAGTCAGCTGTTTGCGCGCCGGCGCCCAAACTTCAGCGGGCGACAGACGGCGCAGGCGGATTTCGGGCTGGCCGTCCTGGGCGCGGAACTGGACGGGCGTGGTGTGTGCAGCCCAACCTTCGAGCTGATGATCGGTGCGATGATTGATGAGCTGGTAGATTTCGCTCGCGATGGATTGCCAATCAGAAAATTCGAGGATCGGGAATTTAAGTCTGGCGGCGCGTTCAGGTGGCAGGGCGATGAGGGCGTTGAGGAGGGCGTCGTTATAGCGCAACATGCCGTGGATTTCTTCCGGGCGCGATGCGACAGAGAGGCCGGTCTGGCCAGGGATGTCGGCGAGTTCATTATGAATCAAGTTTCCCAGGCTCTCCAGCGCAGCCTTGAAACGGAAGTTGCCTTTCGGCCGCCCCGCGTATTGGCCCACAACAGCTGGGTCGCCCTGGATGCCGGCGCGTTGGACTGTGATCTTCCCGCCGGAGATGTCGTGCAAAAGACGCTCTAAGTCGTCGCGGATCGCCGCCGTGCCGTGCTCGACGACCAGAGTGGTGCCGCGGCTGGCGTGGTAGCCGTGGCGCATGAGGACGGCGGCTAGCAGAAAGCGCATCCCAGATTCCGTGAGCGCGTCCATTTTTCCGGTCACCTCATCCTCACTCCGCAGGAAAAACCCCCACCCTATTTTGCAGGCGCTCCAGAGGTCCAGGGCGTGGAACTCGAGCGGCCTGCCGGTGCGCTGCGTGTCAAGGATGTTGACGAAGTTGTCGTGCCACAAATCATCAAAGAGGTAGTGGGATGCCGGCCAGAGGTGTCGGCGTGTGGTGAAGACCAGCGGGCGATGTGCCGCCGCGGCACATCGCCCGATACGGGCCGCTGTGAGCTCGAACTTGGACGAGAGATGGCGGTAGAGGTTTTTTTCGCTCCACCCCGCCGGCCGGGGTGGATAAGTGCCTGGGGCTGGTGGCGGACAGGTGTCGTAACCTGGAATTCGCGCGGTCTGGTCTCCTGCGTACCATCTCTGCCATTGACGCAGTATTTTGCGGATCGCCGCGCCCGAGGTGCGTTGGTTGCGTTCGGCCTGTTCGCGGAGGTACTCAACAAAGGCCTTTGGCAGGCCGATTGACTCGGCGCGTTCCCAGAGCGCCACCGCGTGCCGTTTGTCCAACAACGCCCGCCAATCTCCGGTGGCGGAGTATTGGCGGAACCGGCGATAAACGGTCTGCCAAGGCAACTGCACTTCAGATGCAATGGCTTTGCAGAGCCCCAGGAGCCTGCGTTGCCCGGCGATCTGCCGGGCGTAACTGTAGAGCAGCCTAAACTCGCTCCTGGCCGGAGCCGGGAGTGACGCGATCAACGCCCAATCCACCTCCCCATGACCGGACGCGGTCGCTGGTCGTGCGGAGCCAGCGACCGCGCCGGTGTCATGGATGTGCCCGGCGTCATGCGGCGCCGCCGGGCTAGTGGCCAGCATATAGCCAGACGCCCCGGTGTCCGGCTGAGCTGCATGGTTATCGAATTCAGCCGTCCCCCCGACGGCGGGGCCGCGGAATGTCGGGATGCCGGCTGGTGGTGGGGTTGGGTGTGGCATGGGGAAATTCCTATTACCAAGCCTGCTGCTTGATCCACGAAGCCAGATCGTAAACGGCGTAGAGGAGTTCCTCCTTGAGGTTCCTGCGCTGAGCATCGGAAAGGATGGCCCACGATTCATGGACCGCGGCGGCGCGGAGCATGGTGATTAAGTCGCGGATGTCTTTTTCGATCGCTGCCGTTTCAAGCCCAAGTCGTTCGGCCTTAGAGCGTCGGATGGGGTGGTGCCTCTGGTGCGGGGCTCGTGCCTCACGAAAATCGAGCAGCAGTTGAGTAGCCGAGTGCGTGCTCAGGATTTCTTCGGCACGGGAACGGATTTCAACGAGGTTTTCTGGTATTGTGTCTTTGTTTAGAAGATTATCTAATATTGATGTGCCTTTGGAGACCAAATTAGACACGTGTCCAATTTGCAGCTTTTCGCGCACGGCCATGGCGATGGCCATATAGCGGTTGGCCTTTCGCCATTGGGACCGCTGGAATTCGGCGAATGTGATCTCAGGGAACAGGCGGTGGTGTAGTTCTCGACCGAAATCGCCATATTTGCAGGCCGATTTCAGGGCCAGCATCATGTCGCCGGCTATCGCGATTTCCCGGACGGCATTGGCGGTGGCGTGATCCGCCTTCTTGAGCTGGTTCCGGAGTGCCTGCCAGCGATCGGTGGTTTCGTCGTGAATCTCCATCTTGATTGGGTTCGTGGCTGTGATGGTGTTCATTGGATTTGTTTTCGTTTGAGTTCAAAAAAATGTGCCTTTGGAGACCAAATTAGACACGTGTCCAATTTGCAGCTTTTCGCGCACGGCCATGGCGATGGCCATATAGCGGTTGGCCTTTCGCCATTGGGACCGCTGGAATTCGGCGAATGTGATCTCAGGGAACAGGCGGTGGTGTAGTTCTCGACCGAAATCGCCATATTTGCAGGCCGATTTCAGGGCCAGCATCATGTCGCCGGCTATCGCGATTTCCCGGACGGCATTGGCGGTGGCGTGATCCGCCTTCTTGAGCTGGTTCCGGAGTGCCTGCCAGCGATCGGTGGTTTCGTCGTGAATCTCCATCTTGATTGGGTTCGTGGCTGTGATGGTGTTCATTGGATTTGTTTTCGTTTGAGTTCAAAAAAATCAGTGGCGCCAGTTTTTCCAGACCTCGACGGCAGCGATGATGATGGAGGTGGCCATGGCGGCGGCGATGGGTGCGAGGATGAGGATGAATGTCCAGTCAATCATGCGATAATCCTTTTTATGATGAATTGTTCGATCGAAGACCTGGAAATTGATGGACTGGCATTGGGGCCGCTTCTCACGGATGGGATGTTGGTGGCGATGATTGCACCCTCAAGGATCAGAGCTGCAATGTGCGCCTGGCTGCAGGAGAGGATTCGCCTGACTTCCGTGGCGCGAAGGGCTGGACGATGGTGGCCGATAATTGCATGTGGCAGGTCTTCCGGTGTTCTGATGTCGACCTGGTGGCCGCGGGAGCGGAGTGCTTGAGCTAACACGGAGTCGCGCCAAAACCTCAATTCACGGCGGCGGCTGCCTGACGTGGCGATGTTGATGGCGATGAGAGTACCATCCTCCGCCAGGTAGGTGGCGGTGTCCTCGTCCACGTCGAGCCATGCCATAACAGCGCCGATGGGAAGCAGGGGACGGCGTGGGGACAGGTCGGAGTGGAATGCGAATCGACGTTGGACGATCGTGGACATGATTAGGCCACTTCAATGATGTCATCCACCTTGATCCCAAGCTTCACGGCGCGCTCTTTAATGGAGGCGCGGATGAATTTCGAGCGGTCGGTGTCCTCAAGGTGGACAGCCAGGTCGACTGCGGCCACCAAAGACCTGGGCAGCCAAGCTACCACCAATATGGAGTCTTTCTTTCGATATTTTCCGCGTTTTATTTTCATGCCAATAAGCGTATAAACCTGAGGCTTATACACCCGTCAAGAAAAAAATTGTTTTTATTTTTTTGGGGTGTTTAATTTTTCTGATGGCTAATTCGAGATCGCCGGATCGGAAATTGGTGGGAGCATGGATGCACATGCGCCTGATTGAGATCATGGACAAGGCGCGGAAAATCACGAGGGAGAACCGGTCTAATTTTCTCGCGCGCGCCGTGGCGGAGCGATTGCGGAACATGGGGTTTGAGCTCGATGATGATTGGATATTTCCTGAGGACCGCGCGCGACCCGTTAAATACAGGCTGCCGGCTCCGCCGGAGAATTGCGGTTACGTCCTCAATGATGACGGCACTGAGTACAAGCCTGTCGAGGTTAATTCAGGGAAAGGCGATCTCGAGCAGGCGGCGAAGGAAATTTTGGATTCCGTCGTCGAACGTGTGCGCAGCAAAGGGAAGACTCAATCCGGCAAGCCCAATGATGTAATAGCATGGCGAGCCGCTCGCAAGCGGCGCGGTCCAATGACTTGATTTTCTCCTCCAAGATTTTGTCCATGTTTTTCATGAAAACCATCTTGCACGCCGGGGTTGGACATCTGTTGTCCAAGGTCGATTTTTTTCCCTGCATTGCAACGGTGGTTCTGTTGTCGTGCAGTGGTTGTGAAACGCGCATTCAATCGCACGGGGCGTACATGGAGGAATTGCGTGCCAGGGGTTACATTGGCCAAATGAGCAATACCTATGATGGCGGCTCGTTTAAGGACGAGCAGTTGGAACGAGCCTATCAGATTTTGGAGAGAATAAAGGCGGAGCGGGAGGCGTTAAGATCAAAATATGATAAAAGGGAGCATGTGCCGGGACTGCTGGAAAAATATGGGAGTGCAGACCCAAAACATCGCGCTTATCTGGCTGATGCATGGGTGTGCCCAGGGATGACGAAGGAGATGGTGCTCGATACATTATTGGGCGCGGAACCCGAATGGGAGCAGGTGTCTGAGACGGGCCATTGGGAAGGATGGAAGTGGAGGGCATGGAAATTGATTTTTAAAGATGGAAAACTGGTGGAAATCGGCAGATTTTTCTGATCCCATTTTTGTCAAACCTTTGCGAAATCCCGCCCTTCCAAGCCAAAACTTGTCAAACCTCTGCTTTCCAGTTATCCCTTCCTAACCCATTGCAATCCAGCCTCTTCCCCGTTTTTCCACCCTTTTCATCCCTCTTGAGAATTATCATTCATCGAGGTTGGGCTGAAGTGAGTTTTTTTGGAACTTGTGGAGGGCACAAGAGTGCAACGGGATTTACTGCTTGCCGGCTCTGTACGGAAGGACATAATAGCTCTGGCTAGCAGGACTTGGTGTGCTAGATTGAACCGGCGTCCAAAGCAGACGGGGCGGCCGGGGTTGATATTATTATGTTGCGCGGCTCAAGTACTGAAGCGACGACGCCGGACCGGGTTGCTGCTGGCGCCCCGGAGACCGGGCGTCCACGGCTATTGATTGTGGACGATGACCCCGGTCCGCGGGATTCGCTAAAAATCATTTTCAAGGACGATTACGAGGTATTGACGGCCGCCAACGGGGAGGAAGCGCTCGACCTCCTCAAACGCCAGCCAATTCACGCTGCAATATTGGACATCCGCATGACCGGCATGTCCGGCATTGATTTGCTGGGGCGCATCAAGACCCAAGACCCCGATGTGTCGGTCATCATGTTGACGGCGTTTGAGACGCTGGAGACGGCGCGGCAGGCGCTGCGGCTGGGAGCGTGTGATTATCTTACCAAACCATTTGACCTCCTGACCATGCGCGCCGCGGTGGCCAAGGCGGTGGAACGCAATCGTTGTGCGCGGCAGTTCCGCACCAACGAAACGGTGCTGCGCGAGATTCAGAGCCAGTTGCAGGAATACCAGGTGCGTGAGGAGATGGCCCGCAAACAGGGGGAAATTTACAGCATGGTACTGCACGACATTAACAACCCCCTGACAGTCATCTCCGGCCTGGCCGTCATGGCCAATGAGCGCCTGCGACGTTTGCAATTGCCCTACACGCAGGATTTGTCTTCGGTGCGCGAGGATTTGGCCCAAATTGAGCAGCAGGTGTTCAAATGCCTGGAGGTGTCCCGGCGCTATTTGGGCTTTGCCCGGCGGCGTCCGGGTGAAGCGCCGCATGTCAATGTGAACCGGGTGTTGGAAGACCTCAGGACCTTGATGCGTCCCAACCCGGCTCTGGAAGGGCATGAGTTGCGGGTGGAGCTGCCGCCGATGGAGTTGTTTGCCCGAATGAACGGGACGGATTTGATTCAAGTATTACTGAACCTGGTCATCAACGCGCTGCAAGCCACCGACCAACCGCATCAAGTGTGCGTGCGGGCCCGGCTGCTCCAACAGCCGGTGGAGGCCGCCCGCATGCAGTCCACAACGCACGCCCATTTCGCCAACCGGGTAAGTTTTGTGAACGAGCCCCCCTTGGTGGAAATTCAAGTTGAGGATAACGGTCCCGGCATAGCCACCGTGCCGGTGGGGCGGATTTTTGAAGCCTACTACACCACCAAGAAGGCAGGCACGGGCACAGGATTGGGGTTGACCATAGTGCAGCATCTATTGGAGCAGGCCAACGGCGGTTTGCGCGTCGAAACCCGCCCCGGTTTGGGAACTACTTTCACCTTGTGGATTTCTGCTCAGTAATTCACCCGGCTTTCAGTCGTGGGCGAAATCTTGAGGCGCCAGCCAGCCCCGTGGAATTTTCGGGACTTGGGGATGCCGCGGCTGTTTCACAACATAAACAGAAATTCTTGGGCATCATGAAATGCCCGCGGGAATGTTCGTGGGGACATCTCGTGTTCCTTTTGGCACGTCATGTCAAACAACATAGATGAAAAGAAGACCGGGATCCGTTGGCCGGACGAATCAAGCGAATTGCCAGGTGCCGGCCTTGCAGGATTGGCGCACGATCTCAATAGTTGGCTCACACCCGTGAAGACCTGTCTGCAACTTTGGACGGCCGGGGAGGAGCAAAAGGCCTTGGAGCTAAGACCCACAGCCCTTGAAAACCTGACCACCGTTTTGAATTGTTTGGAAGCTTTACGCCAGCGCTCAACTTGTGGGGCTGAGGGGATGAAGCCGGTGAAATTACGGCTGGTTTTGGAAAAAGTAATGGTGGACTGCCAGGCGCTGTGCCGGGAGAAAAACACAGACTTGAATGTGTCCTGCGGCAATGAAATGGAAATCATGGGGGATGAGTGGCTGCTCAGGCGTTTACTTTTGAACCTGGCCACCAATGCCCTCCACGCCACACCGCTTGGACGCAAGGTGGAGGTGGAGGTGAAGGAAATCTCATCACCCGGCCCGATGGTGCAGGTTTGTTTCTCCAACACTTGTCGAACGGAGATTGTGGCCGGCGGCGAGGAAGCCCTGCGCCGGCGCCTTGGGTTGCGCATCAGTCATGAGATTGTCCGGCTGCACCAGGGAGAAATGGACATTCAGTGTCTTGAGGCGGAGGAAAAAGTGGTAGTGGTGGTGCGACTGCCAAAAGTGACACAGCCAACTTGAAGACAGAATCACTGTGTCACAAGGGAGACTGGAAACGGCCTACACCCTGAAGCCTGTCAGGCGCGGGTGCTGACAGCGGTGGCACCTTTGGATTGCTGCCGAAGAATAAGGGCTTGTTCAATAGCACTGTGCAAATCATTCAAGGAAAATGGCTTTGGTAAAAAGGCCACAACACCCAGAGCCACCAAGCTGGCAACTTCCTCAGGAGTGGCGTGCCCGCTGATGGCGATAAATTGAAGGGTGGGATCCATTTCCTGCAAGTGGCGGATTAACTCGCGGCCATTCATTTCCGGCATGGCGTAGTCGGTCACAACCACATCAATTGTGCCGGGATTTTCGGAAACCAATCGAATCGCCTCCGGGCCGGAACTTGCCGCCAAGGTATTATATCCGCGCAATTTGACGGTCATTTGAAGGGATATCAACACATCCGCCTGATCATCCACCAACAGAATGGTGGGCTTGTGCCCTTGGGCACCTTTAGACGCCGTTTTCATTGATATTTTATGACGGACGCACGGTGACTATATCTGACGCTCATGCAAACGGGGTGTCAGTAATAAACCAACCTGGCCCCCCCGCTTACCCGCCTGAGTAGGACTCAACGACAACACCTCTGTCAAGGGGTATTTGGCCAAACTTATCCACAGTATTCGCACGCCCAGTGCAATTCCAAAACTCCAAGGAGCCTGCCTCAAAAAGAATTGTTTAACCACCACTGAAGTGGTAAGCAGCACCCATGCCGTATTTGCGTTTCGGTTTTTTGACTGTCTTGTCGTTGTCTTTGGTGGGGGCGAACGCACAGGTGCCGGGGTGGATCCTTTTCCAAGGACGAGTCAATGTGGGCCAGCAAGTTTTTCAAGGCTGGGGTCACTTCAAGTTCTCTTTTGTGACGGGCGGACCGGAAGCCTCAATCATCTGGCATCATGATGGAAGTGACGTTGCGCTGGAACGCCCGAATAATGCGCTGCAACTGTGGGTGACCAATGGATTGTTTGAGGTGGCCTTGGGGGACACCAGTGTGGGCGGAATGGCACCCTTGCCGGCGGACTTGGGGCGGACGGGCAATTTACAAGTACGCGTATGGTTCAACGACGGCGAGCATGGATGGGAGCGGCTGATGCCGGACTTGCGAGTGGGTGCCGTGCCGTACGCACTCCATGCCGATGGAGTGCGGGCGGAGTCCATTACCTTGAATCATCTGGCACCCGAATTGCAGGCTCGACTGGGCAACACCAACGGGGGAACAGCCACTTTTGGGGAAGGAGCCTTGATGTTAGCGCCCTCGGTGCACGCGAGTAACCTGATGCAGGCGGGGTTTGCTCCATTTCCTCTGCAATTCGCTCAAACGATGTGGCAGACCGAGTACTTGGATGCGCGTTTGACGCCGGCCTATTTAACCGCCCGAGGAACCAATGTATGGGACGGCTCCTCTTTGTGGTTGTGGCGTTGGGGTGGCAACGGGCAGCCCGGCCAAGGAGCACGCTATGACGCCGCAACGCGGCGCTGGGAAATCCTTCCAACGGTCGGTGCGCCAGCGTTCGATGCGAGCAAGTCATGGATTGTGCCGTCTGGCGGGGATTTGATGATTGTGGAGGCGGGGGATTCGGGTTGGCGGGCCAGCCGGTTTAATCGTGCGTCTCAAGCCTGGGAAACGGCAGCCATGCCTGCGGGGCTGCCATGGCCTGCGACCGTGACGGTGTTGGATTTACCGGAAGGGCCGGTGCTGCTGGCCGGGGTGGAGTCGGCATTGGCCGGTGCCCAATATAATCTTGAGGAAAAAGCGTGGAATACAATTCCAACCAACGGAGTTCCTGCCTTGGAGTGGGCGGGTGCGAAGTGGGCGGAGTTGACCAATGGCTGGCTGGTTTTGGGGCAAAGCGGCGGCGAAGTCCAGCTTTGGCGTTACCAAACCTCACCCCCGGCTTGGCAGCAGCTCGCTGCGGCAGGTTTTTCGTTGAATTGGGGAAGCGGATTGCAAACGGTTTGGACGGGTGCCGAGTGGTATTGGTTGGAAGCCCAAGGCGGTATGTGGCGTGGAACGCGCTACGTTGTGGCGAGCAATCAATGGGTGGACTTGCCTGCGACGAACGCACCTGCGGCCCATGCCGCAACACAATGTCTTTGGACGGGAAAGGAATTGATACTGGTGAATGTGGCGGTGGCCTCCACTGGAAACACAGTTTATTCAGCCCGTTTTGATCCTCTCAACAATCGTTGGCGGGCGATGACTTTCGCGGCCCCATATTCAGCCTTTGCGCCGCCGCCGCGGTGGATGGCCCTGCCGGAGGGGCTTTTGATGGTGCGCGTGAGCGATCCAAGCCGTTATGCCCGGTATGATTATGCCGCAGACCGGTGGCAACCGTTGGACGGCCCCAATCTGGGTTTTGAGGCGTTGGTGTTGCGGACGGGTGCTGAAGTACTGGCCCTGCCATATCAACCGTTGCCCGAGGAGCCCATGTATCTGCACCGCTTTGTCCCAGCGCAACCTGTGGGTTGGTATTACCGTTCTGCTCGTTGAATCCTGCTGGTAAATTCAGGCGACTGGGTGAGGCGTTCGACGGCACCAAGCACAGCCTCCACCGTGATGCGCTCCATGCAAGGATAAATACGCGAGCTGTCGCAAACAAACTTCCGTGTCGCCTTGCACGGGCAGTCCCCCAACACCAACTCATGAGGGCATTGCCAGGGGTGCCAACTGTTTTCCGAGCTCGGACCAAACAAAGCCACGGTAGGGGTTTGCATGGCGGCGGCCAGGTGCATCGCCACAGTGTCCACTCCCAAGAAAAGTTGTGCGCGCTCCAATAATGCTCCCATTTGAGAGATGGTGGTGCGCCCCGCCAGATTGACGACAGGTTGCCGCAAGTGGGATAAAATTTTCTGCACGTCTTCCGCTTCGATTGCGGCCGGGCCAGCAGTGAATACAACTCGAAAACCGTACCTTTGTTGCAAGGCCTCGGCCACGGCGGCCCATCGCTCCGGCAACCATTGTTTGAACCGCCAGCGGCTGGTGGGATGGATGATGGCCACTGGTGAGCCTTTGGGGAAATCAGGGAAGCGTTGTTCCAATTCTGCGGGTGAAATATGGTGAAAAAATTCCAACGGGCCCGGCTGGGCTTGAGCATCAAAGCAATCGGCGACCGTGCGAAAATCTTTAAGCACCTGGTGTTGCGGAGCCCACAAGTAATTGGAGTTTTGATTGAAAAACCGGCGACGCCATCCCCACTCGCCGTAGGCGTTGTTAATCACACGGTGCCGGGCGGCGCTCAACAGGGACCACAGGCAGGCCCGATCGGAGACCGACAAGGCAAACACGTAATCATAACGTTCTGCCCCCAAGGCACTCCATGCAACCCAGTTTTCAGCCCAAGCTGTGCGCCACGAACGCCGGTCCCCTTTTGGACGGCCCAAACCCACCAAATGACGGATGACCGGATGCCCTTGCAACATCACTTCACAACCGCCCCGCACTAGAACATCCACCACGGCCCCCGGAAAGCGCTGCGCCAAAAAGCGAAGGGTGGGCGTCAACAGCAGGGTGTCGCCCAAGTGATTCAATTTGATGAGCAAAAACTTCACCTGTCTCCATTATCCATCCCCACGGCAACCCGACAAGTGCAGAGCGGAAAACCGATTAGAGGATTTTGCGAACCGAGCCGTCAGGGAAAACTTCAATTTCCAAGGCCTCCGGGGGCACGGCGTATTCCCGACTTTGGCCGCCCGGCCAGCGCACTTGAAGACGATCGGCAGGAGCCGGCCCGTACATCACGGGAATCAAACTGTCTTGGGAAAGGTAACCTGATCCGGCGTGCAATTCGCGCGCGGGGCCCCATTCCCGGCCATTGCCCAACCGCAACACGGAACCCACGCCCGCCGGGTTGCCCCCAAGTCCAGTCAGCCGCACCCGCAAACCGGGGCGTCCGCGCACATTGCGAAACAGGCGCGTCTCGGCACAATGCTGTGCGACGAGCAAATCCACGCGGCCATCGCGATCATAATCACACACCGCTGCGCCGCGTTGTTCGCCAAAAATCTCCAGCCCGCTTTCCTGACGGGTGAGCGGGCGGAAACCGCCCCGGCCATCGCCCAACACAAGCAATCCGCTGCCGGCGTCGTAACGGGAAATTTCCACGTGGGTGGCGAAGAAGTTTTGGCTCAGGAAAATATCCTCATTCCCATCCCCGTCAAAGTCGGCCACGCACACGCCAAAAGCAGGCGAAAATTGGGCCGCATCAGGCAGGGGCACGGCGCGGAAGCTGCCGCCTTCGTTTATGAAAACAGTGGTTTCCAACCACCGGGCGCTGAGCACAGTAGCGGATTGAAGAGCATTACCGTAAATGTCCGCCAACGTGGCTTGAGCGTATGCACGGCAGGAATCAAACCGCGCCGCCAGCACTGGCATGCCCTTGATGGCAACCGAGTAAGGATGGGCCGGCACCAGGCGTTGTTGATGCGGTTCGGTATAGGCTTCGATGGCGTCGGTGGTTCCATTTTTATCGAAATCGCCGACAAACAGTTGCAAAGGCTTCTGTCGGCGGTGTTCAAAGCGGGTGTTGCGGCCCCAGTTGGAGGCCACGATGTCCATGCGCCCATCGTTGTTGAAGTCGCCGGTGGTGATGCCATTCCACCAACCGGTGTAGGCATCCAGGCCGGCTTCGCGGGTGGCGTCGCGCAACTTGCCGCCGTCGTTTTTGAACAATCGCACCGGCCCCCACGTGCAGGCCAGGAGCAAATCTGCATCGCCATCTCCATCTACATCGCTGAAAACCGCGCCGCTGACCATCCCAACGCCTTTGAAAGTGTCGCGGTGACGAGGGTCAAGTGTCCAAAGACCATTGCTTAGCACGCATAAATGCGAATCGGCTGGCAACCCGAAAGCCCCTGGAACAACACGTCCTCCAACAAACAATTCCAAATTGCCATCACCATCCAAATCCGCGAGCGCCAACGGCCCGGGGCTGTGAGGAAAATGAGGAGTCGGTCCTTCAAATCCATGTTTTGGAGAACTCAAAACGATATTCTGAAAGTAACCTCTGTTGGTCTCGCCCAATTCAAAAGGGGATGCCGCCGCGAGCAGGACTATTCCCAAATTGGTTTGCGGATAAACCACCAACCCAAGCAAATCCCAGAGCTGAATATGATGGGTCAGTTCGGAATCCCAATAATGAAATCCCCCGTTGGTTTTGTTGAGAAAAAAGGCAAGGCAGCCCCCGCGCCCCGCTCCAACAACGGGCTCTTCCCAACCGTCGCCATTGGCGTCGCACCATGCAACACCCGGTCCCAACTGACTTAGCTTATGGGTCAACCAAGGATGCTGCGCAAAATCATCAAATCCCTCGTCGTAATGCTTGTGGGACAAGAGATCACTTACATCTTTGAAAAGAGGAGCGGGTTTAGGCGGGAGCGGCTTGGGCACCGGTTGCGCGGCGCTCTGCTCCACTTCTAGAATTGCGTTGGCCGGGGCATTCGTCCAACGGGTTTCAGTCCCATCCCGCCAACGCACCGTGACGTTCAGGCGCTCGGCCGCACCCGCGGCAAAAACTCGCATGAATGCGTCGCAGGAAAGATAGCGCCCGCCCGCCACCATTTCCTGCGCTTGCACCGGCAGGCCAGCAGCCTCTACTGAAATGCGAGCGCCGATTCCCTGAGTGTTGGGGGAGCGCCCACGAAGTCGCACTGCCACCCGCGAAGCCGGTGCATTGTTACGGTAGAGGGCAGCCGGCTCGTTGAAATTGTTGAGGACCACATCCAGGTCCCCGTCATTGTCAAGATCAGCCAACGCCATTCCTTGGGAAACGCTGCGGGTGGCAAACCCCCACTGTTCACTGACATCCGCAAACTGCATGGTGCCCAAGTTACGAAAGGCGCAGTTGGCGTTCGGCAGGCGCGGGAAAAGGGCGCGGAGGCGGAGTTGCTCGACGGCGCTCATGGGGCGCTCCTTGCGGGCGAGCTCCAGTTTGCGCAGGCTGTCCACATCCATGTTGTCCCGCTCAAAGCCGTTGGCCACCAGCAAATCTTCCCAGCCGTCAAGGTCCACATCCAAAAAGGCCGGAGTCCAGGCCCAGTCCGTAGCATCCAAACCGGCGTATTGAGCAATTTCCACAAAAGCGCCGCCGCCCAAACCGAGGAGGAGAATGTTGCGAGGATACTGCATGGTGTTGGTAATGACGCCGGGCAGGGAGGGCTCGGTGGGACTCAAAGCACGTTGAGAATGACGCAATGTGTGGTTCCGGCTGAGCATGTCCAGGACAAAGACATCGTCCACGCCGTCGCGGTTGAGATCGGCAACATCCACTCCCATGCTCGCCAGCGGCGTTTGGCGGATTTGCAAGGGGTGCGCTGCTTTGAAATTACCGCGCCCATCCCCCCACCAAATGCCATCGGGAGATACGAAGTCGCCGCATACGTAAATGTCGGGCAACCCATCGCCGTTGAAGTCGCGAATAAGGACCGACTGACTCCATTGCAGCGGCGGCTGGGTCAAGGGACGGCCCTGCGCATCGCGGAAGCGGCCATCAGTCCATGAGACGGGCTCGAACTGTCCCCGGCCATCGTTGAGAAACAACTCATCCGGCTCCCCGTTTTCTTCGATGCGCACGGAACCGCGCCCGGCGCCGAGGGTAATGGTGAAAGTAAATCGGTTGGTCAAATCGGGGCCATCGAAAGGGCGGCCATTAATGCTTTTAATGAAGGGCTGGCCGTTGGTAATGCCGAGGTCAAAACGGGTGTTGGGCTCGTCGCGCAGGGTGGCGGTGCGATAATTAGCCACATACAAGTCCAAATCTCCATCTCCGTCCACGTCGCTCAAGGCCATGGAAAGAGCACCACGGCGGCCGTTGAGGCGGCCACTTTGAGGGGAGGCGGTGAAATGGCCGTGGCCGTCGTTGAAAAAAACATGGACACCCTGCCCCAAGGTGCTGACGAGCAAATCGAGGTCGCCGTCACCATCCAAGTCAGCCAGCAGAGTTCCGGTGCTCAAGAGGTTGGAGCAGGCCACGCCGGCGGTGGCTGTGAAATCTTCAAAACGCCAGCTACCGAGGTTGCGGAAAAGCCGGTTGGCCTGATCCAACGCGCAAAAGTAAACGTCCGTCCATCCGTCGCCGTCCACATCTCCACAAGCCACTCCGGAGCCGTTGAGGAGGATTTGATTGGTTAGGTGCCGATCAGCCACCACGACATTGGAAAAAAGCACACCAGTTTGGACAGGCGGCATGAGGGTGAACCCTGGACGTTCACCTTGTGGTGGGGGCAGGAGAGCAAAACGGCCAGCCGTCCCATCCTGCCATTGCAGCGCACCCCGTAAAAAGATAGGGGAAAGCAGTAAAAACCATAAAAACCAAATGAAGAATTGCGAAAAGCGCCGCTGTGGACACTTTTCGCTCGTCTGAAAACAGCGCTGTTTCAGACCGTGCAACAAGGGAACTGGGTGTGCTGGAAAATTACCACGGCCTATGCTTTCGCCAAGTCCAATTTATACAACAGGCAACGAAACCCGCCCCAGTAAAGGGAGGGCGGTCCAAGAAATATTTGCGGACTATGGTTTTAATGCTAGTGATTAGATATGTTAACCCAGACTATTATTTATAACTATGAATGCCAGTCGTTCATTAGACCGTGGTGAATTTATTCGCTTGTTCGCCATCGGCGCCCTGGGCATGGGATGGTGTGGGCCTTTGCGCCACTTGTTCGTAATCGAGGCCCAAGCTCAAAGCCAGGGGGGCACCGGTATTTTTGTGTGTGACCTATCAGTATCACCCTTCACTACACTTCAAAACACCAATGGCTCCATCCGGGTGCGAGTCACCGGCACGCCAGCGAGTTTTGCGGAAATTGTCATCACGCGTCTGGCCAATAACGTCGTTCACGCAGTGACGTCGCGGTGCACACATGAAGGATTCACGGTCAACCCGTTTAACGGCTCATTTATTCAGTGTCCACTTCACAGCTCACGTTTTGCCGCAAATGGTTCCGTTATAACCGGACCTGCGACGGTGCCCCTCACTCGCTACACCACCCAATTTCAAGCCAGTCCGGCACCGGGATTCATAAAAGTTGAAATTCCCAACCTCGGCTATCGAATAGCCGGCGCCATCACGCCGGTGACGGGTGGAAAACAATTCCGATTGGTTTTTCCCACTGTATCGGGCTGGAAATACGAAGTCCGCTTTTTGGGGAGTTTGGGCGGAGCTTCCAGCGTGGTCCCATTTGCCACCACTCAGGGAGCAACGCCCAGTCTGACGGTGTTGAACGGAGACGGCACCACCAAAACGGTGTATGTGGCGGTGACCAATGAGGTCGGTTATTACACGATAGTGACCAAGCCCTGACCAACACAGCCGGCACTTATCTTCCCAACACTTCCTGCACGGAGACGTGGAGCGCTTCTACCATCTGGTCAATTTGTGTCTTTGAGGCACAATATGGAGGCATAAGGACGATAACGTTGCCCACAGGCCGTGTCAGCACCCCCCGCTTTGCCATGGCTTGACAGACACGAATTCCCGCCTTTTCTGCCAGCGGAAAAGGTTCCCGGGTGCGCCAATCCCTGACCAGCTCGATGCCTGCCACCAGTCCTTCCTGACGAATATCGCCCACCTGAGGCAAAGGCCAGAGGGTTTGCAAGGCATGAGAGAGATGGCGAGCCAGCCGTTGACGTGCAGCGGCAGCCCCGGGCTTTTGAAGAAGGCCAAGACTCGCCAGAGCTACGGCAGCCCCGAGTTGATTGCCGGTGTAACTGTGACCGTGGAAGAAGGATTTGAATTCAGAGTAATCCCCGAGGAAAGCATCGAAAATTTCCGTGGTGGTCAGCGTGGCCGCCATGGGGAGGTAACCGCCGGTCAATCCTTTGGCGAGACACAAAAAATCGGGCTGTATGCCTTCCCGGTGGCAGGCGAAAAGGCTGCCCGTGCGGCCGAAACCGGTCATAACCTCATCAGCAATCAACCATGCCCCGTGTTCGCGGGCGAGCGTAGCGGCTTGACCGAGCCATCCTTGAGGTTGGGCAATCATTCCGGCAGCCCCCTGCATCAGTGGTTCAAAGACAAAGGCTGCGTAAGGCTTGCCCATGCGGCGGGCACGGGAGAGTTTGTCTTTCAACTTGTCGAGACATTCCCACTGGCAACGGCGATATTGGCGTGCATCGGCGCGTTCGGGTTTGGCCCGGTTGAAAGGGCAGCGGTAGCAATAGGGGCTCATCACCGCATCACTCTTGAACAACAAGCCGGCATAAGTGCGGTGAAACAACTCAATATGCCCAAGACTGACCGCGCCCACCGTGTCGCCGTGGTAGGCACCTTCCAATCCCAAAAACCGCGGTTGCCGGCCAGCGCGTCCAAGCCTGCGAGCGGCTTCGTAGGCAAGCTTCAGCGCAACTTCCAGAGCGGTGGAGCCATCATCGGAGAAAAACACCTTGAAAAGTGTGGGATTGGCAGCAGCGCGGAACGTTGTGGGGCCTTGCCTTTGTTTGAGACGCGCCACGCGCACCAACTCAGCCGCCAACAGGGAAGCCGGTTCGTTGGCAAGTCCCAAAGCCGACGAGTGAGCAATTTTGTTAAGCTGAGTGCGCAGTGCCCGGTTAAGAACGGGATGGCAGTGGCCGTGGAGATTCGTCCAGATGGAGGCGTTGGCATCAACATACTTCCGCCCATGCACATCTTGCAGTACCGCACCGCGCCCCTTGACGATGACCACGGGCTCCTGCCGCATCCACTCCTTCATTTGCGTGAAGGGATGCCACACGTACTGCACATCCAGTCGGGCCAGACGATTCATATTTGAGTACGCAATGATTTTAGAACATCGAGCAGGCGCGCTACATCGTCGGCAGTATGAGCGGCGCTGAGGCTGACGCGCAAGCGCGCTTGGCCACGGGGCACTGTGGGATAACGGATGGCCGGCAGAAAAAGGCCATTCTCGCGAAGCAGTTGCGCAAACTTCAAAGCCGTTTCTTCCGCCCCGAGCATGATGGGAACGATGGCCGCGGCGGGCTGCGCTACATTCCAACCCAACGAGCGCAAACCAGATACCAATTCGATGACACGTTGGCGCAAAGCTTGGCGCAACGTTTCGCCTTCTTCGGAGCCGGCCACCTTGACGCCCGCCAGAGCAGCGGCCGCCACCGCGGGAGGAGGGGCAGTAGAAAACACAAAACTGCGCGCCCGGTGGATCAACCATTCGCGCAAAACTCCGGCCCCCGCGATGAAGCCGCCGGCTGCGCCAAGGGCCTTGCCCAAAGTGCCCATCTGGATTTCCACGCGTTTCGTCAGGCCAAGCTGTTGGATTAAACCCGCTCCGTGCGGCCCGAGAACACCAGTGGCGTGAGCCTCATCCACCATCAACCATGCCTGGTAACGATCCTTCAAATCCACCATCGCACCCAGCGGAGCGGCGTCGCCGTCCATGGAATAAACCGATTCGCAAACCACCAAGATGCGCCGCGCCGTGCCTGCGGCGCGTTGAGCCGCTGCCCAGGTGAGCTTGCTTTCCAAATCTTCTACATCGTTGTGGGCAAAGACACGCAAACGCGCTCCGCTCAAGCGCGCACCATCCACCAGACAGGCATGGGCCAGTTTGTCCAAAAGCACCACATCCGATTTGTCCACTAAAGCCGGAATGACGCCGAGGGCGGTGGCAAAGCCGGAGGAAAAACTAATGGCAGCTTCTGTGCCTTTGTACGCAGCCAAGGCTTCCTCCAACGCCTGCTGTGGCGGGAGCGAGCCGCTCAAAAGCCGGGCCGAGCCTGCGCCAGCACCATAAGTTTGTACCGCCGTGGCGGCGGCTTCCTTGAGCGCGGGGTGATTGGCCAGACCGAGGTAATCGTTGGCGGAAAAGTTGAGATACTCGGCGCCGCCGATGCGAATCTTCGGACCTTGCGGAGATTCGACCAACGGCAGGGAGCGTCCCAGCCCCCGTGCCTGCCAGCGGCTCAACTCATCGCGCAGTTGTGTCTCGAAATCACTCACATTTCCGGCAGCGCACTCAAAACCGAAACGCCCGCTCTTGCAATGTCAAAATGTCACGGACAATTTCCCGGTGCGGCCAAGGTTTGGATTTTGGTTTTACAACGGGCCCACCCCTTGCATAATGCGACACCATGAAAAAAGCATCCCTTGGGCTTTCGCGACGCAAATTTTTGCAACGGCATTTGGCTGTGGCCGGCGCGTGTTTGACGGCTCCGCTCTGGGTGCCCGCGCCGGTGTTGGGGCGCGGGGGTGCGTTGCCGCCCAGTGAACGGGTGGCCATGGGATTCATCGGCGTTGGGGGCCAAGGCGGCGGCCATTTGCTCGGTGGCGCATGGACCTATCTGGCCGGCGGGTACACTGCCCGCAAGGATGTCCAGGTGTTGGCTGTCTGCGATGTTTGGCGCGACCGCCGTGAGCGCGCCCGCGATCGCGTCAACCAACATTACCAACAAGTGTACGGCCAGGCGGGTTATCGCCCGTGCGAGGCGTACACTGACTTTCGCAACGTCCTGGACCGGGCGGATATTGACGCAGTGTTGATTGCCACGCCGGCGCATTGGCATGCAATCATGTCGGTGATGGCCGCCCAGGCTGGAAAAGATATTTACTGCGAAAAACCAACTGCCTGCACCATTCGCGAGAGCCAGGCGGTCTTGCAAGCGGTGCGCCGCTACGGGCGGGTGTATCAGGCAGGAACGCAACAGCGCAGCGAGTATAACGGCTATTTTCGGCGCGCCTGCGAATACGTCCGCAGCGGACGGCTTGGCCAGCTTAAAGAAATCTATGCATACCGGGACGGGGGGGCCATCTCGTGGGGCGCGAAGTTTGGCCCGCCCAAGCCTGTGCCGGACGGATTAGATTGGGATTTGTATCTGGGGCCGGCGCCGTGGGCGCCTTATGATGGCAACACAGGGGCCCACCGCTACGACATCGGCGAGCTAAACTGGGGACAGCACCACTATGACATCGTGCAATGGGCCGCCGGCATGGATGACTCGGGGCCGGTGTACCTCTTCATGGAGGAGGGCCGCACATCCTATCGTTACCCCAACGGTGTTGTGGTGCACGGCCGGCCTTATCCGGGAGAACGCGTCGGGCACGACGGCGGTTGCTGTTTTGTCGGCACTCAGGGGCGCCTGGCAGTGGACCGCAGCAATTTGGTTAGCTACCCGGAGGACATCATCCGCGAGCCGTTGCGGCCCCAGGAAGTCCATCTGTATTACAGCGATAGTCACTCCGGCAACTTTCTGGAGTGCGTCAAATCGCGCAAGAAGCCCATCTGCGACGCCGACATCGCGCATCGCGCCGCCAGCGCCTTGTTGCTGGGCGGCATTGAAAAAATTTTGCAACGGCCGCTTCGGTGGGACCCCTTGGCGGAAATGTTTGTAGGCGACGACGAAGCCAACCGGCTGTTGTCCATAGCCCAACGCCCGCCGTGGCAGGTGTAAGGTAGTGCTGACTATAAGATAAATTGGAACAAAATGTCTTTTTCCACATGCACCCCATGAAAAAATCCATCCTATCCATTCTGACAATTTTGTTTTTATCGAGCTTGTCCGAGGCTCCGGCCCAGACTGGCGGCACCCCCACGGAAGCTCAACTAATTGCCATCCTTCAAAGCACAGCACCCCCCGAACAAAAGGATGCCGCTTGCGTACAGCTCAAGCGCGTAGGGACCGCCGCCTCCGTGCCGGCGTTGGCGCGCTTGCTTGTGGACCCGCAACTATCGCATTCGGCCCGATACGCCCTGGAGTCCATGCCGACCCCGGAAGCCACAACGGCGTTGGTGGCCGCCCTCGCGGATGCCCAAAATGAAATCAAGGCCGGCATATTACAATCATTGGGGGAGCGACGGGACATGCCGGTGGCGCCGGTGGCTCGCTATTTGAATGACAACAACCCCGACATTGTCATTGCCGCGGCTTTGGCCTTGGGCAAGCGGGGTGGGGCCGAGGCGCTGAAGCTTTTAACGCCGTTGCTGGACAAGACCACCGGCCCCGTGCGGACGACTGTCGTGGACGCGTTGCTCCGGGCCGCCGAGGGATTGCGGGACGGCCCAAAAGCCCCGGCGGCGTTGCGCGTGTACGAGCGATTGACGGAAGCAAAGGAGCCTCCTGCCGTCCGTCAAGCGGCCTGGTGTGGTTTGTTGCGCGCTGACAAAAAACGGCGTCTGACGTTGCTGCGGCAATTTCTGACCGGAACCGACGCCCTGCAACAACGCGCAGTTCTGGAAGTGGCCGGTGAATGGAACACCCCCGACGTTAAACAGGAATTGGCACGGCTCCTGCCCAAATTGGAGCCACCGCTGCAGGCGTCGGTGATTGACCTCCTGCGCCGGCTCAACGCCCGCGAATCGGCAGGGGCCATAGCAGCCGCTTTGGCAAGCTCCGAAAGTTATGTCCGCGCCGCAGCGGTGAATGCGCTGGCGGAGGTGGGAAACGCCAGTCACGCGCCCGCCTTGCTCAAGAGCGCAGTGTCCAAGGATGCCGAGGAGCAAAAGGCGGCGCGGCGCGCCTTGGCGCGTTTGAACAAGCCGCTGGCAGATTCCTTGCTGAAATTGCTCCCAACTGCTGAACCTGCCTTGCAATCGGAGATCATCCGAACCTTGGCAAACCGTCAGGAAACCGATGCCGTGCCGCGCCTGTTGGAAGTTGCACGCACGGGTCCCGATGGTGCCAGAGATGTTGCCATACGGGCAGTCGGGCAACTGGCCCAGCCGAATCAACTCGCCTCGTTGGTGGAAGTTTTAACGCAGGCCACCGACGACTCGCGTCGCCGTGCAGCCCAGGAAGCGCTACTGGAGGCTTGCCGCAGACTTCAAGGAAGGCCGGATTTTTCACCCGAGCCGTTGGTATCCGGTTTGCAAGGGTCTGCCGCAGCCCGCGCGGCCTTGTACCCGGTATTGGCGCAGCTCCGGCATGAACGCGCCCGCGCAGCGTTATTAAACGGCCGCCAGGAGAGCGACCCTCAAGCGCGCATCGCCGCTTTGCGGGCCTTGTGCGAAGCGGTGGATCCCGCCGTGGTGCCGGCCCTCGTGGAACTCGCAAAGACCGCGCCGGAAAACAACATCCGCGTCCTCGCCGTGCGTGGTGCAGCGCGATTGGTGGGAGAAGATGCCACCTCTCCAGCAGGCCAACGCGCTACCACACTCCGCGAGTTGCTCAATTTGGCGACACGCACCGAAGAAAAGCGAATGATCTTGGGACGGTTCGCCGTAGTCCCCACATTAGAGTCATTGGAGTTGGCGGCCACTTTGACCGCCGACCCCTCCCTTCAAAATGAAGCGGCCCAAGCCCTGGCCGAGATGACAGGCAGCTTGAGCGGGGCCCACCCCGCCGAATGTACCCGCGCCTTGCAGACAGCCTTGAAAAACGTGAGCGATGAGGCACGCCGAAAAGTCTTGCAGAGTCGTCTCCAACAAATTGAGGCGTTGGCCGATTATCTGACAGCCTGGCAGGTGGCGGGTCCTTACCAACAAGCCGGCAAGTCCTATCAGGAACTGTTTGATGTTGTATTTCCGCCTGAAACCGGCAATGCGGCGGGTGTTGTGTGGAAGCCGCTGCCGGCCGGTGCGGATGCGCAACGGCCGTTTGTGATGGATGTGCTCAAGGCCTTGGGGGGCGAACAGCGGGTAGCCTATCTGCGCACTCGCGTTTACTCCGACAAAGAACAGTCTGCACGGCTGGAATTCGGCAGCGATGACGGCATAAAGATATGGCTCAATGGAAAACAGGTGACCGCCTTGAACGTGGCCCGTCCGCTCACGCCCGGATCGGACAAGGTGGACGTCACCTTGCAGGCAGGGTGGAACACGTTGATGGTGAAATTGACGCAAAACAATCAGGGCTGGGAATTTTGTGCGCGTTTTGTCAAACCCGATGGCTCACGGCTTGCGGGATTGAAATCGCAACTGCCTGAATAACATAAGGCCCCTTGCCGCTTTGAAGGTTGAAACTGAATGGAAATCCTAAGGGAGGGAATGGCGTTTTCGGATATAGGAAGGCGAAAATGCAAAAGACCGGCCTGGGGGCCTGTGGATAATTTGTGGAAAAGTATTAACAACCTTGTATTTTGCTTTTTCATGAATGCGTTTTGCTATCCCCATGATTGACGAGACACAGTTGCAATCGCCCGAGACGGTTATCGCCGGCGAGGAAAAGCCGCAGACCCGCCGCCGCGCAGGAGGGCGCCAATCCGCCGGACGGCAGACCCCTGCTGAGCGCCTGCCGCCTCATTCCTTGGAGGCGGAACAGGCGCTGCTGTCCTGCCTGCTCCTGGACCCGCAGGAGGGCCTTGGAAATTCCATCCAAAAATTCAAAATCCACGGCTCCGCCGATCCTGCGCTGGACGGTGATGCCTCGGCAGAGGATGCAGAAGGATTTAAGTACAAGAAAAAACGGGCCAAGGAGAAGCAGGAGATTTTCTACGATCTCAGGCATCAGGTCATTTACGAAACCCTGGTCCAGATGTTTGACCGCCGCGAGCCGATTGATTTGGTGACTTTGATTCAGCGGCTGCAGACACAGGGCGTCTTGGACAAGGCGGGCGGGGCCGCCTACGTAACGGGGCTGTTTGAGATGCAGCATTCGGCGGCCAACCTCGACTATTACATGGACATCGTGTGGGGGAAATACATCCTGCGCAAACTCCTCCGCACCTGCACGGGCATCATCCAAAACCTTTACGAATTCAAGGGCGACGTGAACGCCCTGCTCGACAAGGTGGAAACGGACGTCCTCCGGCTCAGCGAAGAGCGCGTGGAGGAAAAGTCCATGAAGATGATGGATTTGGTGATGCGCTCGATTGACATCATTCAAGAACGGCACCAGCGCAAGGGCCAAATCTCCGGGTTGTCCACCGGCTTCCCCGTCTTGGACGACATGACCACCGGTCTGCACGGCGGCGAAATGTTCATTATTGCCGCCCGCCCCAGCATTGGAAAAACGTCACTGGCGCTGAACATAGCGGAGCATGTGGCCATTCAATTGAACCAACCGGTGGGCATTTTCAGCCTGGAAATGACCGCCGAATCCCTGGTCCTGCGCATGCTTTCCTCCAGGGCGCGGGTGAACGCGCAAAACCTTCGCTCCGGTTTTTTGAATGATGAAGATTTCCATCGCTTGACCGAGGCGGCCGGGATGCTGAGCAAGGCGCCGATGTACATTGATGATACCGCCAACCTGAGCATCCTGGAACTGCGCGCCCGAGCAAGGCGGATGCACCAGCAGCACCACGTCCAACTTTTCGTCATTGACTACCTGCAACTCCTCCATTCTACTTCCTCCCGCGCATTGGAAAACCGGCAGCAGGAAATTGCCGATATTTCCAAAGGCATCAAGGCGCTGGCCAAGGAATTGAATGTGCCGATCATCGTTCTGAGCCAGCTCAATCGCGAGATGGAAAAACGCGAAAGCAAACCGCGCCTGTCCGATTTGCGGGAATCGGGGTCCATCGAACAGGACGCAGATGTGGTGGGCCTGCTCTACCGGGCCGACCCCAACAGTCCTTACAAAGCGGCCAATCCGGACGGGGAGGAGGCGGCGGAATTGATGAAGGCGGAGGCCATTCCGGTAAATCTGCTGATTGCCAAGCAACGCAACGGGCCCACGGGCGACGTCCGCCTTATGTTCCTCAAGGGCTACACGCGATTTGAGTCGGTGGGCCCGGAAGAGCAAGATGCAGCATAAGTCCAAGATAACAGGGAATTTATGATGATGACATGGTTGAGGGAAAAACGGCCCGGTCGCACCCTTGGGTGGCTGATGGCAGTGGCCGTAAGCGTCTGGTTGTCCGCCACAGCAGTGCTCGCCCAGGTGGCGCCCGTGGTGCGCAAGGTCACCATTGACTATGTGGGACCCGCCACCGTCAGCGAACCCATGATTCGTTCACACATCCGCGTCAAACCCGGGGACAGTTACCTCCAAGCCAACACCAGCGAGGACATCCGGTCCCTGTACGGCACCGGCCAGTTTCGCCAGGTGGTGGTCGAACCCGTGGCCTTGCCCGACGGCATCGAGCTCGTCTATCACATCATCGGCAAACCCCGCCTCACTGCCATCAAGTTTGAGGGAAATAAAAAATACTCGGAGAGCAAGCTGTCGAAAAAGGTCACCTCCAAGGTGGGTGAGCCCTTGGATGAAGCCAAGATTTTCAATGACACGCTGGAGTTGCAGAAGTTTTATCAGAAAAATGGTTATCACCAGACCACCGTCACCAACCTCGTCTCCATTGATGAGCGGGCCGGCCGCGGAACGGTGACTTTCCAGATTAACGAAAGCCCCAAGATTAAAATCGAGCGGGTTGAATTTGTCGGCGCCCAAAACTTGAAGGAATCCAAACTCCGCAAGGTCACCAAAACCCGCAAACGCTGGTTTATGTCATGGCTCACCGGCTCGGGACGCCTCAAGGATGATGTATTGGAGGATGACCGGGAGCGGCTTGCGGATCATTACCGCAACCAAGGCTACATTGATTTCGAGCTGCAGGATGTCAAGGTGGACTCCACCGGTCCCAAGAGTGTGGTGGTCCGGTTTGTCTTCACCGAAGGCCGCCAATACAAGGTGGGTGATGTGGCCTTCAAGGGAAACACCCTCTTTTCCAACGAAGAATTGCTGCGGAGCCTCAAGATGGGCGTGGGCGAAACCTTCACCCCCAAGGGACTGGACCAAGACTTGGAAAGGCTGAGGGATCGCTACGGCGCCAAGGGCTACATTGACGCCACAGTGGTGCCCCTGAAGAACCCCAACGTGGAGCGCGGAACGATGGACCTCACCTACCAGGTCGAAGAAGGGCAGCAGGTATTCATCGAGAAGATTGAGATTAAAGGCAACACCAAGACCAAGGACAAAGTCATCCGCCGCGAGCTCGCGGTGGCCCCGGGTGAAGTCTTCGACATGACGCGGGTTAAGTTAAGTCAGAAGCGTCTCGAAGGACTCCAATATTTTGAAAAAGTGGATGCGAGGGCGGAGCAGCCCGGCCCCACAGACCCGCCCAACCGCCGCAATTTGGTTGTGTCTGTAGATGAAAAGAACACCGGTCACTTCACCATTGGCGCCGGCTTCAGCTCCATTGACAGCCTGATTGGCTATGTGGAGGTGAGGCAGAGTAATTTTGACTTGTTCAAGCCCCCGCGGTTTGAGGGCGGCGGTCAGAAAATGCGCTTGCGGGCCACTTTGGGAACGGTCCGCCAAGACTACCTGATTTCCTTCATCGAACCGTGGTTTTTGGAGCGCAAACTGGCCTTGGGCGTGGACTTGTACCACCGGGTCCTGAATTACGTGAGCTTGAACGATCTCTATGACGAACGGCGCACGGGTGCGCGGTTGAGCTTGAGCCGGGCCCTGGGCACTGATCTGCTCATCGGCTCGGTGGCCTACACCATCGAGCGCGTCGGCGTCGTCAACGTCAACCCCAACGCCTCTCAAGTCATCAAAGACGAGGCCGGTTACCGGCTGGTTTCCAAAGTTGGAGCCAGCCTGACGTATGACACACGCGACCACGCCCTCATGCCCACACGAGGGCACCGCGTGGAACTCTTCTCAGAACTCGCCGGCGGCCCCTTCATGGGCGATACCGACTACTACAAAGTCGAGCTGCGCGGAGTCAAATACTTCAGGGGCTTCCATCCCAGCCACATCGTGGAAGTGGCGGCGCGGGCAGGCTCGATGGCTCCATTTGGGGATTCAACACGCGTTCCGTTGTTTGACCGGTTTTTCCTGGGCGGCCTTTATTCGCTGCGCGGCTTTGATTACCGCGAGGTGGGTCCCAAGGATGTCAACGGCGAACCCATCGGCGGTAACACTTACTGGTTTGGTTCCGTGGAGTACAGCATTCCCATCATCCAACAAGTCCGGTTTGCGGTGTTTTACGATATTGGCAATGTCTATGCCCAATCCTGGAGCTTCAACCACAACAGCGCCCTCGGTGAAAAATTCTACAACGACAACTGGGGTGTGGGCATCCGGTTGAATCTCCCCATCGGCCCCATGCGCTTTGACTTCGGCGTGCCCATCACCACCGACAGCCGCAACGACAGCAGTGGCAAATTCCAGTTTGGCGTGGGCTATACGCGCGAATTTTGAACGACAACAGTTTGAATCCGTCCAATCTCTCATGAATGCACGTCTATTACTGATGGCGGCCCTGGTGGCCGGCACCCTTACACTCACCGCCGCTCCGGCACCCGCCCCGGCTGGCGGCCTTCGCGTGGCGGGGGTGGACTTGAAGAAACTTTTTGAAAACTACTGGCGCACCAAGCAGGCCAACAACAACCTGCAAAACCAGCGCGAGGAAATGCTCAAGGAGCGCAACGCCTATACCGACCGCCTGAAAAAGGCGGACGAGGAATACCGCAAACTGCTGGAGGCCGCCAACGACCAAATCATTTCCGCGGAAGAACGCAACAAGCGCAAAAAGGCCGCCGAGGATAAACTGGTGGAACTGAAGCAAATTGAGGGTGCCACCGAGCAATTCTTGCGCAATGCCGCCAGCACCTTGCAGGAAACCGAGGCCCGCATGCGCAACAACATCGTCAAGGAACTCCGCGAGGCCATCGCCGCCAAGGCGAAGTCGGCCGGATATACCATGGTGATTGACCTCAGCGCCGACACGCCGGTGGGAACACCGGTTTTCCTGTATTCCGCGATTGAGGACATCACCGAGACACTGACTGCGGAATTGAACGCCAAAGCTCCGCCCGGCGCACTGGAGGAGCGTCCCCGCACCAACGCCCCGGCGGCTTCCGAAAAATCGAAATAGTCATTGCAGCATCCAAACACTTGGCCCCCGGCGAAACTAGCACGGGGACGCGAGACGTTGGTTTTGCAGCGGGCATTCTCATAAGTTGAATGGCAAAAGCCGCCAGCCAGACTTATACCTTATATGAAGACACGATGGACATCCGTGCCAGGTTCGGTAACTGCCCCTCAGGGATTCCTTGCCGCGGGCGTGTTTTGTGACATCAAGCGCCTGGGCACCGGCAAGGGCTCTGACAAGGGACAAAAACGGGACCTTGCCTTGATTGTTTCCACGGTGCCTGCACGAGCTGCGGGCATGTTCACCACCAATCAGGTTTGCGCCGCGCCGGTGAAGATTTGCCGCGAGCATTTGCGTCGCGGGACGGCCCAGGCAATCGTGGTCAACAGTGGCAATGCCAACGCCTGCACCGGTGAACAAGGGTTGCGTGCCGCCCGGCAAATGGCTGCTCTGGCTGGCGCGCAGCTTCACCTTCCTGCACATCAAGTCCTGGTGGCCTCCACCGGGCGGATTGGTGTTCTCATGCCGATGGACCGGGTACGCTCCGGCATCGAAGCGGCCGCCCAACTTTTGGGAGACGCCCCCGAACACGCCGCTGAAGCCGCCGAGGCCATCATGACCAGCGACACCCGGCCCAAACAAATCGCCGTCGAGTTTGAGGCTGGCGGACGCCGGATTCGGCTGGGAGGTATCTGCAAGGGCGCAGGCATGATTCAGCCCGGAATGAGTCCCACGGGCGCGCGGCCTGCCTCACGCCCCTTGCACGCCACCATGCTCTGCTTTTTGACCACCGATGCCGTTGTGGCCACACCCGTTTTGCGGGCAGCCCTGCGGGAAGCGGTGGCCGCCAGTTTCAATCGCATCACCGTGGACGGTGACATGAGCACCAACGACACCGTGTTGCTGCTCGCCAACGGTTTGGCAGGCAACCGGGAAATACGCACCGGCGCCGATTTGGACATCTTTCAATCGGCGTTGAATCACGTATGCCTCGAACTGGCCAAAATGATCGTGCACGACGGTGAAGGTGTGACGCGGTTTGTGACCGTCAAAGTGCATGGTGCGCGGAACGCCGGCGATGCCGACGCCGCCGCGCGTGCGGTGGCCAACAGTGCGCTCGTCAAGACCAGTTGGTGCGGCGGGGACCCCAACTGGGGCCGCATCATGGATGCCCTCGGTTACTCCGCGGCGCGGGTGGTGGAGAATAAGGTGGATATTGCCTACAGTCGTCCCGGCAGCCGTCAATTGATTTACTCAGTCAAGCGCGGCCAGCCCACCAAGGTAAGTTTTGCCACTCTTTGCCGTGCTGTCGCCGAGAAGGAATTTGATTTGCACATCTTTCTCAACTTGGGAAAGGCAGACGCGGTGATGTACACCTGCGATTTGACCGAGGCGTACGTGGATTTCAACAAGGGCGATGTGTCCAATCCCGCGGCCCTGGGGGGATGACCGCCGTCCAAAACTTGATAACAGGCAATCGTTATGGAAACTCTCATCGCCAAAGCGCACACATTGTTGGAAGCCCTGCCGTACATTCAGCGGTACAGTGGCGCAACATTTGTCGTCAAGTACGGCGGCAGTTTCATGGATTCGCCGGACCCCGAGGTCCGTCAGAGCGTGGCGCGGGACATTGTGTTTTTGGAGGCCGTCGAAATCAACCCGGTGGTGGTGCACGGCGGAGGCAAGGCCATCACCCGCGCCATGGACGCGGCGGGATTGAAGGCACAGTTCATCCAAGGAATGCGCGTCACAGACGCCGCCACCGTGGAAGTGGTGGACCGCGTGCTGTCGCGTGAAATCAATCCAGAAATCGTCCGCACCATCCAGACTCTCGGCGGCGTGGCCCGCGGTTTCGCAGGGACCGACATTTTCACCTGCCGCAAGATGATGCTGCCGGGACCGGATGGCATGCCATTGGACATTGGTTTTGTGGGCGAAGTGGTGGCGGTCAACACCGAGCCGCTTTTGGATTGCATTGCCAAAGGCATCACGCCGGTCATTAGCCCCACCGCACGCGGCGAGGATGGCCAGATTTACAATTGCAATGCGGACGTGGCCGCCGCCATGGCCGCCATTGCCCTCAAAGCCCGGCGCCTCGTGTTCATGAGCGATGTGCCCGGTTTGCTGCGCGATCCTAAAAACCCGACAACAGTTATTCCCCACCTGCGCATTGGAGAAGTCGAGGGGCTCAAACAGGCGGGCATTATTGACAAAGGCATGATTCCCAAAGTGGACAGCGCCGTCGCGGCCATCAAGGCCGGCGTGGAAAAAGTGTCTTTTGTGGATGGTCGCGTCCCGCACGCCGTGTTGCTGGAAATTTTCACCGACGAAGGCGTGGGCACAGAAGTGGTGCGCTAATCACGTCCCGCTTCCTGCGGAATCATTTCCAACGCATGCCGCCGCGCCGCACTGCCGCCCCCCAGCATGCGGGTCAATTCCTCAATCCGACCATCTTTGTCCAATGGTTCAATCCGCGTGACTGTGCGGCCGGCTGAGGTTTCCTTGGTGACGCGGCAATGGTGCGTTGCCGAGGCGGCCACCTGGGGGAGGTGGGTAATGCAAAGGACCTGGTGTTTGCGCGCGATATGGGCCATCTTGGCGCCCACGGCTCGCGCCGTTTCGCCGCCGACGTTGGCATCCACCTCATCAAAGATGAGCACGGGCACCTGGTCCTCCTCGGCCAGCACCGTCTTGAGGGCGAGCATCACACGAGCCATTTCACCGCTCGAAGCAATTGCCCGCAAGGGGCGCGGGGGCTCGCCTGGATTGGGGGCAAAAAGAAATTCCACGGTATCCATGCCGCTTTTTGTGGCTGCATCGGTGGAATCCGCCGTGGCCAGGTTTGCCTCAAGTCGGCTGTCCTTGAAGCCGAGGTCTTTGAGTTGGGCCTCGACTGCACGGCAAAGGCGGGGAATGCATTGCCGGCGGCGGTGGGTCAATTCGGCGCCAGCGCGTTTCAAGGCTTCTTCTGCTGCGGCCAGCTCGCGTTGAATCCGCTCCAATTCAACGTCGCGTTGTTCAAGCTGGTGCAACTCCGCTGCCGCCTGACGGCCGTATTCCAAAATGTCCGCCACGGTGGCCCCGTACTTTCGCCGGAGGGAATGCAGCAGGTTGACGCGTTCCTCCAACTCCTGCAACCGGCCCGGATCGAGGTCGAGGTGGTCGGCGTAGTGGCTCAACTCCCGCTGCAAATCTCGAAGGCGTTCCACCGCTTCTTGATGGCTGGCCGCCATGGGCGCGGCAGTGGAATCCAAACGTTGCAACTCCTGCAAGGCGCGCCCCACAGCTCCCAACCGGCTTAAAACCGCCTCATCACTTTCAGCCAAGGCTTCCAAGGCGCCTTGAGCCAGCTCAGCCAGCCGGGCGGCATTGGTGGCACGCGCATGTTCAGCGGCCAAAGTTTCCTCTTCGCCGGGTTGCAGGCGGGCGGCGTTGATTTCGTGGACTTGATGGCGCAGAAGGTCCAACCGCTGGGCATAGGTGCGCTCGTCCACAATCAAGGCGGCCTTTGCAGACAACAAATCCTGGCGCCGCCGCAGCGCATCCGCAAAGGCATCGCGTTGTAACTCCAATTTCCCGTATGCATCCAACAATTCAAGCTGGCGGGCAGGATGCAAGAGGGATTGGTGATCATGTGGCCCGTGGATGTCCACCAACCACTGCCCCAGTTCTGCCAATACGGTTAGCGGAGTCGGCGAACCGTTGATGAACTGCCGGTTGTTCCCTGCAGCGGTGAAGATTCGCTTGAGCAGCAACGTGCCGTCTTCGCATGGCTCCAAACCGTTTTCAGAAAGAAATTCCGCCAGCGGCGCACGGAGATGACGAATGTCAAAAACCGCCTCCACGGTGCATTGATCGCAGCCGGCACGCAACAATGTGCGATCGGCCCGTTCGCCGAGCACCAAATTCAGAGCGCCGATGAGCATGGATTTGCCAGCGCCCGTTTCACCTGTGATGACGGTCAATCCCGGGCACAGTTCGAGGGTGAGGTCCTCGACCAGCGCCAGGTTTTTAATGCGCAACGTGGTGAGCATCCCGGATCAGACGCGGCAGATTGTGGGGGCAGGCGGGCAAAGACGAAAAGCAAAAAATCAACTCCAACACACCACCCCACCGTTTTTGCACCTATCACGGAACCGGATGAAGGTCCAGGCGGCGGAAAAAGATTTCTGCGCCGTTGCTTTGCAGATAGATGCGGCCGGCCGTGGGATAGGCAAATTCACCGGCCAGAATAGGTGTGTCATTCACCTTGACTCGCAGCGTCCCTCCGATGGCGATAACCTCAATCGTATTCCACTCACCCGGTGGGTTTTCGAGGTCTTCTTTGGCGCGAAAACCAGTCTTGTCCACCACCTTTTCGGCTCCCGGCCGCCGGAAGGTGTCAAAGCTGCGCACTTTAGTCTGGCCGTCCACAGTCAGTTTGGCGCCGTCCAAGACCACCACATCGCCGGTTTGACCTTCGGCAATTTGAATTTCAATGGCGCGCATCCAAATCTTGTCCTCGCCAACGCCGTGAATGCACAAACCACTGTTGCGGGTGAGCTCCTTGCGGCGGCCCCACGTGGCTTGCCCCCATTTGAATTCGGCCACAAGCCGGTAGTTGCTGTAACTTTTTCGCGTGGCCAGGTAGCCGTTGCGCTGGCCACTGATGCGCAGCCAACCATTGGTCAAGGTGAAGACGCGATCCCGATCGGCAAAAACTCCCTCCCGCTCCAGCCACGGATACCAGGCCGACAAATCCCTCCCGTTCAACAACTGCACAGGCTGCCGGACAGTTTCAGGGCGATCTTTGTACCAATCCCAAAACCGGCGCGTGTCCGCCGATTGTCGTAGTGAGGCCACCTTGTTACTGTCCGCGCCTAAACTCAAAAGCCATGAGAAAAAATCTTCATCGCTCACCAAGTTTGCCTCTGCGGACTGGGCGATTGTTTGAGTCGCCGCCGCATTGGACTGCGCAGGGACATCCAAAGGCATGACCAAAGTGACGGAAAGGCCTAACAGGGCCAACACCGCTTGTCGGAATAGGAAGCTCACAGACATGATTTAACATCTCTCCTGCACCGCAGGTCAGGAAGGATTTTATTTTACCCCGAAACAGTACAGAACACCGTCGTCTGCGCCAATGACAAAACGGCCCTCCACCACGGCAGCAGCTCCTTTGATGGGACGTCCGATTTCGTAGCTCCAAAGTTGTTTTCCGTTTTCCAGGGAGAGCAGGTAAACAAGTCCATCATCCGAGCCCACCACCACTTTGTCGCCAGCCACGACGGGTGAGGAGTCCACCTTGCCGCGGGTGGCAAAATGCCAGATGCTTTTGCCGGTGGAGGCCTCCACGCAGTGCACGCGCCGATCCCGCCCACCAAAAAGCACACGCTCGCCGCTCACTGCCGGCGAGCCGAAGTAGCCGAAACTCCGCTCGCGGTACACCCACAAATTGGTACGGCGATTGAGGTCCATGCACAAAAAGGAATTCTCAGCCTGTCCAAAGAAAGCGCGGTTGCCGCTGACCGCCACCGAGCCGGGGACAAAGGCTGTGGCGTCCAGTTGGGCGATTTTTTCGCCCTTCTGCAAGTCCACCACATGCAGCAGGGCATCGCAGCCTCCAAAGTAAGCGCGCCCATCCGCCACCGCCGCCGCGCCGTTGATGTAATTGCCTGTTTCGTAAACCCAGTTGGATTTGCCGGTGGCGGCGTCCACGCAATGGAGGCGGTTGTCGTGGCTCCCCACCACAATCACCGTGCGTCCCTGCACACGAGCGTAGTTGGCGCCGCCGGTGATTTTTTCCTCAGTGGCGTATTTCCAGAGCAACTGCCCATCTTGAGCCTTGAGGGCGAGGAGGTGGCCGTCAAACGTGCCTACATAAAGGACACCCTCATGGTATAGGGCCGGCGCTTCGATGGCATTGCTGGCCTTGTAACTCCACACCGGCGCGCCGTTGCTCAACCACAGGGCATGAAATGTGCCATCTGCCGCCCCGAAGAATACCTTCCCCTCCGCAATCGCCGCCGCGCCTTTGATGTCCCCGCCCGCCTTGAAGGTCCAAAGCAATGCGGGACGCTCCGGCAAGGTGGCAGTGGTGGTGCCGGTTAGGGCGGGGTTGCCTTGGAACATCGGCCAGGTGTCGGCCGTTTGCGCGTGGAGCATCGCCGCGCAAAGGCATGCCCCCAAAGCCGTCCAACGAATCATCCATCGCTTGCGATGTAACGCGTTCATGGTGCGTTTATCTTAACACACATTGGACGCCACCGCATCTGCCCCCATTCTCCCATGCCCCCGCCCGGCCCGTTTTTTCAGGCCTCGGCGTGCCGTTTGCGGCGTGAATAAGCGTGGGTGGCGTAACCGTAAAACACTTCCGCGGCCTCCATGAAAGTTTCAGAGAGCGTAGGATGCGGATGGATGCAGGCCGCCAAATCGTGGGCTGTGGCGCCCATTTCCACCGCCAGCACGCCCTCGGCAATCAATTCGCCTGCGCCATGTCCCACAATCCCCGCCCCAAGAATGCGCTCGCTCTCGGGGTCAATGATGAGCTTGGTCATGCCCTCGGTCTTGTCAAAAGTCATGGCCCGCCCACTGGCCGCCCACGGGAACTTGGCCACTTCAACCTTGATACCCTTCTGCCGCGCCTCTTCTTCGGTGAGACCGCACCATGCCAATTCCGGCTCGGTGAAGACCACCGCAGGAATCACCACATCCTTGAACACGCTGGCCTCGCCGCAAAGGCTCTCGACAGCCACGCGGGCTTCTTTGTGGGCCTTGTGGGCGAGCAGAACGCCTCCGGCAATGTCGCCGATGGCGAGCAACTTCGGATCAGTCGTCTCCATGCGCTCGTTGACCTTGATGAATCCTTTTTCATCGCGGATGACCCGCGTGTTTTCCAGCCCGATGTCCTCGCCGTTCGGCACGCGACCCACCGAAACCAACACGCGGTCGTACAATTCCTCCATCCGCTCGCCGTTCACGTCCATAACCACCCGAATCTGTTTGCCGGCGGTGGACATGTCCAGCACGCGGGTCTTGACGCGCAACTCGCGAAAATTCTTTTTGGCGTAATTGACCACTGGCCGCGCCAAATCCGGATCTGCACCGGAAAGAATGTTGTCCAAAGCCTCAACCACCGTCACGCGGCTGCCCAAGGCGGCATAGACAGTGCCAAGTTCCATGCCAATGTAGCCACCTCCGATGACCAGCAAATCCGCCGGAATATCAGGCAATTCCAACGCCTCCCGCGAAGTCATGACGCGCGGGTTGCCAAGGTCAAACGCCCGCGGCATCGCCGGCTTGCTGCCCACAGCAATAATGGCCTTGTCGTATGTAAGGAATTTCTGGCCCTCGGGCGTTTCCACGCGCAGCAGGTCCGAGCTTTCAAAGTACCCCCGGCCGGTCATGACGGTAACCTGGCGCATCTTGGCCAGACTGGCGACTCCGGTGCCAAGCCGTTGCAGGACCGAATCCTTCCACGCCCGGAGTTTGGACACGTCAATTTTGGGTTCACCAAAGACAATGCCGTGTTCGGCGAAGGTTTTGGCTTCGCCGAGCACCTTGGTGGCATGCAGCAAAGCCTTGGAAGGAATGCACCCTTCGTTGAGACACACACCCCCCAAACGGGGGTTTTGATCCACCAAGATGACTTTCTTGCCAAGGTCCGCGGCATAAAACGCCGCAGCGTAACCGCCCGGGCCTGCGCCCAAGACGACCAAATCAGTTTTGATAGGTTCCATAAGTGAAAAAACACCACTGCAACAAGTGGTGAATGTGTTGTGCCAGACTAGATTTTAACCAGGTCCGGCGGAAAGTTCTCCAGAAAGACCCGCAAGTCGGTGATGAAACGCGCCGCCTGGGCACCGTCCACCAACCGATGGTCATACGACAGGGCCAGCGGCAGAAGTGTGCGCGGCGCAAGGGAGCCGTCCTTTTGCACCACCGGTTTCAAGACACCGCGGCCCAAGCCCAAGATGGCGCACTCCGGTTTGTTGACGATGGGCGTGAAATGCGCCCCGCCCAGCGGCCCTTGATTGGAAATGGTGCAGGTGCCGCCCTGCATGTCCGCAGGCGCCAGTTTGCGGTCGCGTGCCTTGTTGGCTACCTCCACAAGCGCCAGCGACAGCTCCAACAGGCTCTTGCGATCAGCGTCCCGAATCACCGGCACCAGCAACCCCGCCTCCGTGTCCACTGCAATCCCGATGTGATAATAATTCTTGTACACAATTTCCTGCGTCACCTCATCGAGACTGCTGTTGAAAATGGGATATTTTTTCAACGTGGCCACCAGTGCCACAATGGCAAAGCCGGTCAGCGTCAAACGCGCGCCTTTCGCTTCGTATGCCGCGGCATGCTCTTGGCGCAAAGCGAGCAACGAGGTGATGTCCGCCTCATCAAATTGCGTCACCTGGGGCAATGTATTGACGCTTTCCACCAACCGCCGCGACAAAACCTGGCGCAACGGACTAAAGGGTACGCGGGTGATGGGCCCCCATTGGGCAAAATCCACACTCACTGGCGCCACGGCAGCGCCTCCTGTGGCCGGAGCAGCGGCTGGAGGAGCAGTACGGGCCTTCTCAGCGGCTCGTATCAAACCTTGAATGTACCGGCGCAAATCCTCCATCACGATGCGGCCGCCATGCTGCGAGCCTTTAACGCGCCGCAGGTCAATACCCAGTTCGCGGGCCAATTTGCGTATGGTAGGCGACGCAGGCGGGGTGAAGTATTGTTCGGTGCTTTCCACCGTGGGGGTCGGCTCTTCCTCTGTCTCGGATGCTTCTTCGACTTCCACGGGTTCCTCCACCGCAGGAGCCTGGGGACGGGCCGCTGGACGAGGTTTGGCCGCAGGGGCCGGAACCGCCGGGGCAGCGGCTTGTGTGCCACCACCGCTAACAGTCAGAATCACCGTGCCAGGCGTAATCTTGTCCCCCACTTTGACGCGGATGGACTCCACCTTGCCTGCGGCACTCGACGGGATGGAGGCCACGGCTTTGCCAGTTTCCAATTCAATGATGTTCTGGCCTTCGGCAATTTCCTCGCCGACGTTGACCAGAATGCTGACCACTACGCCCGAATCGGCGCCTTCGCCAAGATTTGGCAGCTTGATATCCATATTCAAAGCCTGTTTGATGCCACTGAGGCGGGCCGGGTAAGGCCCGGCGGCCCCTTGTCAAACCAGAATCAAAGCCCAACTATACCCCGTCTGGCAAATGATTTTCTTTCGAGCAATCCCCTGCCCTTCCGAAAGCAAGGCGCTTTAGGGAGACTCCGGCGCCGGCTCTACGCCCGCCGCAGAAGCCAAATTCTCCTCCACGGGACGCGGCGCCTCGGCCACGTGCTCACGTGCAAGCAACATGTACAAAGACGGAATGACCAGCAAGGTGAAAAAGGTGCCCAAAAACATGCCCGCCACCACAATAATACCGATGGAATTCCGCGCAGCCGCGCCCGCACCGCTCACCAAGGTCAGGGGAAAATGCCCAAAGATGGTGGCTGCCGAAGTCATCAACACCGGCCGCAGGCGCACCAACGCCGCCTCCCGCACGGCTTGGGCCTTGGTACGGCCGCGCCGTTGCAATTCATTGGCGAATTCCACAATCAAAATGCCGTTTTTGGATACCAACCCCACCAGCGTCACCAGTCCAATTTGCGAATATATATTCAACGTCGTCGTCCAGCCTTGCGTCCAAAACGGCGTATTCGGGTCCGGCATCATCAAAAACGAAAACATCAACGCCCCAAACATTGCCAGCGGCACCGAACCCAAAAGAATCACAAAGGGATCCCGAAAGCTGTTGAACTGCGCCGCCAACACCAAAAAAATCAGCACCACCGCCAACCCAAACGCGGGCAGAAACTTGCTCCCCTCCACGCGCAGTTGCCGCGACTCACCCGTATAATCCAGCTTGAATCCCTGGGGTAAAATCGTGGCAGCTTCTTTTTCAAGAAACTCCAGTGCTTCGTTGAGCGGACGAATGGCCACGCCACTGAGCTTGACGGCGTTGAACTGCTGAAATCGGTTGAGCGACCGCGGGCCGTTTTTCGTCTTCAGCTCGGCGATGGCTCCCAACTGCACCAATTGCCCGCCCGGGCCGCGCACATAAGCCGTCTTCAACTGCTCCGCTGTCAGCCGCTCCACGCGCCGGACTTGGGGAATGACCTTGTAGCTGCGTCCATCCAAACTGAAACGGTTCACATAATTGCCGCCCAGCAGCGTCCCCAAGTCTGCGCCCACCTGCGCCAAACTCAGCCCAAGTGCAGCGACCTTCTCGCGGTCCAACTGGATTTCAACCTCCGGTTGATCGTATTTGGTGTCAATGATGGGCGGAAAGGCAAACAGGCCGCTCTGTGCGGCTTTGTCCCGCAGTTGCTCGGCAAATTGCAAAATCACCTCAGGCTCCGCCGTCGAGGCAATCACCAATTCGACGGGGAATGTGCCGCCACCGGGCAGCGCCGGCGGCGTCACCGCCATGGCGCGAATTCCCGTAATTTGGTCAAAGCCAGCCTGGACTTCGGGCAATACTTGAAACACGGTACGCTCACGCTGTTCCCAAGGCTTGAGCACCAACCCGGCAAAGCCATTGTCGGGAAAGGTGACTTGGAAGGATTGCGCGGCCTCGGGGATCTTCATCATGTTGGTGTTCAAAATGTCAGTGAAATGAACCGTCTGATCTATGGTGGCATTCGCCGGGGCCTCGATAATTCCAAAAATCACACTCTGATCTTCCATCGGCGCCAACTCCTTCGGGGCCATTTGAAACATCGGCACCGCCAACAAACTCAGCCCACCCCACAACACATACACCGCCGGACGATTCGCCAGCGTGAAATCCAGCACCTTGCTGTACAAGCCTCGCAACCGGTCAAAACTGTGATTCACCAACCCGCAAAAACCCCGCTCCTCCCTGTCCGGCCGCAGCAGTTTGCTCGACATCACCGGCGAAAGCGTCAACGCCACCACACCGGAAATAAAGACGGCGCCCGCCAAGGTGAATGCGAATTCACGAAACAGCGAACCGGTCAATCCCCCCTGCAAACCGATGGGCGCATACACCGCCGCCAGCGTAATGGTCATGGCAATGATCGGATTCACCAACTCCCGCGCCCCCAAAAGCGCCGCTTCCCGGGCACTGCGTCCCTCGCGAACGTGCCGCTCCACATTTTCCACCACTACAATCGCATCGTCCACCACCAAGCCCACTGACAACACAATCGCCAACAAAGTGAGCAGATTCAGCGTGAACCCCATCACCTGCATCAAAAACGCGGCCCCAATCAACGAAATGGGGATGGCCACCAACGGCACCAACATCGAACGAACCGAACCCAAAAACAGGAAAATCACCACCGCCACAATCGCCAGCGTTTCGGTCAACGTCTTCAACACTTCTTTAATGGCTTGCTCGATGTACTCGGTGGCATCGTAAGCGATGTGTCCCTTCAAGCCGGTGGGCAAATCTTTTTGGATGGACGCCATCTCGGTACGAACGCGACGAATGACCTCAAGCGAATTGGCATTGGGCAGCACCCAGACGCCGATGAAAACGGCACGTTGACCGGTGAAGCGCACCTCAGCTTCGTAATCCTCCGCTCCCAGCACGACATCCGCCACATCGCCCAGACGCACCAGCCGATCCCCCACCTGCTTGACCACCAGATTTTTAAACTCCTCCACTGACCGCAAATCGGTGTTGGCCGTGAGATTGACTTGGACCAGCGAGCCCTTGGTCCGCCCCACGGCTGAAAGAAAATTGTTTGCCGCGAGCGCATCCCGCACCTGCGCGGGCGTTAACCCATGTGCCGCGAGCCGCTCAGGCTTGAGCCAGATGCGCATGGCAAAAGTGCGCCCGCCCAAAATGTCGGCGCGCTGAACACCGCTGATGGCCGAAAGGCGCGGCTGCACCACGCGCACCAAATAGTCGGTGATCTGATTGGCATCGAGCATCTCCGACGTGAAACTTAAATAAGCGGAGGCAATTTGCGCGTCTGCCGGTTCAATGTTGATGATGGGCACTTCGGCCTCGGGGGGCAGATTGTTGCGCACCTGGTCCACCTTGGAACTAATTTCCGCCAGCGCCTTGGTCGGATCGTAGTTGAGCTTGAGGCGGACGGTAATTGTTGAAATGCCCAGCCGACTGCTCGACTCAATATAATCAATGCCATCAGCAGCCGCGATGGCCCGCTCCAAAGGCGTGGTGATGAAGCCCCGGACCAAGTCTGCACTGGCCCCCACATAGATGGTGGTCACCGTGATGGCCGCGTTTTCGCTTCGCGGATATTGGCGTACGCTCAGCGTTTTGATGGCCTGCAACCCGGCAATTAAAATCACCAGGTTCACCACCGCAGCGAGCACAGGCCGCCGGATAAATAAATCTGTCAGGGCACGCATGGTTTTGCGGAGGCTATGGGTCAACTATCCACCGGCTGGGGAGCTTTTTCCGGTTTGGGCATGAATTCATTTTGCTCCACCACGTGATCGCCGTTGCGGAGCTTGAAGAGTCCACCGTTGACCACCTTTTCACCGGCCTTCAATCCCGCTTCAACCACCACAAGGTCTCCTTGGCTCCGCCCCAGTCGCACAAATTGTTGGCGCACCACCAAACCGCCACTGGCCTTGACGTTGGAATTTGTAGAAACGTACGGCTCCACGACAAATACGGTATCCCCATAGGGGGCACTCAATACACTGGTGGACGGAATCACCAACACCTCCTGACGCCCCTCCAACACCACCCACACCCGCACGAACATGCCCGGCCGCAGTGCGCCGTCTTCATTGGGCAATGTTGCCCGCAACGCCAGTGTCCGCGTGTCGGCCTGCACCTCGGGTGCCATGGCGGTCAACTGCCCGGTGAAACGCCGCCCCGGAAACGCATCGCTCTCCACCTCCACCACCATGCCGGTGCGCAGTTGCCCCACGGTTTGTTGCGGCAGTGAAAAATCCACATACACCGGACTCAACGCCTGAAGGGTCACCACGGGATGCCCCGCCTCGATATATTGCCCAAGGTGAACTTGCCGCAAACCCAGTTGTCCCGAAAATGGGGCCCGGATTTGCTTTTTGGCGATGACAGCCCGAATGGCATCTGCATTGGCCATGTTCGCCTTCAACGTGGCCTCCGCCGTGTCCAGCTCCGACTGGGATACCGTGTCGCCCTGACGCAAATTTCTCAGCCGCTCCACCTGCAAACGCGACAGCTCCACCTGCGCTTCCACGGCGCGCAACTGGGCTTCCTCCGATGATGTGTCGAGACGCGCAAGCAATTCACCCGCCTTTACCCTTGCCCCGTCGGTGAATGTTATCTCGCAAACTTTTCCCGGAATTTCCGCGCTCACCGCCACTCCCTGCACCGCAGCAACGGTGCCCACCGCCTGCAACCGAAGCGGCCACGACTCCGCATGCACCACCGCCGTGGCCACCGCCACTGGTGGCGGCGTGAACGCCTGCCCCGCAGCAATCAAGCGCCCGATTTGCAAGGCCTTGATGCCCCCCAAGATTCCCGCCACCAAAACCAATATCAAGACGCTGAAAAATATATGTCTCTTCTTCATGCTCTTACCTTCCCTCGCTGATTGCGCCCGACTTCACGCTTTGCAACAGCACTCGCAGGCGCTGGCGTTGATTCTTTCAACATCCCCCGCAACATGGCCGCGGCCATCCACTGGGCCGTCTGCTCCGTGGACCGCCATGAAAGCCACCGGCTCTCCCGGCAGCTTAAATGCAAAGCCACCAAACCATGCATCGCCGCCCACAACATCTGTGCCACCCGCTCCGCATCGTTGTATTGGGGTAGAAACCTTCCCGCTGCGATGGCTTCCTTCACCGCTTGGCGCAGAAACGCATAACTGTCCTGTGACGGGTCTCCCTGCGCGATGTCCACTTCATGCGGCGCCGGCTCCGGATACGGCGTCATGAACATGAATTGATAATGCTGTGGATGCTCCAGGCCGAAACGCACATACGCCAACCCCGCCCGCCTCAACCGCTCCACAGGGTCCGCCACACGCGCCAAGCGTTGAAAAAAAGATTGCAGCGCCAAAAAGTCCCGCCGGCACAACTCGTGCAACAGGGCCACCTTGTCCGGGAAATGATAATATAACGCCGTGGCCGTGTAGCCCACGCGATCGGCTATCTCCCGCATGGTCACGGCTTCATATCCGCGGCTTACAAACAATTCCCGCGCCGCCTTGAGAATGCGTTCACGCAAGGCTGCTTTTCGCCGCTCCCTTTGTGGCATGGACTTAACCATGTTAAAATTTATAACATTGTTAAGTACATTCAAACGGCATTCCTGTCAAGTTCAACAGCCGATAAGAGCACTATGTTTACCGGCATTTTCTTCCCGATGAATACGGGTACTTTAATGTGAGTGCATGGAAATACCCGCCCCCCCTGCCCTGCTCCCAAGGCAAAGGTGGCAACGGATTACGTGGACAACGGTGGATGTAGATTTACTTCGCAGGCAAAACGAAGTTGTCGAGGTAGAAGGTGGTGTTGGTGTTGGCGTTGCTCATGAAACCAATCCAGGTGAGTTTTTGGAATTTGGAGCTTCGCGGCGCCAAACCTGTAAATTCGCGCGTGGATTGACCGGCAGGGGTGACGGCAAGCCGCCAGCGGCCGGCGTTGGGGCCGCCACATTCGCCAACGATTTCGAAGTGCACCCATTGGTTGAGAGGCAGAGACATGGTTTGGCCGCCCGCGTTCAGTTCACCGTTTTGAATGGTGATAATGGGACCGGTACGGTAATCGCTCTCGCTCCAGTCGCGCCATTCATAAACGACAATGGAGGCTTGTTCCACGCGCAGGTCAAAAGAGTTGGTGATCATCCCTTTTTCAAAGTTGACTTGCAGATAAAGGTGGGGCTTCCACTGTTGTTTCAAGCCGGGCGCATCGGTGATTTTGAGGCTGCGCTTGCCAGAGGCGGCTGCTTCTTCTGTGACCAGAATGGAGTCACCCTTGTTTTCCACATCCAGGGAAAAACTCCGCGGGCGTTGGCCGGGCGGTGTGCGTTCAAAATTTTCGTGGATGGGTAGCGGGGAAGGCGGCGGGGGTTGAATCATCGGCGGATAGGTGGCATTGCGTGCCTTTGCGATCCAGGCGGCATCACCATAAACACCGGCCCGCGTGTAATCAAAAGGTTGAAACCCCATCCGTAATGCCGGGGAGTTTGGGCGCAAGCGAAAGTCTTTGCGTGCGGCATCCGCGAACAATGGATCGGCAATGACACTGCCGGTTTCACGTCCCATTGAAGATTGCCATTCAGCGAGGGATTTGCCGCTGAATGTCGGCGTTTTATTGGGATTCCAGTACAAGTTGTTGCGTGTGATGTGCCGGTTGGTGTGCCACGGGCCCGCGTAGGCAGGGCTTTGGTTGGTCCAGTAGATGATGTTGTTTTCGAAAGTGAAGGAGAGGTGGGGCTCCACGCGGGTGATTTGCAGTTGGTGTTGGAGGCTGTTGACGAGGATGTTGTTGCGCAGGATGTTTTCACGCCCGTAATGTTGGTGGAAGCTGCCGGTTTTGGTGTCATAAACGAGGTTGTTGGCAAACAGGATGCCGGTGCTGCCCTCGTCGGTGTAGAGTCCCCATCCGCCGTAGGAATAGGCGTAAATGGTGTGGAAAACATTGTTGGTGACCGCGGTGCCCTCCGAAGGCCCCAAGGTGTAGATACCACCCATGTCGCTGAGCATCCAATAACCGAGGTGATGGACATGGTTGAAGGCGATGACGTTCCGCTTTGCCAAACTCTCGGCATAGCCCCAACGCCAGCCGGCGCTGATGCCGGTGTAAAACAAGTCGGCGATTTCATTGTGCGTGATGCGGTTGTCTCCGCTGTGTCCAATCCAAACGCCCACGGCACAGGGGAAAATGTAGCCGCCGTGCCGGATGATGTTGTTGTCCACCGTCACGCGAAAAGTATGCTCCGGTTCAGGGGCAATGCTCGTCTCACCGATCCGCACACCACCGGCGCCAAAATCAAAGAGGTAATTGCGCTGGAGGGTGATGTCCCGGCAACCCTTGCGGAACCAGACGACATACGTGCCCACGTGGCCGATTTCGCAACCTTCCACCCGGATGTAGCGCGCACCATCGGCCTGCAACACAGCCTCAATGGGCGCGGCCGCTTGCGCCGGCTCAAAGCCTCCCGGCGGTGTAAGCCATTGGGCGTGGTGAAAGGTCAGACCGCGAAAATGAAGGTGCTCCACGTAGCGCCCCTGCGCAGGCTCGCCTTTGATGATGATGAATTTATCAACCACCGGCGCCACCACCTCGGCACGTGTCATGTCCTCACCAGCGCGAGGCATGTAGAAAAGGGTGCCGTTGCGCGCCAGGAACCACTCGCCTGGTGTATCCAGGGCGCGACGATAATTTTCGAGAATGTAGCCGTTGTTTTTACGCCAAGGATTCCATGACTTCATGCCCTCGCCGGAGGTGATGATGGCTTTCTCATCGGGGTTCACAGCGTCAATAAACCTGCGGGTGTTGTCCCAGTTGTGATAAACGACGAGGTTCACATCCTTGAGTTCCTCAGCGCTCAAACCGGCAATGGCGGAAAAATCTTCAGAGCGCATCCAAAGGGTTTGCCGGGCTTGTTTGGCGCGGCGGCCACCGCCTTCAAGCGCTTCCTCCTGCACATCAGCCAAGTAGAACCAAAACTGATTCGGGGAGCGTGCGCGAGTGGCGCGGCGGCCATTAACCCACAGTTGTTCAAAGTACCATTGGCCGGAGGCCACTTCGGGTATTTGAGCCTGCCATATACCGTCGGCACCGCGCTTGAATCCACGAATTAGCCGCCCGCCGCTGAACACCGGCCGCGCCCCAGGTGCGGCTTGGTAAGTGATGGGTGCAGACGGAGTGCCGCTGTCTTCCAAGTTGAAGATAAGAGGTTCGGTAAGCGTGTAGCGGCCATCGGCCACAAGCACGCGCACAGGTTCGCGCAGAGGGCCGGTGGATTTGAGTTTGCGGATGGCATCGCGTGCACCGGCGAGGGAAGCCAAGGGGCCGTCAGTACGGGCAGCATTGGGTTTGGGGAGGCGGCCAGACCAAGCATCGTTGCCATTGGGGGCGACGTGCAAGTCAAGTGCTTTCAGGGGAGAGGCAACCAGGACGCCTCCAAGAACGAAGGAAACAGCCAATAAGCAGCCTGGAAGGATGCCAAATGCTTTCATGCCGCTGATGTTTGACGCCATGACGCCTCAGGACAAGTGGAAAAATGCCTGACGCGGTGGCTTTTTGTCCGGCGGTGATTTGATGGCGAAATGGCAGGCGTGCCACTCTCCTTGGAAAGTGGCTTTGAGCAAGGTTTTTTGAAAATAAGAGCGCCGCTAGGAAACTGCGGATGCCACACAAGCCTTCATTTTGTTGAGCCCGGTGCGGGCGGCATCCAACGCCGGCATCTTGTAATACTCAGCATTGAATAATTCCAACGAAAGGACGGGACGGCTGCCGTTGGCCAGAAAATGAGAGAAGATTTCTTTCATGGGGGCCTGACCATCGCCGGGCCAGATGCGGTCACTGTCGCGTAAGGACTCGCGCGGCGGCGTGGCGGGGTAGTCATTCATGTGGAAGACGCGCAAAGCCGTGGGGCCCAACACGCGCAAGGAGGCAAAATCCGAACCCCCGCGGTACACATGGTACACGTCGGCTAGGAGGCAGGCGTCAGGATGACCAGACTTGGTAATGACGTAAGTGGCATCGGCCAAGTTGTTCAAGTTTGCGGAAGCCCCCCAAATTTCAAGCATGGGAATGACCTGCATTTGCCGGCCCACTTCCAACACGGCGCGGTAACGCTCGGCGAGGCGGTCGAGTTCCACTTTAACTTCCTTGCCGTAAATGCCGGCCGGCGGGGCGGCGATGTGGGGGGCCCCCAACTGGGCCATGAAATCCATCTCGCGTTTGAGCTGCTCCATGGCGCGGGCGCGGCGGGCGTCATCGTTAACACCCCATTCGGGAAAACCGATGCCGCTGATGACCTTGAGCCCCTGATCTTCGGCGCGGCGCCGCAAATCTTTGAGGCTGTTGCTTTCGGCGTATTTGGCTACGTCGCCCAACCAAGGTTCAATAAAGTCATAACCGGCCTTGGCAGCCACGTCAAATTGCTCGGGTAACGGCAGTTTCTGACCGCGAATGGTGGCGGTGTTGAGGCTGTATTTGAACCCGGCCCCCGATGTGGCCTGCGCGCTTAAAAGCGCCGGGGAGGAAGCCAAGGTCATTAATCCGGCCACCGCACCGGTGGCGCCTACGAAATGTCTGCGAGTTATTTGATTGGACATATCGTTAAGTCATCAAGGCTTTGGCGCAGGGGAAGATAGCCGCCGTTGGTATGAATTGCAGCAAAAAATGATCAAAATATCCATTTTGTTAGGATTGAAAAATAAAAACCCCCGCTGGTTTTAGGGCCAGCGGGGGTTGGGTTAAGCTATTTGGAAGCTTAGAACCGGTAGATGACGTTCAACGCCAACAGGTAGTTGTTGTTGTCGTCGAAGCCAAACGGCCCAGGAGTGCTGGCCGAGGACTTCTGACCGGTCAACTCGTGATCCCAGCGGAATTCCAAACGGGTGATCACGTTTTCCCACAGCTTGTAGTCCACCGTGCCGGTCACCGCGAGCAGGCGGTTCATCGGGTTGCTTTCGCCAGCGCCGATGAAGTACCACGTCCCAGCAGTGCCCTTGGCGTAATCAATACGAGCAGCCAAGTTCAACTTCTCGGTGGCCTGGTAGGAGATGTAACCAGCGATGGTGTAAGCATAGGTGCCAGGGACATAAGCCGGGGTGGTGATGTCACCCTTGTGGCTGGTCATGCGGTAGTCATAAGCCGCGCCCAGCTTCAAGCCTTCCAGCGGGGTATTCATCACGCCGCCCACATAAACCCAGGTGGTGTCGCTCACGCCACCGGCCAGACCGTTCACCACGCCGGCGTTCAGCGTGGAGCCAGCCAGGAAGCCGAGGCTCTCAGGAGCGGTCAGAGTGATGCTGCCCACGTAAGTTTTTTCAGTCTCGGACACGATTTGGCCCGGGGGCAAACGGACAGGACGGGCATCAATACCCGTGGCCGCCGTGTTGGCGATGCCAGCGCTCACGGCCACCATGTCATTGAACCGATAGCTCACCAAAGCACCGGTGTGCTGAGTCGGCTCAATCTCCCAACCATAGGAGCGGGTGAAGTGGGGGTTCTTGTAGGCTTCAAATGATTCGAAGCCGTGCAGGCAATCCCAAGTACCCAACTTGAAGTCCAAGCCGTTGCCCACAGGGGCGCGCAGGACGACATAAGCCTGCTTCAACCCGAAATCAGAAACACCAAACGAGTTCACCGAGGGGTTCCAGCCCACGATGTCCGGGCCATAAACCATGTCCACCCGGTATCCCGCGGACCATTCGGCTTCATCCAGCGGTTTCTCGAGGGTCAACCCCACAGCGTTGAGGTTGAAGATGTCGGCCTTGTTCTGGTAGGCCGCGGCAGTCGCCGGATTCGCATTCACTGCGCCAGGCACCAGCCAGCCAGAGCCTACGCCCGCCTTGCTGGTGTTATTCCCAAACCGCCACACGGCAGCGGTATCCACATAACCGCTGATGCTGGTAGAGGCCAGCGCCGTCATCACGGGGTTGTCCCGTTCTTCGGCTTGCACTGCACTTGCCAGGCTGACCACGCCGACTGCAGCCAGACCCAGGGTCCATTTGTTAAACTTCATGTGTTCCTCCGGATTACGTTGTTGCGTTTTATGCGTTGTACCGCGGGCAAATCCCGTTTGCCCCAACACACCAATCGGTGCACGTGGCAAGAGGTTAGGCAAAGCGAAAATATTTGGCAACACTTTTTTTATGCATTTTTGCACCCCTTATAAATCTGTTATAACTCATTGAATGTCAATATGTTATGGATTTTAATTGAGGTCTGACGCCACATTTTTCCATCTTCAAAATCCACAAAAATGCCCAAAAATTGCAGCTTTTTGCATGAACTGATTCGGCTGTCCTCGGAAAAACCGTGAAAAAATCAAGCAATAATAGATTTATTCGGAATCCTAATGTTTGTGATAATTAAAATTATATGATCATTTGCATCTCCGTGGCGATCAAATGCCCCCCACGTTAACTCCACCGCGCAGCCCTGCCATTTCTACCCTCCAGGCCACCCGCAAGGCCTGAATCATTCTTGACCGGCAGGGCGGCATCGGTTGCCATAGGCTTATGACCTCACGCGAAAGAGTGCTGGCCGCCTTAAACCACCAGGAAACCGACCGAGCGCCTATAGACCTGTCCGGTCATCGTTCCTCAGGCATAGCCGCCATTGCTTATGCCCAATTGCGGAATTACCTGGGTCTTCCTCACCGCCCCATCCGTGTCTATGACCCGGTGCAGCAGCTTGCCATTGTGGATGAAGACGTCCTCCAAATCTTTCATGTGGACACCATCGAACTTGGGCGGGCCTTTGCTTTGGAGGAGAGGCATTGGCATGAATGGGTGCTTCCGGATGGCACACCCTGCCTCATCCCCGTCTGGGTCCAGCCGATTAAGGAAAACGGCGAGTGGATTTTGCGATCGGAACGGGGAAACGTGCTGGCCCGCATGCCGGAAGGGTGCCTGTATTTTGAACAGGTGCATTACCCATTCGCCGAAGCCGATGATTTGGAACATTTGGAAGAAGCTTTTGCCGAAAGCATGTGGACGGCGGTAGCCTCGCCGCCCGGCCCCTTGGTCAACGGACCGGAGGGGTTGGTTGCCTTGGCGGAAGGGGCGCGGAGTTTGAGAAGCCAAACCGACCGCGCCATCATTGGTTTGTTTGGCGGCAACTTGCTGGAAATTGGCCAATTTCTCTATCGCAACGACAATTTTTTCATGCTCTTGGCCGGCCAACCACAACGGGCACACGAATTTCTGGACCGCTTGACAGCTCTGCACCTGCGTAACTTGGAAAAATTCCTCGGCGCCGTGGGACCGTATATTGACATCATTCTTTTTGGTGACGACCTCGGCATGCAGCGCGGCCCTCAAATTTCGCCCGCCATGTATCGGGAATTTTTCCAGCCCCGACAACGGCTGATGTGGCGGCGGGTCAAAGAGCTGGCGCCCCATGTGCGCGTTATGCTGCACTGCTGCGGAGGCGTCCGCGAGCTGTTGGATGGATTGATTGAGGCGGGTATGGAAGCCATCAATCCCGTTCAAATCACCTGTCGGGGCATGGACCCGGCGGGGCTGAAACGGGATTTTGGTTCACGGGTGACCTTTTGGGGAGGCGGCTGCGACACGCGTGAAATCATGGCGCACGGCTCCCCGGCACAGGTAAGGGAACACGTCCAACGTTTGCTCGAAATCTGGCGGCCCGGTGGGGGCTATGTTTTCCAACAAGTTCACAACATGCTCGCGGATGTACCGCCGCAAAACGTGGTGGCCATGTACGAGGCCGTGTTAAAGGCTTAAATAAAGGGCACCCGAGCGAAACGCTCTATATATAATACAGAGGGAAAGTGCGGCCTGTAACAACGATGCGCCCAACTGGCCGGTGACTTGCACCGGCAACCGGCAAAGCTTCAAGCTGCCTTGCCCCGTGCGGCCCGCACCCGTTCCACAAAGCGCGCCATCCGGCGCATGGCCTCCTCGATTTGCTCCAAAGACGTGGCAAAACAACACCGCACAAAACCTTCCCCAGTCGGACCAAAAGCACCCCCCGGCACGCAAGCCACTTTTTCCTCCTGCAACAAACGCACCGCAAACTCCTTGCTGCTCAGACCTGTGCTCCGAATGCATGGAAACGCATAAAACGACCCCCGCGGCAGATGGCACTGGAGGCCCATGTCATTGAGGGCCTTGACGATGACGTTGCGCCGCAACCGGTACTGTTCACGCATCCGTTCGGTGTCGCCGCGCCCATGAAGGATGGCTTCAATGGCGGCCTCCTGGCTGATGATGCTTGCGCAAAGCATCGAGTATTGATGAATCTTCATCATCGCCTCAATCAACTCGGTGGGGCCGCAGGCATAGCCGATTCGGAAGCCGGTCATGGCATAGGCCTTGGAGAAGCCGTGCAGGAAAATGGTGCGCTCCAACATCCCGGGGAGCGAGGCGATGCTGGTGTGTTCGCCTTCAAACGTCAGCTCGGAATAAATCTCATCGGTCAACACCACAAGATTGTGACGACAGGCCACCTCCGCGATTTTTAGCAATTCCTCGCGGGTCATGGTGCCGCCGGTGGGGTTGGTGGGAAAATTCAAAATCAACACCTTGCTCCGCGGAGTGATTGCGCGTTCTATGGCTTCCGCCGTCACCGAAAAACCATCCTCCGGCCGGCATGAAACAGCAACAGGCACGCCGTAGGCCAAAACAATGCTCGGCGAGTAGCTCACGTAACAAGGTTCATGGTAAATGACCTCGTCGCCGGGATTGACCAGAGCACGGAGGGCCAAATCCATCGCTTCGCTAACCCCCACGGCCACCAAGATTTGAGTTTGCGGATTATAAGTCACCCCAAAACGCTCGGCCAAATGTTGGGCCAGAACAGTCCGCAACTTGGGCAATCCCAAGTTGGAGGTGTAGCTGGTCCGCCCTTTTTCCAAGGCGTAGATGGCGGCCTCGCGGATGTGCCAGGGCGTGACGAAATCCGGTTCCCCAACGCCCAGCGAGATGACGTCCTTCATCCCTTGGACGATGTCAAAAAAATCGCGGATTCCTGAACGCGGGATGTTCCGCACGTTCGCCGCGACAAAATTTTGTACGTCAAAAGTTGCCATACCCAAGCGCCGCCCTCTATTCCGGCAGCGATGCCGCAGTAGAAACAACCAGCGTCAATTCTGCAACCAAAATCACCGCAACAACAGCTTGAAAAAGAAGGCTTCAGTGCCGTGCTCACGCCGCTCGCCAGGTCATGGACGGGGTAAAGACGCGGCGTCGGATATTGAACAATGTTGCCGGTGGATTGTCTATGGGGCAGGATAGTGGAAACAAAACATGAGCACGGCATTAACGGCAATTAATCAAGAAGTGGCGCGGGCCTCGGCGTTTGTGCGCCCGTTGTTGGACGAGATGGGCAAGGTGATCGTGGGCCAGACGTACCTGGTGGAGCGGCTCATTATCGGGCTGCTGGCCAACGGGCACGTGTTGCTCGAAGGCGTGCCCGGGCTGGCCAAGACGCTGTCCATCAAAACACTGGCGGCGTGTTTGAATGTGAAGTTTGCGCGGTTGCAGTTCACGCCGGACATGCTGCCGGCCGACGTCATCGGCACACAGATTTATAATCCACAGACCGGCAGCTTCACCACGCGCCGCGGGCCGGTGTTTGCGCATCTGGTGTTGGCGGATGAAATCAACCGTGCTCCGGCCAAGGTGCAAAGCGCGCTGTTGGAAGCCATGCAGGAGAAGCAGGTGACGATTGGTGAACAGACCTTCCGCCTGGAGGAGCCGTTTTTGGTTTTGGCAACGCAAAACCCGATCGAGCAGGAGGGAACGTATCCGCTGCCCGAGGCGCAGGTGGATCGGTTCATGCTCAAGCTGAAAATCGGCTACCCTTCGCGGGCGGAGGAGCGGCAGATTTTGGATTTGATGGCGCGGACGAGCGGCCTGCCGGCGGCGCGCGCGGTGGTTTCACCGGAGCAAATTTTACAGGCGCGGGAGGTGCTCAACGATATTTATGTGGACGACAAGGTGAAGGATTACATTGTGGATTTGGTGTGCGCCACACGGGACCCGGGGGCATACAAAATCCAGTTGCAAGGAATGATTCAGTTGGGGGCATCGCCTCGCGCCACCATTGCGTTGACGTTGGGGGCAAAAGCACACGCCTTTCTCAAAGGCCGCGGTTATGTCACGCCGCAGGATGTCAAATCCATTGGCATGGATGTGCTGCGGCATCGGGTAACGGTGACGTACGAAGCGGAGGCGGAGGACAAGACCAGCGAGACCATCATCCAGAAAATCTTCGACGAACTGCCCGTGCCTTGAGGCGGCAGACGGATGCCACATTTATGATTCCTCCGGAGATACTCAAAAAAATCCGGCAGATTGAAATACGGACCAACCGGCTGGTCACCGAGACGCTGGGGGGGCAATACCATAGCGTGTTCAAGGGGCAGGGAATGAATTTTGACGAGGTGCGCGAATATCAGCCTGGCGACGAGGTGCGCGCGATTGACTGGAATGTGACGGCCCGGATGAATCATCCGTTCATCAAGAAATTTGTCGAGGAACGGGAGCTGACGGTGATGTTGTTGGTGGATGCCAGCGGGTCGGGGCGGTTTGGGTCTGCGGGACCGTCCAAGCGCGAGCTGGCCGCCGAGATTGGAAGTGTGCTGGCGTTTTCGGCAATTCGGAACAATGACAAGGTGGGGTTGGCGTTGTTTACGCGGCATGTGGAAAAATTCATTCCCCCACGCAAGGGCCGCCGGCATGTGTTGCGCGTGATCCGGGAAATTTTGTTTTACTCGCCGCAGGAAGCGGGGACGGATTTGGCGGGGGCATTGGATTTTTTGAACCGCGTGATAACGCGGCGGGCTATTGTAGTGGTGTTGTCCGATTTTCTGGAAAATGCGCCTCGGTGGTCACGGAGGCATACGGCAGCGGAGCGCCCATGGTTGACGGCATTGCGGCAGGCGCGGCGTCGGCATGATGTGGTGTGTGTGCAAATCACCGACCCGCACGAGTTCACGCTGCCGGCCATCGGACGTGTGGTACTGCAGGATGCGGAAACCGGCGAGCAGGCGGTGGTGGACACCAGTGACGAGCATTGGCGCGCCGTCTGGCAACAACAACGCCGGCAACAGCAGGCTGCCCTGGAGCAAACATTCCGGCTGGCCCGCACCGATGCCCTGCAAGTGCGCACCGATCAGCCCTATGAAGCGGCGCTGGGGCGGTTTTTCGCCACCCGCGAAAAGCGGCGCCGACACGGATGAGAAAATATGGCTGCTGTTCCATCCATACCGCAAGCGCCAGCGACAGCATCGGTGACCAACGCCGCGGAAGAGTTGCGTCCGCTCAAGCCATTGGTGGACATTCCCGGCGGCTGGGGATGGTTATGGTGGGTGCTTGGGGTGGTGTTGGTTGCACTGTTGTTGGCATGGTGGTACCGGCTTTGGCGGCAAAGGAAAGCGCAAGAGCCCGTGGCCGTTGCTCCGCCGCTGCCTGCGCACGTGGAAGCCCGGCGGCGGCTGGAGGCGGCGCTGCAATGGTTGGGAGACCCGGAAAAATTCACGGTGGCGGTTTCCTCAGCACTGCGCTGGTACTTGGAGCGGCGGTTTCATCTACCGGCCCCCGAGCGCACGACTGAAGAATTTTTGCAGGATTTGAAGGGGACGCTTGTGTTGCAACCCCGTCACAAGGAATTACTGGCGGATTTTTTAACGGAGTGTGATTTGGTGAAGTTTGCGCGATTTGAGCCCACCGAGGAAGCCCTGCGGCGGCTGCATGCAGCAGCACTGCGGCTGGTGGATGAAACCTCGTTGATGGAATCCGCGGCGGTTGCCACGCCGGTGGCCCAAAAGTCCGAAAGCCCTCAAGCGACTGTATGACCTTTGCCCATCCACATTTTTTATGGCTGCTGCTCCTGTTGCCGGTGCTGGCGTGGTTGCAGGGGCGGATGGGGCGTCGTGCAGCGGTGGTGTATTCGTCTTTGCAATTATTGCCAACAGGGCTGCGCCCGGCCCGCTCGGCCGTGGGGGCATGGCAGGCTCATCTGCGGTGGCTGACGGTGGCGCTGGGGGTGGTGGCGCTGGCCCAGCCGCGATTGACACACACGGAGACATCAGTCAGCGCAAGCGGCGTTGATATCATGGTGGCACTGGACCTTTCCGGCAGCATGGAGGCCATGGACTTCAACTTGCGGGGTCAGGATGTGAACCGGTTGGACATGGCACGGGAGGTGTTGCGGGATTTCATTAAAAAGCGGCCCAGCGACCGGATTGGCATAGTGGCTTTTGCGGGACGCCCGTATGTGGCAGCTCCGCTGACATTGGACCATGATTTTTTGCTGCAAAACCTGGAGCGACTGCGCCTGGGAGCAGTCCGGGAATACAACTCAACGGCGATTGGTTCGGCGTTGGCCACGGCCGTTAACCGCTTGGAACATGTTCCTGCAAAAAGCCGTTTGGTCATCTTGATGACCGACGGCCAAAACAACGCCGGCAAGGTGCCGCCACTGGCGGCGGCAGAGGCGGCCAAGGCGTTGGGGATAAAGGTGTACACCATCGGCATAGGACGGCAGGGACAGTCGTATGTGCTGCGCCAATTCATGGGCCGCCTCATCCGCGAACCGGTCATGGTGGACATTGACGAAGAAACCTTGAAGCAAATCGCGGACTTGACGGGCGGAAAGTATTATCGCGCGGACAACACCGAACGTTTTCGCCAAATATACGACGAAATTGACCGGCTGGAAAAAACGGAAGTGGTCATCAAGAAATATGCCCACCACACAGAGCTGGCGCATTGGGTGATGTTGGGAGCGCTGGCGATGCTGGGGCTGGAGTGGGTGCTGGTGCATACGTGGTTGAGGCAGTTACCATGAAATTTGCCGAACCTCAATTGTTGTGGTTGCTGCTGCTGGTGCCGCTGGCTTGGTGGCTGGCCCGGAACATGGGGCGCCGGCATCGGGCGCTGATAGAACGGTTGATCCATGCACGGCTGCTGGACAGTCTGATGGAAGGGTTTTCCCCGGCGCGGCGCCGCTGGCGTCAAGTGATGTGGATGGCGGCGCTGGCCTGTCTGGTGGTGGCGGCAGCCCGACCCCAATGGGGCTACCATTGGGTGGAGGTCAAGCGCCGCGGGGTGGACATTTTAATGGCGGTGGATACTTCGCGGAGCATGTTGGCCGAAGACATCAAACCCAACCGGCTGGAGCGTGCGAAGTTGGCGGCCATGGACCTGGCTCAAATCGCCCGCAGCGACCGGGTGGGATTGGTGGCGTTTGCCGGCAGCGCCTTTTTGCAATGTCCGCTAACCATGGACCCGGAGGCATTCCGTCAAAGTGTATTAATGTTGGATACTGAAATCATTCCGCAGGGTGGCACAGCACTGGCCGAGGCCATCGAGGTGGCGCAAATAGCCTTCACCAATGCCGGCGACAGCCACAAGGTGCTCGTCATTTTTTCCGACGGCGAAGATCACGAGGCTGGGGTCTTGGAGGCCGCCAAGGAGGCTGCCAAGGCGGGCATTAAAATTTTTACCATTGGTATCGGGACTCCCGAAGGGGATGAGTTGCGACTGCCCGAGCCCGGCGGGCGCCGGGAGACGGCGCGGGATGCAAGTGGCACACCGATTCGAACAAGGCTTGAGGAGCGGTTGCTGCACGAAACGGCGCAGGCCGCCGGGGGCTTTTATCTGCGCCTGTCCGGCGCGGGCACCATGGCCATGTTGTACGAAAAAGGCATTGCACCGTTGCCGAAAGCCGAGCAGGCAGCCCGTCTGATGCAAGTCTATCATGAGCGGTATCACTGGCCGTTGGGACTTGCGATCCTGCTGCTCATCGCTGAAATTTTAACCGGAGACAGGCCAATGCGTGAACGATGGAACTTGCGGCGGCGCGCCCCAAGGTTGGCGCTGTGGTTATGCGGCTTGAGCCTGATATGGATGAACATGCAGGCCGTGGCCGTTTCTCCCGCTCAAGCCCGGCGCGACCTGGAGCGCGGTTATCCCAAGGCCGCCAAAAAAGCTTACGAAGAGCTGCTCCAGAAAAATCCCGAAGACAACCGGTTGCGCTACAACTTGGGCATTGCTGCTTTTCGGGACAAGGACTACGAACGTGCCGCGCATGAATTTGAGGCGGCAACGATGTCGCCGGACAATTTGGATCTGCAGCAGCGCGCTTATTACAACGCCGCCAGCGCCCGTTACCATCTCGGCCAAGCCGAGCCTGACCTGAACAAGAAAAAAGGCGAATGGCAGACGGCAACCAATCACCTCGGCCATGCGCTGCGCTTAAACCCGCAAGATGCCGATGCGCAACACAATTTGGAAGTCATCACGCGCAAACTGGAGGAGTTGGAACAATTGCAACAGCAGCAGCAACAGCAGCAGCAACAACAGCAATCCTCCCAGGATTCTTCATCGGACAATTCTCAAAACCAATCGCAGCAACAGCAACAACAGTCTTCGGCTGACAAAAACCAGGAACAGTCACAGGACGAGAAGCAAAATCAAAATCCCAACCAAAAACCAGAAGACCAGTCTGGGAAGCAGGATTCTTCATCGCCCCAGGAAAAAAAGGAGCAGGAAGGCGCGCAGAACAATCCGGCCAACAAGGACTCCAACAGGGGGGACAAAGCTCAAGCCGATTCCTCCCGCGCCGTGACGCTGCAGGGCATGACACCCGAGCAGGCCCGGCAGTTGCTCGAAGCCGCAAAAGTGGAGGAAAAGATGCTGCCTTACATTCCGCCGGAAACGGCTGAGTCCCGCAAACGCGCCAACCGCACCTTCAAAAATTGGTGAGAGCACCGTACCTTGTGCACAATTTTTTCGTGCATGGCGGTGCATGACCATTAACATTTCTGTCGTGAACGAGTACCGGCAACTGCTTGAAGCCACCATTGCGCATCTGGAAAACCTCCGCCAACACGGTCAAACGTGGGTGTTGGTGCAACCGGAGACGTTGGCGGCTTTGGCCAAACCTCCACCGCCCACGCCGCGCCGGCCAATGGTTGCGCCGCAAGCAGTGACAACATCCGCCCCCCCTCCCCTCGTCGAAGCACCAGTCACGACGACGCCCGCTGCAGCCCCGCGTCCGGTAACGATGCCGGAACCCCAGGAAGCGTCCATCGCCACCGAGGATTGCGAGCTGGCGCTGGCCAGCTTGCGCGCTCAAGCGCTGGCCTGCACCAAGTGCCCGCACCTGGTCAAGTCACGCAAGCACGTAGTGTTCGGCGTGGGCAACCCGCGCGCCGAATTGATGTTCGTAGGCGAGGCACCCGGAGCCGATGAAGATGAACAAGGTGAACCTTTCGTGGGCGCTGCGGGGCAGTTGCTGACCAAGATGATCCAAACCATGGGCTTGCGCCGGCAGGATGTCTATATCGCCAACGTCCTCAAATGCCGTCCCGACACCCCCGGTCAGACCAGCGGCAATCGCAAGCCCACGCCCCAAGAAATGGTCACCTGCCTGCCGTGGTTGGAAAAGCAGATTGACATCATCAAACCCAAGGTTTTGGTGGCACTGGGAGCCACGGCCCTCGAAGGATTGACCAATCAGAAGGTGGCCATCACCAAAGAACGCGGCGTCTGGCGAAACTACCGCGGCATACCCCTCATGCCCACTTATCACCCGGCCTATCTGTTGCGCAACCAATCCATCCAGACCAAGCGGCAGGTATGGGAGGATTTGCTCCGGGTCATGGAAAAGCTGGGCATGCACATCACCGAAAAACAACGCAACTTTTTCCTCAAGAAATAAACCAACCATGCCCCGTAAATCTTCTCCGCAAGCGGAATCAGCGCAGGCCCTTGCCCGGCGTGTCAAAGACTTATGCGCCGCGTTGCGCGCCACCTACCCCAACGCGCATTGCGAATTAAACTACTCCAACCCACTGGAATTATTGGTGGCCACCATCCTTTCCGCCCAGTGCACGGATGTCCGCGTCAATCAGGTCACTGCCAGCCTGTTCAAAAAATACCGCTGCGCGGCCGATTACGCGCGGGTGCCGCAAGAGGAATTGGAGCGCGACATTCAGAGCACGGGCTTTTACCGAAACAAAGCCAGAAATATCCAGGCCGCCTGCCGGGCCATCGTAGAACGCCACGGAGGACAAGTACCCCGCACAATGGAGGAGTTGACCGCGCTGGCCGGTGTGGGTCGCAAAACCGCCAATGTGGTCTTGGGAAATGCCTTCGCACTCAATGAAGGCATCGTGGTGGACACGCACGTCTGCCGGCTGGCAGCGCGCTTGAAATTGAGCGGTGAGAAAGACCCTGAAAAAATCGAACGGGATTTGATGGCCCTTGTGCCGCGGGAGGATTGGACTTTGTTCAGCCACTGGCTCATCTGGCATGGCCGCCGGCGTTGCAGTGCGCGCAAACCCGATTGCGCCGGATGCGAAATCCGCACTTTGTGCCCCAGTGCCGGGCAGGTGTGAAAAACACCATGAGCAGCCAGAGACAGCCTTGGTATTTTCTACCTTCCCAACCCGGGGAGCCAGCGTGGAATATGGCGTTGGACGAAGCCTTGATGCGGGCCGCGCCGGTGTTGGGACGGCCGGTGCTTCGCTTTTACGGTTGGACTCTCCCTGCAGCCACGTTTGGTTTTTTTCAAAAAATCGCCGAAATCGAGCGCATTACTCCATTGCGGCCGCTCATTCGGCGTCCCACCGGAGGTGGATTGGTGCCGCATGACGCAGATTGGACTTACAGCATGACATTGCCTCCCACAGCTGATTGGTATCACTGGCGTGCCACGGAAAGCTACCGCCACATGCACCAATGGATTCAAGGGGCACTCCAGCGACTGGGAGTGGCCACCGAATTGGCACCGGAAAAGCGCGCTGAACTTCCGGGGCAATGTTTCGCCGGTTACGAACAATTTGATCTGCTGCGCCTCGGCCGCAAAATCGCCGGCGCCGCACAACGGCGAACCCGCGAAGGTTTGTTGATTCAAGGCTCGCTGCAGCCCACCCCCAACGGCCTGACCCGTGGCGACTGGGAAGCCGCAATGCTCGCACACGCCACAATTAATTGGGGCGTGGCATGGGAGCCATTGACATTGCCCGCCTTTCTGGAAGACGAAGCCCGTCGTTTGGTCGAGATGAAATACGCCTGCACCTCCTACAACGCCCGTCGCTGATTTCTTGCCCACCCATTCCACACCGTTCTCCTCCCCCGTCACGTTGCAAACACCCACGCCATCTTCAATCACCATCCAATCAGCGTCCCCCCCGCCTTCCAACTCAGCCGGTTTCGGCGCATTTCAGTTTTTGAGCAGACGGAGGGGAGGGGGAGGTGGTAGAAGGGCGGCATGAATACAAAATGCATGACGGGTACTGTTTGTTCGTGTGGTCGGCCGCATGGTC